>PVMK01119671.1_pt1 | contig 13548 bp, 16 predicted proteins | sample 1853481 | NCBI WGS metagenome assembly PVMK01 (sample SAMN08533507, study PRJNA380276) | Marine sediment metagenome, whole genome shotgun sequencing project. | reverse complement strand
TTGAAATCGCCGACCTGGGCGACTATCTTTCCCAGAAATGGAAGCCATTTCTTGAGTGGCACATATTCACCGAAAGGAACCAGGTGGGTCTTGTCATATTTGCCCATGGTTTTGGTTTTTGGGCTGATCAAATAAGCACTGTTAAAGTAGTGTACGACCTCATCCTTACGCACAAAAGAAGGACTGCCGATCAGATAATCCTTTGCCGTCTGCTGAATTCCATCCAATACCAGTTCCGATGGTTTTATATCATATAAAAAGTAAAACGGCGTGGCTGACTCCGGCCAGACAATCAGATCCGGACCTTGTTCGATTATAGATGAAGACAGGCGATTGTATTTTTGAACGGTATCAATTTGAAAGGCGGGGTTCCATTTGATTGCCTGATCTATATTGCCCTGCACTACTGCGATACGGGCTATGGGAGAGGTCGCAATGCGCTTATCGATGGTCTTCAAGCGCCAATGGCCATATGACCAGGTTAATACAATGGCCACAATCAGGGCGATGATTGATCCCACTGCCAGCCGATTTGAAATAGGTGTGTCCTGCCACCTCCTTTTGATGAAATAAAGCAGGCTGATAAAAAGGGTTGCGTTGGCGACGCAATTAAAGCCGAAAGTCCGTAGACACCAAATATATCTGAAATCTGAATCAGTTGCAAACGATTAAACTGGGAATAGCCCAATAACTCCCACGGAAACCCGGAAAATAGGAATGAACGGACATATTCCAGCGCCACCCATAATAACGGAATCATTAATAGACACCGGAAAGAATTTCTCCCGAAAACGGCCAGGCCGGCCGAGAAGGCGGCAGTAAAGACGGCTAACACAGCCGCAAATAAAAATAAGATCGTTACGCTCAAATAGGCCGGCAAATAGCCGTAGGTCCGCATGACGGGTACCAGCCAGTACAGTAGAGACAGAAAGTGAATCAGCCCGGTGATAAATCCCATGCGGAAAGCGGACTTGGCCGGCAGGTCTTTTAGGGCGTACAAAAGCGGCAGGAGGGCAAACCAGATCAGCCAGTCCCAACCGATTTTGGGAAAGGCCCCTGTCAGCAGTAAGCCGCTTACAGCCGCCAATAGCATTTTTTTGGTCTGAGTCATTAACATCTCGAAATTTCTACTTTACTTAACATGTACCGAAATACTGTCAATATATTTCCACAAAATTATAACTCATATAAAATATTGATAATCCTTTATGTTTCAGAAAAGTACTGATTGACATACAAGATATGCTATTTTATAGTTACCTGTATCATCAAACCACCCTTTCTTTCTCGTTTCATTTTTAACCACAGTTTGAGCCTTTCGAACCATAAACTACAGGCAAAATGAAAGAGTCGACCAAAGGCGTATTGTTATCCGGTCTGGTATATCCCGGTCTGGGACAATTTGTACTGGAGGCGAAATTTTCCGGCGTTTTATTTGCCATCTTAACCACTGCCGGTTTGCTGGTGATTTTTTACCGGCTAACCGTGAGAATTTATCACGCCCTCGATCCAATTTTATCTCTGCTGGTCAATAATACCCTCAACTGGAACCAATTTATCGCTATCCTCAGCCATTCATCCTATGACAGCTGGCAAATCGAAGGTATCAGTTTGGTTTTATTTCTCGCCTGCTGGGCTTTATCCAGCCTGCACGCTTTTTTTATTGGTCAAAAGATTGACCGGAAAATCGGCTGAAAGAGGAGACAAAACGTATGTATGTAACATTTTATGGAGCAGTTCGGGAAGTGACCGGTTCGATGCATTTACTAACCACCCAGCATGACCGTATTTTGCTCGACTGTGGTATGTTTCAGGGTCGTCGCGATGAATCAAGAGAGAAAAACAAAGTATTGCCGTTTGACCCCGGGTTGCTGACCAATATGGTGCTGTCCCACGCTCACATTGACCACTCCGGTCGAATTCCGCTATTGACCAAGCACGATTTTACCGGCCGGATTATCTGCAGCCGGCCAACGGCGTCCGCCTGTGAGTATCTCCTGCCGGACTCGGCTCACATTCAGGAATCCGATGCCAATTATCTCAATTACAAAACCGTCCGCTCGGCCCTATCTCAAATGAAATCCGGCCCGGTTAAGAAAAAAACCTCTAAACAGGAGCTCAACCAAATTAAGAAATTATTAAAAAAGAATCGTCACCGTCTTAATGTTGAAACCATTAACGATTTGATCGCCAAATATAATCTAAACGGTGTTCGACCGCTTTACACCATGGAAGACGCCCAGGAAGCGCTTACCTACTTTGATGGTTTTCCTTATCGCCACCCGGTGTCCATTGGAAAGGACATGACCTGTACCTTATACGACGCCGGTCACATTCTTGGGTCTGCCGTTACGATCATCCGGGCGAGGGAAAATGGTCGTCAGTACACCATTGGATTTAGTGGTGATCTGGGACGATTTGGCAAACCGATCATTGATGATCCGACCCTGGACTTTGATGAGCAGGACCGTAATGTTGATTTGCTGCTCATGGAAAGCACCTATGGCGGTCGGGTTCATGAGCCGGTCGTCGACTTAAAACCCAAACTCAAGCAAGTTCTGGCAGATACTCACAAACGGGGTGGGTCGATATTGATCCCGTCATTTGCTTTCGGTCGCACCCAGGAAATTCTATATTTTCTGCACGAGATTTATGATGAAAATGAGGTGCCCCGCCTTCCAATCTACGTTGACAGCCCTCTGGCCACCAAGATCACCCGTGTCTTCGGGGAGCACCCTGAGGTCTATGATCAGGAAACCCATGAGGCGTTTCTCAAACAGGGAAAAAATCCGTTTCAATCCGACAAAATTCATTTTGTCGAATCTGTTGAAGAGTCGATCGCGCTTAACAGGGAGCAAAAACCGCATATTGTCATTTCGGCCTCGGGGATGTGTGAGGCCGGTCGTATTCTTCATCATTTGCGGTACAAAATTCATAATAAAAAGAACACCGTGCTCCTGGTCGGATATATGGCGCAGCACACACTGGGCCGGCGGATCTTCGAACGCGGAACCGCGTTCGCGGAATCCGGCCGAAAAGGCGAGCCGCCGCTGGTAAAAATTCTCGGCAAAGAGTACCCGCTCAAAGCGCACGTCGTCACCATAGGAGGATTCAGTGCCCACGGGGACAAAAATGAGATGCGCCGCTTTTTGCTTGAATCCAATTTGAATGTAAAAAAAGTCGCCCTGGTTCACGGCGAAGAAGAACAAACCCTTGCATTTGCGGAAGAATTGAAAAACGACGGCGTCTCAGTGGTCGTTCCCAAAAGGGGTGAGACCCTACAAGTGTGAATGGGGAATGCGGAATTCGGAATTCGGAATGGGGAATGGGGAATTCGGATTGCGGCCTGGTCGAACACTGAAAGGATGAACATCGAATCCTCCAGAGGCGGACTATAAGCATCGAACGTCCAACATCGAATTTTGAATGAGAAAAGAAGGAAACAGAAGAATTAATTAGTGCCTGAACGGAAAGTACGATTTTTGGTAGGTTGGGTAGAGCCCCATCGATAATGTTGGGTTTCTCCGCCTCCGGCGGACCAACCTACGAAAATCAAGCATCTTCCGGGACATGATTTCAAAGGGCGAAACCCAACAAATCTAATTAGCCTGGTTTTTGTTCAACTATTATCTTTAATGTGGGAGTAGCTTTTCAACCGCAATCTCAATTACCGGGTGAAAATTTCTTGCGGCTGGCCTGCGACAAGCCCTTCGATCGTGAGCTCATCCGTCGTGAGCTCTGGGTCGAACGACTCAGCCGAGTCGAAAGCCGCACACTCGACAAAAACGACGCTACATATCTTTGAAAGATGCAATAAAGGAGAGTTGATAGCATGCGCTTTTTGATGGTGGACATCGGTGCCGGCACCATGGATGTTCTTTGCTACGACACGGAAACCGACCTGCATTACAAGTCCGTGGTGAAATCTCCGGTGAGATATATTGCTGAAATGGCGGCCGCAATTCCCGGAGATCTGATAGTGACCGGTTGTGAAATGGGCGGTGGGCCGATTACCGGGGTCTTAATGCAGCGGGCCAAACGGGCCGAAGTCGTGATGTCCTCTTCTGCGGCAGTCACGCTTCATCACGACCTTGAAAAAGTGAGGTCCTGGGGAATCAAAGTCTATGACGATGACCAGGCCGAAGATATTCGCCGGGATAAAAAATATCAGTCTTTAATTCTGGAAGATCTCGAGGCCGAGCGTCTCCGCCTGATGGTCGAAGGATTCGGTGTGCCGTTTGCGTTTGATGCCGTCGTCGTGTGTGCCCAGGATCACGGGGTGCCGCCGCCGGGAGTATCCCACCTGGATTTTCGCCATAACATGTTCGCCGAATTGCTTGAGAAAAATCCGTATCCGCATACGCTGCTCTTTGAGGCCGATGAGGTCCCGCAAGCCCTAAACCGCCTGCGTTCTCTTGCTCAAAGCGCCCGGTCTTTTCCCACCGCGGAAGTTTATGTCATGGACAGCGGAATGGCCGCCATGCTCGGCGGTTCAATGGATATTCTCGCGAAACAAAAGCAACACGTTATGATACTGGACGTGGCAACATCGCACACGGTCGGTGCCGCCATGCTCGGTGACGAGATCGCCGGGTTTTTTGAGTACCACACCAGCGATATCACCCTTGCGCGGTTAGAGCAGCTAATGGTGGATCTATGTGATGGAAATTTAGAACAGGCCCGGATTCTCAGTGAAGGTGGGCATGGCGCTTTTGTGCGCAAGGCTTTTGGATTTGATACTGTTGAAGTCATCATTGCCACCGGCCCCAAACGTCGACTGGTTGCAGCATCGCAATTGCCGATTGAATATGGCGCACCCTTGGGAGACAATATGATGACGGGAACGGTGGGCCTTCTGGAAGCTGTGCGGAAGCGAAAGGGATTGGAGCCGATCAGTTACATATAAACAAAACTGAACGCCGGCTGGAAAGCTTGAAGGCGGGGATGCCTGGAGGCATCACAGCAGCGGGATTGTAGTTATGGGGTTGATTGGTTGATTCTACCCTTGAAAACCGTTAAAGGCGACTTAGCTTCTTTGATAGAATTTTTTTTATAATGCTACGTCAAACAAATCTCTGGAATCTGGCTGCCGTTCTCAAGCTCGCAGTTACCAGAAGCCAGCGGCCAGAGACCAGCGACCAGTAAGGAGGCTATGCCATGGTTAAAGTCAAAACATTTGCGAGTTCGTTAAAAATATTTCATGCCAGAAAAGAGCTTGAAGGTCTGGATGATATGGTCAATAAGTTCATCGAAGAGAACAAGGTGCAAAAGGTGATTTCCGTCAGCGACGCCTGCACCACGGATGATAGCGGCACCATGGGGTTAATCCGTGTGATTGCATATGAATGAGATCAGATGCCAGAAGTCAGAGGACAGAAGACAGATGTCAGATGACAGAGGACAGAAGACGGATGTCAGAAGACAGAGGACAGAAGACGGATGTCAGATGACAGAGGACAGAAGACAGATGTCAGAGGATTTTTGATTTCAGATTTCGGATTTGGGATTGAAAAAGCAAAGCGCATCGCGTGGGGTGCGCTTCAATCTTTTGCCTTGCGCCTTATACCTTATACCTTCTACCCTATACCATTAATTTCCCAGAGACCAGTAACAAGTGACAAGTAAGAAGTAACGAGTAACAAGTAGGGTCGGCCTCCGTGCCGACCAGTGGCCGGCAACCAGCAACCAGAGACCAGTGACAAGTATCGAGTATCCAGTATCGAGTATCCAGAAACCGGCAAACTACTTTATCCCGAGTTGTTGCTGGAATTCCTTCCGCAGATTTTCTCGCCATAAATGATATTCAGATTCAATGGCTTGATGAAATGGACCGTCGGGGTTATTGGTGCTATCTCCGGCCACCATGACCGCAAAGCCGGCATGCAGATTCCGGGAGTGTTCTTTTTTAAAAGGTAACAACTCAATGTCCATTCCATCTTTAATTTGGGGAATCTTATATGGCCGGTAATTTTTTTTGGCTGCAGGCTCCGGCTGATTCAAAAAAACATCCCGGCTGCTCCAGCAAATATAGCCGCTCTTGTATACTCCCAGGATATATTTTTTGTCCGGGTATTCCGGGATTTGAAACACTCCCTTTTCATCTGAAAGCGTTTGCATGGCATCGGCAGTTTCAGTTTCGTCGGATTGCCGTGCAGAAGTGTCTGTGTACCACTTGATTGCCACTGCGGCCCCTTTAATAGGCTGCTGGGTTTCAGCATCCAGCACCCGCCCCCGGACCACACACTTCGGGCTGCAGGTGCTAATTGAAAGGATGAATACCAAAACGGTGAGAATGAGTACAACAGTGGTAAAGTAGGCCTTCATCTAAACCCCCCTTTAGATCAGGCTGGTGGTTGTCGGGCAGCACCGGATTCGGTGGCGGCCATTGTCTATGAATTTACTCCCGGACCTCCTGGTGAATCCCGGGTGGATCCAGTTATCCAACTCATTGGAATCTTGAATAAATCCGGAACTCTGGAACCTGCCGGAAGGTCATTGAATGTTATCGGCATTTTTTTGATATAACTTTAGGATAAATTTAATATCTTTTCCCCGGGGCTCTCCCTTTCTTGATTACGGGTTCAATCCCTTTGAACCGTTGACTCCTTGACCTCAAATTTCCAATGATATATGATCCTAATCCTTTTTAAAATGCAAAGGAGAAAAACTGTGGGGATTTTAGAAGATATTTATAACGCGATTGTAGAGGGAAAAGTGGAAGACGCTGCAGCCGGAGTCGAACAGGGGTTGAATTCGGGTATCGAAGTGGATGATATCCTGAAAAAAAGTTTATTATCAGCCATGGATCTGGTCGGTGAACGATTTGGTGAGGGCGAGATCTTTATCCCCCAGGTGATCTGGTCAGCCAAAGCCATGCAGGCTGGAATGGATCTCCTCAGACCTCATTTTTCAGAAGACCAGCAGAAAAAAAGCGTCCGGATCATAATTGGAACCGCGAAGGGTGATATCCATGATATCGGGAAAAATTTAGTTGGCATGATGTTGGAAGGTGCCGGTTTTGAGGTTGTTGACCTTGGGGTCGATATTAAACCCGAGCAATTTGTTGAAAAAGCTGCTGAAGAGAAAGCCGATATTATTGCCGTCTCTGCCTTGCTGACCACTACCATGAGGAGTATGGCCGATGTGGTCACGCTGAAAAATGAAAAAGAGCTATCCTCCGTAAAAGTGGTTGTCGGAGGGGCACCGCTATCGATGGGTTTTTGCAAAGAAATCGGTGCCGATTCCTTTGGCGTGGATGCCATGGATGCCGTCACAAAAGTCAAGGAACTTATGGGTCTTTAAAAACACCGGTATCAGTCAGTGTCTATAATTTGCAAATCAAAACCTCAATTAAGGATTGAGCAATGCCAAATCCCTTCCTAAGCCAACTCAAAGAAAAAACCCTCCTTTTTGACGGGGCGATGGGGACCATGCTGATGAAAGCCGGGCAGGACTCCCTTAAAACACCCATCCTGCTCAATTTGGACGAGCCGGACCTCGTAGCCGATATCCACAAACAATATTATGCGGCTGGTGCCGATGTGGTTATCACCAACACCTTTGGCGGCAGCCCGCTGAAGTTGGCCGCCGACGGGCTCGAGCAGCAACTGGTTGAACTTAACCGGGAGGCTGTCAGGCTAACCCGGCGGTCATGTCCGGACGGCAAATTTGTGGCGGGTGATATCGGACCCCAGTGGAAAAATGCTCCAACCACTGGGGGATGTTGCGCCGGAAGAAATGCAGGAAAATTTTTTCGCACAGGCCGGGGTGTTGATTGAGGCCGGTGTTGATCTCATCACCATTGAAACCATGTATTCCCTCGATGAAGCGCTGGCCGCCGTGCAGGGGGTCAGAAAGGCCGGCGATATTTTACTGCTGGTTTCGATGACTTACACCCGGACGAAAAACGGATTTTTTACCGTGATGGGAGAAAACATCTCTCAGTGTGTGTCTGTCCTGGAAGAGGCCGGTGCGGATATGATGGGCGCCAATTGCACCTTAAACAGCACGGATACAATCGATTTAACCACAGAGCTCGGGCTGCCACCGGCCGGCCCCATACTGATCCAGCCCAATGCCGGCAAACCGGTGACAAGCAAAGGGCTGACCTATTACGAACAGACCCCGGCTGAGTTTGCCAAAGACGCGAAAAAGATACAGGAGGCCGGGGCCGACATGATCGGAGGCTGCTGCGGCACGACCCCTGAATTTATTCAGGCGGTCAAAGCGGAGTTGGCCAAAAGGTAATTAGCTAATATTACACACAATCAGGGTTTCTTGCTAAGATAAAAGCGAATATCGAATAATGAATGTCGAAGGGATGTATTCTGCCTGTCGTGAGCCTCCCTTCGAGAGCCTCAGAGTCTAACGACTGTGTCGAACGGCCTGTCATGAGCCTTTGTGTCGAATGGTCTATTTTAAAAGAAGACTGAGCAAGCCTACTTCGCCAAACTGGCTACGAAGGCCAGGAGCGAATCTACCCTTCGAAATTTGATTTGGCTGCTTTCGACAGGCTCAAGCTCTGAGCTCACGACCGAAGGGAGCTCGTCGCAGGCTACGGTTCGCTTGTTTTAAGATAGGTAAAGCGTAGCGTCATCAATATTCGACGTTCGATGTTGGACGTTCGATCTTTTCACTGTTCCGGGCAGGCGGAGTCTCATACGAGGGGTTCAGGGTTCAGAGTTCAGAGGTTGAAAAAGTTCCCGCCGTCAAGCGTTTACAATCAGTAACCCTGAACGGTGAACCCTGAACCTTTGAACCCTCTAACCCGAAAGCAGCGTTTCGTCTTTGAGGGTTTGTCCCGAACTGGGCCACAATCTCGGCCACGGTCATTTTTTTCTTCTCTTCACCCTGTATGTCAAGCTGGATTTTTCCCTGATGAAGCATGACCATCCGGTTGCCGTATTTCAATGCCTGAGCCATGTTGTGGGTCACCATCAGGGTGGTCAGCCCGGTTATCCCGAACCATGTTATCGGTCAGATCCATTACCATGGAAGCGGTGCGCGGGTCCAGGGCCGCCGTGTGCTCATCGAGCAGAAGAACCTTTGGGCAGGGCCAGGGTCGTCATGAGTAGTGTCAGCGACTGGCGCTGGCCACCGGACAGCAAACCTACGGTTTGTTTCAGTCTGTCTTCCAGGCCGAGATCCAGGATTTGAGGATTTCTTTATACCTGGAACGCCTACTCCTTGTGACCCCCCACTTCAGACCCCGTTTTTTACCCCGCAATTCGGCCATGCAGAGATTTTCTTCAATTGTCATATCGCCGGCCGTACCCATGGTGGGGCTTTGAAAGACCCGGGAGACAAACAGGGCCATTTTGAAATCAGGCCATTTCGTTACATCCTGTCCGTCTACGATCACCTGTCCCTCGTCAGACTCAACGGTTCCGGAGATTACGTTCAAAAGGGTGGTCTTACCGGCACCATTGGAACCGATGATGGTGATGAAATCACTTTCAGCCACCTCAAGGCTAAGGTCGTCCAAAGCCCGCTTTTCATCCTGGGTGCCTGGGTTGAATATTGCGGTGATTCCATTTAATGTCAGCAAATAATCGGCCAAGATTCAGATTCCTCTAAGCTTTAATTTTTTCTCCCGTTTTCCGCGAATGGCCGGGACTGCCAGGGCGATGACTACCATGAGACCGGTTGCCATTTTGAGATCGGTTGGGGCAAGCCCCAGACGCATGCCAAGGGCAATAATAAAACGATAGAGGACCGAACCGATGGCCGCGGCAGAAGTAAGCCTGACGACTGTTGTCGGTTTAATCAGCGCCTCTCCGATAATAATCGATGCCAGGCCGGCAACAATCATACCGATACCCATGCCCACATCGGAAAAACCCTGGTCCTGGGCGATAAGGGCGCCGGCCAGGGCGACCATGGTGTTTGAAAGCCCCAGTCCGAAAATAGTGGCTCTATCGGTGTTGACTCCCAGGGCGCGGATCATCTGTTCGTTGTCCCCGGTAGCCCGCAGTCCCCAGTCCGTACTCGGTGTGGAGGAAGACATCGATACCGATTTTGCATACGATAGCGATAACCAAAAAGAAGATGATTACCGGCATATCGCGGGATATATCCATTGTTTCCATGGGCGTGAACAGGGTTTCTCTGTTCAGCAGTGGGATGTTGGCCCGTCCCATAATTCTGAGGTTGACCGAATAAAGGATGGTCATCATCAAAATTCCGGCCAGAAGGGAGTTGATCTTAAATTTTGTGGCAAATATTCCGGTCAGGCATCCGGCAACAAACCCGGCCGCCATGGCGATCAGTGTTGATGTAGCCGGATCGAGCCCGTCGAATATCAGCCGGGCCGCCACCGCTCCCCCCAAAGGGAAACTGCCGTCAACCGTCAGATCCGGGAAGGCTATACGCGAAAAGTCAGAGCGATTCCAAGGGCAACGAGGGCATAAGCCAAACCCTGTTCCAGCGAGATGGGGATGATATAGAGCATGGCGGTCCCTATGTAATGTTAGGTTTTCAGATCTGGAAACCTATAAAAGCCGCGCCCGACAGGGTTGAAAAGATGGGTGGCGGGCGCGGCCTGGGATTATCGAACGCTATTTAATAACTTCATCTGCCATTTTAACATATTTGGGGTCAAGTTTAAGCCCCTGATCCGCGGCTGCCTTGAGATTTATAACGAGTTTCAGTCTTTTGGTCAGGCTGGAAGGAATATCCCCCGGGTTTTTACCCCCTTTCAGGATATCAACCGCTTTCAGGCCCGCGGTGTAACCCACCTGGAAATAGTCGAAACCGAGAGCCGCGATCGAACCACGCGGCACGGATTCGACGCCGCCGCCAAAAAGAGGTATATTCTTGTCATTGCAGACCTTTACAAGGGATTCGAAGGCCGACACCACGGTATTGTCGGAGATGATAAATACGGCATCGACGCGGTCCGCCAGCGACTGGGCCGCCATATGAACCTCGGCCGATGTGGATACGGTTACCTCGATATATTCAAGCCCGTATTTTTTCATGGCTGCCCTGGCCCAGCTATGCTTTTGGCTGAATTGGCGTCTCCGGCATTGTAGACGGTGCCCCACCTTTTGGCCGAAGGACCATGTCGCTGTGGAGTTTGACCTGCCGGTCATAGGGCCAGGCATCGGACACACCGGTCACGTTGCCACCGGCGGACCCATGGTTTTTACAAGACCCGCATCAACCGGGTCTGTCACGGAAGAATAAACCACGGGGTTCTGGTGATTACTTTGACCATCGCCTGCGAGGTGGGCGTGGCAATGCAGTGAACCAGGTCGAGGTTGTCGCCTTTAAATTTCCTGGCGATTGCCTGGGCATTGGACATATCCCCCTGAGCATTCTGGTAGTCGTATTTGACCTTGAGGCCATTATCCTTCAGGGCCTGTTCAAAGCCCTTCTGATCGGCATCCAGGGCCGGGTGGGAAACTATTACCGAGACCCCGATTTTAAAGGTTTTTGCCAGGCCGCTCCCGGTACCATCAGAGCAACAACCACCACCGCACACATAAGCATTTCATGTCATCCGTGCGTTTCTTTGTTCCCTGTGTCTTGATTAAACCTAAAGTGAGCAATTTTTTATGAAGAGATCGGTGCAGATTGAGTAAAAAAGCATTCAATTCAGGTTAAACTATGGCGCGCTTGCAGCCTTGTTAGTGCCGTCGAGTTTAGGTGAATAAACCCTATGTGTCAAGTATGATTCTTGCCTGCCAATCCCGCCATGGCGGGACGCAGCACCCGCTGGCAAGTTCAGTTATTTTTCAAATTTACACTTAAGCACCACCATGTCGTCTTCGAAGATCGTTTCCGTTTTGTAGGATAATTTTTTAAACAGTCTGATCATACCGATATTGGTTGGGAGGGTGTAGGCCACCAGCTCCGTAAAACCCTTTTCCCGGGCAGCTTCGGTAATCTTTCCCAAAAGGACGCCGGCAATGCCTTGGCCCTGCCATTCTTTGGAAACTGAAAAAGCCACTTCGGCCACGGTACCCTGCTCAAGGATATATTCTCCAAGGCCGATTATATTTTCAAACCCGACTTCCCCGGTAACTGCGACAATGGACAGATTGTTAATATAGTCTACCTGTACCATGCCCTCCATATCTTCTCTAAAAAAACTTCGGCGTGTACCGAAAAACCGGGCCTGCACATCTTTTTCATCCATTCGATAAAAATGTTCCTGAATAAGACGGTCATCAACAGATTTGGCCGGTCGAAAGGTCACCTTTTGACCGTTAAACTTCCGGATTTCTTCCATCCGGGCGGGATAAATCCCGAAAAGGGACTCACTGAGTGTTCTGTTACGATCGATGAGACCGGCTGCCTGGGCGCTGTTAAACAGGTCATTACGAAAATCCGGATGAGCCAGACTGATCATGGCCATGGCCCTTTCCTCAATATTTTTGCCTAAAAGATTAACCATTCCAAACTCACTGACCACATAGGAGACATAGCCTTTTGGAATGACGATTGACCCCGCGTTGGTATTTATATTTATCCGACTGGTCTGGCCGTTTATGCTTCTGGCAGGGATGACAATAATGGATTTGCCCCCGGGACACATGCCGGTGCCCATAACAAAATCGAGCATTCCGGTTACCCCGGAAAAATGGTTCTGCGGCAGGGCATCGGCGTAAACCTGCCCGCTGAGATCCATGGTTCGCGCAAAGTTAACTGCAACCATATTATGGTTTTGAGAAATAATGGCGGGGTGATTGATGTAATCAGACGGTCTGAACTCGATGGCGGCGTTATTGTGCAGCGATTGATAGAATTTTTTACTTCCAATGGCGCCGCTGGCCAATAGTTTGCCCTCATTTTGTCCTTTGAAGCGATTGGTAACAACACCTTTGGATAGCAGTTCCATCAGGTCATCGGTTAAAATCTCGGTATGGACACCGAGATCATTCTTTTCTGCAAGGGCCCGGGCGATGGGTCCGGAGAGTTCTGCCAGTCCGAGCTGGACAGTGGATCCGTCATCTATCAGGTTGGCGGTAATGTCCGCAATTTCGTCTGCTGATTCATAGTCCGACAAATTAAATGCGCTCAGCAAGTCTTCTTCTTTTTCAACGATACCATCAACATCTTTTAAATGAATAAAGCTGTGGCCTGGAATCCTGGGCATGTTGGGATTTACCTGGGCAATGACAGTGGCCGCCGATTGGGCGGCGGCCAGGGTGACATCCACTGAAATTCCCAGACTCATCCAGCCATTATCATCGGGCGGAGAAACCTGAATAAGTGCAAAGTGAAGCGGCAGCAGTCCTTTTTTGAACAACTCGGGAACCGCAGAAAGGATCATCGGTGTAATAAATCGTCTGTTGGCGCGCAGACCTTTGGTATAATCCGATCCCTGGTAGATCGAGCGCACATGGAATCTGTGACCACGATGTTCATCAGCCATTAATGCCAAAAGAGAGCTTTCCAAGCTTAGCAGGCGCACGATCTCAACATCTAAAAAGTGGTTGGCATTATCCATCAGGGCATTGACCAGATGCTGGGGCTCGCCGCAGGAAGACCCGACAAAAACTCTCTGTCCCGATCCAATCATGCGAATGGCTTCGTCGGCGG
>PVMK01118618.1_pt1 | contig 13552 bp, 10 predicted proteins | sample 1853481 | NCBI WGS metagenome assembly PVMK01 (sample SAMN08533507, study PRJNA380276) | Marine sediment metagenome, whole genome shotgun sequencing project. | reverse complement strand
TTGATGAGGGCATAGGTGGTGGAACGGTTAATCAGGCAGGATATGCAAGGACAAGTGTTCTTGATGTATTTACACAGTTTGACCCGAACAACCCGTCTCACCATGCGGTAAGAGGTCCGGCATACGGTTCGCATGAAACACTCTGGGGTGACGGAGCATGGGTTGATGAGCCACTGAAGAGCGGACAGGGCCTCATGACGGACTATGAAGCTTCTAACCTGCATTGTGCTGACTGCCATACTGTTGACCAGAATGCTCACGGCGGAGCAAACGGATTTATGCTGAAGGCAAGTTCGATCGACGGTACCTGTTATCTCTGCCATAACTCTAATGTCTACAGCAACAGCGGCGCTACAGGTTCCCGTTGGGATCACAGTCAGGATAGTCAAGTCTGGGATCTCGGCAAAGGATCCAAGCTTGGGCAATATGGTGCCAATGAGGGCAGTGCTTGTCTGCTCTGTCACGGCGGAGATCCATCAAACGATCCATTTGGCAGTATTCATGGAATATCTGCTGGAACAGACCTGAGAAGCAATCAACAGAGATTCCGCTTCCAGGGTGGCTCATACATGAGTCATGATCCGGGCAGCTGGGACACTACTGGAGGAAGTGGTGCTACCTGTTACTTTACAGGCAACAAGAATCAAGACTGGTCTAGTTGTGCGCAACACACTGGAGGCCAGACCGGTAGAACTTCGTCACCGGAATATGACAGAGTACTTCCAGGATCTTGGTAAACAGCAATTTACAATGAATTAAGGAAGGGGGATCGTATGATCCCCCTTTTTTATATTATTTATCATTTAAGGTTTAGGTTACAAACCTGAACCCGCCAAGAAAACTTTATTCAGATCTGCCCTGATTTGATTTTACGGTACATTTTAAATGCGTCTTCTATGGAGTGGTCCATGTTGTTATACCAGAAAGTACCTGTCCTGCCCAGAAGGGCTATGTTGTCAGCTTTTTTAATGTGCGCGGCAGCGCTTGCAAAGTTATCTTTGTAGTCCAGGGTATATATGGGGTATGCATCTGCTGCTCTTTCAACGTCTAAACCGATCACGCTATTTTTCCCTTTTATAAGCCCCACCTTCTGAAGGGACTTCCTTATTTCAGGCTCTATGGATTCAGGTTGTTGCCATATATTGTCTCCCCTGTTGCAACTTACTTCTACACATAGCCCTGATTTCCCATCAGCGGCCAGTGATGGATTGAATAGTGAAGGGATGGATACCCGGTTAAAGGGGATATCTCTGGAGCTGAAATAACACCACTGATAGTCAATGAGAGGTTCATGATTGAGCCGGTAATTATACATGAGAAGTGAAAGGTAATTGAGCTGACTCTTTTTCTTTCCCTGTAATTTAAGCATGTCGGAAATGTTACCGGTCCATACAAGCAAATCGCACCCGTATGATCTCTCACCGGCGATAACTTCGGTGACCCTGCTCCCCTGAAAGGTAATCTTCTGAATTGTAGAGTTCAGTAATACCCTGCTGCCGTTACTTTTGATCAAGTTCATCAGCTTATCGGGAAAGACGCTGATTCCGCCGCTTTTCGGATAAATAAATTGTATGGGTGGTTGTGAACCAAGCACTGATTTAAGCAATGAGGATAGGCTGTTCACATTTACTTTTTTATCTATTACAGCCCTGTCAATGCCGGCAATCGCCCAATCCCTGGAGATTCCGGAACAGGGGATTTTAAGAAACTTTTCCGTATAGGGTTGGAAAAAGATCTCATAAAGGGTCTTGCCATACTGGTCTATAATGTAGTCTTTAAAGCTGTCACCGGCACTTTTTGTCTTTCTGAAAAAATCCAGCCCAACTGAGAATAGCACATGTAAAGGCATACTTCTCAGGTCGGTTATCTTAAGCGGCCAGTTGAAATATTTCCCGAACATCCGCACACCGCTTTTCCTTTCAATGGTGAGATAATCATCCTGCAGGATTTCACTGATAAAATCCATGACTTCCGGCATATCTGTATGAAAACGGTGCGGGCCGATGTCAAAGACAAACCCGTCATAGTTAAAACTTCGGGCAAGGCCACCGACTGACGATTTCTTTTCAACCAGTGTCACGTCTGAGCCGTCCCGGCTGAGACAGTATGCCAGAGTGAGGCCGGCGATTCCGCCTCCGACTATTACGGTCTTATTATTTCTTCCAGTCATAGCTCGGCTTGTACATTTCCACGATCGGCCTCAGTTGATCATGCTCAAGGCCTTTCCCTATGGCAAGCGCATACAGGGGAATGTTTATCATAATGACGATTACAAGGTATATCCCCGTAAGAACATTACATATTTTCCGGTCATGAAATACATTTCTTATGGTGTATGACGTTGCCATAAATACAAAGGGCGCAACTGAAAAGGCGGTGTGGGCCCAGATAGGCCGCGCGCTGAGCAGCAACGGGGTGTAACTGATAAAAAAGAATAATAGTATGAAGAAATTTTCTGCAATTCTGCCCTTTACAGCTCTGTAGGCCAGATAAGCCATGGAGGGTATTGTCAGGAGCCATACCGCAGGATTTGTAATACCCAGGATGATCATTGGTTTCCCCGGAGAATGGATAGCATCGGCATAAACAACAGGTTTTATAAACCAGAGGTAAGCTTTATGATCTAATTCGTTCGTATAAGGATTATAGCCGCTGTGGATTTTTGTTTTAAGGTACATCAGCTTCTGAAGCGAAAGCCAGTCAGAAAAATCATAACCCCTCTCAAACCAGGGGATATACGTGATCAGATATGTGGTAAAAGGAAGCAGTATAAGAGCCGAGGATACAAACAACACCGCAGCAGTAGTATTTCCGGACGTCATATCGTTTCTGTTCAGCAATGTATATAGCAAATAGACATAGGTAGCGAAAAGTGAAAAGATAACGTACCATTTTGATGACAGCCCGAGACCGAAACAGATACCCGAGAAGATCAGCAATAATGGTTTTGACACATCCACATATTTAAAAGCGAAATATATACCCGAGAGAAAAAAGAACATCATGTATACCTCATGGACCGCCTGGCGGGAATAATCAATGTGCAAGGGGTCTATGGAAAGAAATAATGCGCTCAGAACAGCTATATCTGTTCTCCTGAATAGACGTTTTGTCACCATACCAAGCAGAGGGACAGATAGCGTTCCAAGCGTAAGGCTTATGAACTTAAGCCCCCACACTCCACCACCGAAAGTCCACAATGACAGATAGACAAGGATATTTCTCAGGGGAGGGTGGTTCCACATTGTCGGGCCGAGATGTCCCCGTTCCATGTAGTTCCATGATGAAACAGCTACTGCGATATCATCGTCGGACAGAGGCTGAGACGACAGCTCAAATCCACGCAGAGCAAGGGATAGAAGGGTCAGAAGGATCATCCAGATATAAAAGGCCTGTTCACTCTTTCTGTTTTCAGGATTAATAAGCATAATTATTAGCCATTATTTATAAAATTACGTAATCTTCATTTAGTGAATAATTTGACAATTCTCATGATACACTGGTCCTGTTTGAAAACAGTTCCCTGAATTCAAGTAATTTATTTCTCTCCTTCTCTGTCACGTTCGTATTGTCACTTTCAAGGTGCAGGATGATCATATCAGTCGTTACAGTGCCTGACATTAAAATATTCCGCAGTTCCGCGTCGGTTCCGTGTAAAAAATATGATGCATTGATCATGAGGATAACCGGCTCATCTGCATGATCCATGGTTGAGGCAATGCGCCGGGGGAAGTCCCTGTCATGTATAACTATTCTGTTATCATAAATACGAACCGTTGTATTGACGTTTTCTCCGACACTCTTTTCAAATGCCTCTTTTTTACTCATGAAGACCCCGTCAGGAACCACATGATATATTGCCCTTGCAATGTTTGACTGCATCATTACCCACAGAAAATGATAACTGTCAGCTTCTCTCTCATAATTTTTAAGAAAGTCAATATGCTTGACAGGATTTAAGGTCAGCTGCCGGAATGTTTCTGATTCATCGACAGGGATAAAATGGAGGTAGCTGCTAAACACGTAAATAACTCTTCCGTGAATACCTTTGTTCTTTAAGAAACCATATGTCTCCGATGAATCATTAAAGGAATAGACGGGAAGGCGGGGAATCTGTGATTTCAAATGCCTTATCATAGGTCCTTGATGCAGTGCCGGTGTAGTTTACAAACAGTATGGATGCAGTAAAAACCAGAAAAAGCGCAGTGGAAGCCAAAATTTGCATGACGGGAATATTATATCAGAATAGATTTAATTAACGGTATTTAAACATATGTTCAGGTTTATGAAGTGGTTTAAGTTTGCAACTTGATCCTGAATACTTTTCGGCTTAAACGTGATATCCGGGTTAACAGCCCGATCCCGACCCGGGGCATACAGCAGAAGACCCATTTAAGCAGTTGATTATTTTATAATATTTAATTGTGCATATTCTTAATCAATTATAATATGGAATAAAAACTGATGAGCAAAAATACTATACTATTATTTATTAGCATACTACTCATATTTATGTCCTGCGTTAGGGCTCAGGAAGAATATCCGGTCTTTGGATCTGAAGTACTTGAAGATATATCAGTCGTTGAAGAGCATGATGAGGCGCTTGTCATTTGGGCTGCCAAGGGAATAAAGAATGCCGTGCTGGTGCATGTTGACCCATATGGTTCTCTGAAGGTTGTTCCGGACGATAATATTGAAGAGATCAGAAAGCTTGTTAAGGATGAAAACCGGGCTCAGCTTCAGGAAAGCCGCGGCATATTGTTTGACAATACAAACTATGTGCACGCTGCTGTAAGGCTCGGCATTATATCCAGGGTGTACTGGATCTTGCCTTACAGTTTTTTTGAAGACTTTCTCGTGACTCAGTCAAAGGTTGAAGACCTTTTAATAAATGAAAGGGGATTTGAAGAAAGTGAATTGGAAGGTCTTAGAATGGAAGCCGGGTGTCTGACAGGTAACCTTTCGGGAGTGAATATTTATTTTTGCAGTTCCAGGACACTGCCCATTATTAATGATCCTGTCATACTCAGTATTGATGTCAGTTATTTCCCTGTTTATGCTGAAAATTACAGTACAAGCAAGCTCAGGGCTTTGAAGTGGTTTTTTGATCAACTGTCATTTAAACAGAAAGTGCGTGTTCTGCATGCCGATGTTTCATACGGTGTTGAAAGCGGACAAACCGATCCGGTCCATCGTTACATAGGTGATGAACTTGTGCAAGGCCTTTCAGCCCCCCTTACTTTCACGGCGGAATCACCTCCTGAACTGTGGCAATTCAGGGATAAGGCAGAAAATATGCTCTCCGGTGGAGAGGATGAACTGGTAGTAGAGTATCTTGGTGAGCCTTTAAATAAATATCCTGACGATCCTGCATTGATGCTGCTGAATGCAGCGGCAGAGATTAGATTGGGAAAATTTGATAATGCACTGAAAGCGATGGATGATATATGCCAAAAAAATGAGAAATATTGCTATGGTTATATTTATCTGGGCGAGATTATTGATAATAAGGAATCTGCCTGGAAGGAGACATTCTTTAAAAGGGCGTCAGATGCTTTGCCTGACAGCAAATACGTTAATAAAAAGGTTTCACATTTGATCAGGACGGATTAGAAAGGGCACATAAAACTGGATATACAGGGTGCTGTAAAAAAAACAATTAAACTGTTTAAGGGTGTGAAACTTACTGCTGTTGTTATATCCCTTTTGATAGCAATATATTTCCTCGGTCTTGTATTACCCCAGAAGTGGATGTTTGATACACGAGATTTATATGAGTTGTGGAAAGATCAAAGTGTGTTTAATCAGCTGCTTGATTTTATCGGCTTTACAGAAATATATCTCTCTCCTGTCACTATCCTGTTTCTTGTTATATTCTTTATTAATCTTTTAGTGGTTACTCTAAACAGAGTGCCTGTAATGATCAGAAGGGCATACCTGAAAGGCGATATGCCTTCCTTCAGCGCTTCATTATTGAAAAGCGGGAAGGATGTTAAAGTCATTTCAAATGACAAAAACATTGATAGAGTAGCAGGGGAGTTAAGAGAATATTTTAAGAAGAAGAGATGGTTTTTCAAAGGAGCCAAAGCAGATAATACATATATTGCTGTCAAAAACAGATACTCTCCAATCGGATTTTTATTTTTTCATTTCAGTTTTATCCTGTGCCTGATCGGCGGGATTATGATAACTTATACCAGATTTTCTGGAAATTTACCGCTTACTGAGGGACAAAAGTTCGACGGTGACATGACACAGTTTCGAGTTCTCTCTAGTGAGCCAAAGATTCTGAAAAGATTACCGTCACTTTCATTACATCTTGAAAAAGTACAGCCCTCTTACGATAAAGGAGTCCCGACAGAACTTGTGGCATCGCTTAATTTAAAATATGGTGATGACATCAAGAAAGAGGTAATCAGGATTAACGAGCCCATCAAAAGGGGAGCAATGAGTATAATTGCGGAAAGTATAGGGGTGTCCCCTTTATTCGTGATCCGTGGGCCTTCGGGCAGGCAGATAGATGCTGCATACGTGAGCCTTAATGTGCTTGGCGGTGCAGAAGATTCTTTCCAGTTTGAAACGGACAGTAGATTTGGTTTTGCTGTAAGATTTTATCCAGACTTTGTAAGGGACAGGGGAGCTCCATCCACAAAGTCAATTGAGATGAAGAACCCTGCAATGCTTCTCACTGTAACTAAAGACAGTAAGGTAGTTCATCAGGGAATTATTAAATTGGGTGAATATGCTGATTTGGGAGTCTACTCAATTGGCTTTCAGGATGTCAGATACTGGGTAGAATTTCTTATTGTCAGAGAGTATGGCAAGATTCCCCTTATAGGTGGATTTATAATTGCGGCGATTGGACTGATCATGAGACTTGTTTTTTATCAGAAAAGATTGAGACTGGCAATTGAACATGAAAGGGACAACACATTAATATATATAGATGGTAAAAGTGAGTTCTTCCAGCATGCTTTTAAAGACGAACTGGACGCTCTTATCAAGGGACTGGAGGAGTCATTATCAACTGTGAAATTGAAATAGGGATAACTAATGGTTGAGGATATATTAAGCTGGGCATGCATTTATTCTTATACTATCGCAAGCATACTTCTCTTGTCGGGTTTTATATTCAATAAGGAGAAATTATTAAAAATTGCGAGTTACATTATTGTCCCGGCCTTTATCGCCCATTCGATAATTTTTATTATGAGGTGGGTAAGTACAGGCTACTTCCCTGCTAACAGTGAATTTGAAAATGCAATTACCGGTGGCTGGTTTGCGATTGGATTTACTATTTACCTGATTTTTAGAAACAGGGCGCTGACCGGAGTTGCACTCTTTACAGTGCCTGCAACTCTTCTGTTTCTTGGTTACGGAGTTATGAAGGCACCTAATCCCCTCCCCCTTGCAGCTTCCTTGAAAAGCAGTTGGCTCGTGATTCATGTTCTTTTTGCACAGCTTGCATTTGGTGCCTACTCCATAGCATCCGGAATGGGACTGCTCTATCTCCTTAAAGACAAGAAGGTCCAACAGGGTATTGAGAGCAGGTTTTATGAAAAAATTCCACGCCTTGAAATAATAGAAGAGAACATGTTCAGGTTCGTGGTATACGGCTTTATTGCAGAAGCCATAATGATTGTTGCCGGTGCTATATGGGCAAAAGACCTTTGGGGAAATTACTGGGGGTGGGACCCGGTGGAGGTCTGGTCCCTTATCTCATGGCTTCTCTACGGTCTCTCGATCCATTTAAAGGTAACGCTGGGATGGAAGGGCAGGAGGCTTGCCTGGATCATGATATTTCTCATTTTAACAGTAATAATTACATACTGGGGCATTGACATTGTTGTAGAAAATACAAGGCATATTTTTGGAGTGACATCACTGGGCTAATGAAAAAAATTATATTGGCAGTTCTTGCAGGAATTATCCTTTCTTCTTCGATATCTTTTTTCTCCCATGAAAACAGTCTTGATAACCTTAGCTTTCGTCTTGGACTTTATGAAAGAACGGTAGAAGAGAAGGCCATAGAAGAGACACTGAAACTTTTTAATAAACACTTTGCGACTTTTTTTAATACAGGAGGAAGGCTTCAAGGGTTAAATGAATTTCCAGCTGCTAACATGTTGAAAAGAAGGATATTTCAGGAGATTAATGAATGGTCAAAAAAGAACCAGGTAATAGTTTATGACAAAGATCATTTTGAAATAGAGACCATAAAAATACTTTCTCCCGTAACCGCTGTTGCTGTTGCAAAGGAGGTCTGGTTTTTGAGTGTACAGGACAGTAAGACCAGAAAGAACCTTTCTCCATCAAAAGCCAATCCCATAAGAGTGAGATACCTGATGAAGAAGATTAAAGGAAGCTGGGGTGTCCTGGAGTATGAGGTATTTAGCCAGAAAGATGATATGCCTGAGATGAATAGAGAAAGGTTCCGGTAATGCAGATTTTTTTGATGACTTTTATTTTGGCCTTTTCTTTATCCTATTTTATTATTGAGAAGGTCGGATTATTTAGTGTTTCTCCATTGTCGAATCTGGAAATCCTTTATTCAGTGCCAATGCTATCTGCATCAATTATCTTATTAATTATTGCGATCATATCTTTTTTCAACAACCTTAAAAGATCAGGAATCAAGGGATGGATGAAGATCCTGTCAGTGCTTCTAATCGTATCCGGATTATGGCTTAGTTACCTTACAAGATTCAGTGGAGAGGTTGTGCTTACAGAAGGGCAGACCTTTTATAGCGGACATAATGATTATATTCCGGAAACTCTTTACCGAGGCAGGTTTTCAACTGTTCCTGAGATTGCTCTGAAACTGGAAGAGGTGATACCGTCACTTAGTAATGATGGGCAGAAAATCAGGAGTCTCAAAGGCAGATTTGAATTGATAGGGAAAGAAAGCAAGGGTCCGGAGGAATTCATAATAACAGATGGACTGCCAAGGTTAATTGATGGGAGTCTGTTTCATATCAAGGAGTTAGGTTATTCCCCCAGATTTGTACTAAAATCAAAAGAAGGGAAAATACTGGACAGCTCATTCATGTATATGAAACTGTTTCCTCCCGGAAGTGAGGATAACTTCAGGTTGCTTTCTCCCCTAACTTATTATGTCAGATACTACCCGGAAAGCAATGATGGTACTATAGAACCTCTCCTGGGTCTGCGCATTGTGAGGAATAAGGACATAGTCTTCGATAAAAGTGTTAAATTGACTGAGGATGTTGTTTTTGAAAACAGCAGGATATCCTTTAATGAGGTAAGGCACTGGTCAAAATTAAGCATAACTCATGACCGGGGGGCAATGTTGTATTTGCCCGGTTTAGTTCTTGCCCTATTGTATGCTATTTTTGTATTTGTAAGTACCGGAAAGAATAGTCATGGACAGAAATAAGTTTCAACCAGCACGTGATGTTTTTATAGTTCCCTTTAAAGTTCTTGCTTCGAAAGCCTTCCTTCTATGGATAATTATTGCCTGGATATCATATTACTCAATCTCTTCAATCTGGATGGAAGAAGCCTTTGGCAACTTTATCAGTCTGCTTCGAGACAATATGATAATTCAGATTCCATTCCTTCTTTTTCTGGCAAGTGCGATTATGAACCTGATAAGGGCATCAATAAAGAGTTTTCAACAATCCAGGGCAGGGTATCTTTTTTGGTTGATTCTGCCTCTTGGTGTAATTATATTTTTTTCCGGTTTTTTTCTCAGTGTAACTCAGAGGGAGCAGGGGCAGCGTGTACTGGGGGAGGGCGACGCTAAAGATCCACCCTGGACAAAAGAGAAATACAGTATAATCGATATTGATCCCGGTCTGAGAGACAGCTTTCTAGATATTGATTCAAGCATAGGTATTTTTTCTCATGAACCAAAGATAACAGTCCTTGACAGGTTTTCACAGAGATCAGAAATAGGGGCATTTCCACCTAAAAAACTTAACGACACTTATTATCATATTCTAAATCTGGGTATTGCACCGGGTGTGAGGTTGATGCAGGGAGAAAATGTCAAAAGCCAAGGTTATATGATTCTAAGAATTCTTACGCCCGGCAGTAGTGATTTTTTTGAAATACCTCCATACCCTTATAAGTTTAAAGTATCTCTGGAACCTGAGAAAGAGATTCAGAAGGGGCATATAAAGGCATCTGAATTTAATTTAAAGCAACCACTCTATAATGTCAGAGTTTATAAGGGAGAGAAGGTAATTGCAGAGGGAGATTCACGGAAAGGGATAAACCTTGATGATATGACATTGTATTTTTTTCAGCCAATTTACTGGGCACTTGTGGAAGCAGTAAAAGATCCTGCTATTTCTGTGATGCATGCCGGAGTTGTTTTGATAACGTTTGGTGTGCCTATATTCTTTGTTAGGATGTTTTTAAGATTAATAAAGAGATAAGACTTTGCGGTCATTATAGTGAATTATGAAATGGAGCGAAAATAAATAGAGAGAATAATACGGGAATACATCGGAAATAACAGAATTGAACTCTACTTATAAATCAGTTAATTAGCTAAAAAATCAGGCAAGACGCCTACTTGTATAAATCTTAATTTATGAATTTTAAGTCCCTCTCACATAGAAAACTCTAATTATCTGGAGCGGAATGTCAGTGAATAAGTGGTTAAGGTGAGAGTTATCATATCTAGGTTGAACCTCGATATAAGGTGAGTTACTCGTATCCGTTAGGATTATTTGTCTGCCAGCGCCATGCATCTTCGCACATCTGGTTTATATCCCTTTCAGCAGTCCATCCAAGATTATCTTTTGCTTTTGTAGGATCTGAATAACAGGAGGCTATATCTCCGGGTCGTCGATCGACTATTTTATATGGGATACTTTTACCTGAAGCTTTCTGGAATGCCTCTATCATTTCAAGGACACTATATCCCTGACCTGTGCCCAGGTTGTAAATGGATACGCCGGATTTTGATAGGGTTCTGTCCAGTGCCTTTAAGTGACCTATCGCAAGATCAACTACATGAATATAATCCCTTACACCGGTACCGTCAATGGTTGGATAATTATTTCCGAATACAGAGACCTGAGACAATTTTCCAATAGCTACCTGGGATATATAGGGGAGCAGGTTGTTTGGAGTACCATTGGGGTCTTCACCGATTTGTCCGCTTGGATGGGCCCCGACAGGATTGAAATATCTAAGAAAAACTATATTCCAGTTATCATTGCTTGTGTACAGGTCTTTTAATATTTCTTCTATCATCAGCTTTGTTCTGCCATATGGATTTGTGGCTGAGAGGGGAAAGTCTTCTGTAATGGGGACCTTGTGAGGATCGCCATAGACTGTGGCAGATGAGCTGAAAACCATATTTCTCACTTCATTCTCTTCCATGACTTCACATAGAGTCAAAGTGCCGGTTATGTTATTGTGATAGTATTGAAGAGGGATGGAGACCGACTCACCAACGGCCTTCAGTCCTGCAAAATGAATAACAGCATCAATTTCGTGAGATTTAAATATGGAGCTGAGAGCGTTTCTGTCTAAAAGGTCAACTTTATAAAACTCAAGAGTCTTGTCTGTAATTCTCCGAACTCTGTTCAGGGATTCTTCCTTGCTGTTTGACAAATTATCTACGACAACAACGCCATGACCTGCTTCAAGGAGTTCAACGCAGGTATGACTGCCTATATATCCTGCTCCACCGGTGACCAGAATATTCATAATGGTACTCCCTGTTTATTATTCAACGGTAACACTTTTTGCAAGGTTTCGAGGCTGGTCAATAGAGCATCCGAGGAACTTTGCGAAATAATATGAAAAAAACTGCAAAGCAACAACGGAAATTATTGGCGCAACATACTTCGAACATTCTGGAAGCCAGATAATATCATCTGCATGATCCCTGATCGAGTCATCACCGATTGTTGCTGTTGCGATAACAGGAGATTTCCTTGCCTTGCATTCCTGCATATTACCAATAATCTTATCTTTGCCTGGAATGTCATTAGCCAGGGCAACAACCGGGACTTTTTCTTCAAGTAAAGCTATAGGGCCATGTTTAAGCTCTGCAGCATGGTAGCCCTCTGCATGTATATATGATATTTCCTTGATTTTCAGGGCGCCTTCAAGGGCAGCAGGATACAGGTATCCTCTGCCTATAAAAAACATGTTTTTAACGTGAAGATATTTTTCGGCAATCTCTTCAATTTTGGCAGCGCCATCCAGAACTTTTTCTACCAGAGCTGGAATATTCTCTATCTCATCTATCAGTTTTATTCCTTCTTCAGTTGTAAGGCGTCTATTTCTGCCAAACTTAAGGGCTATCATCAGAAGGACCGCAACCTGACAGGTAAATGCCTTTGTGGAGGCAACCCCGATCTCAGGGCCTGCGTGTAGATAAACGCCTCTTTTGGTCTCTCTTGCTATCGTTGATCCTACAACATTACAAATGCTTGCAACAGTTGCGCCCTTGTTTATAGCTTCTCTAACGGCAGCCAATGTATCAGCGGTCTCACCTGACTGGCTTATAGCAAGCAATAGAGAGTTTGGCTCTATAATGGGATTTCTGTATCTGAATTCTGCAGCCTGCTCAACCTCGGTTGGTATTGAAGCAAGGTCTTCAAAATAATATTCACCGACCATCCCGGCATGCATGCTTGTTCCGCATGCGGCAATAACAATCCTGTTTGTCTCAGCAAGATTCTTAGGGGTAAAACTCAAGCCGTTCATCATGCCTGTGGCCATTTTTCTGTCTAAACGGCCCCGGATAGCATTTGATATAGCCTCGGGTTGCTCATAAATCTCTTTAAGCATAAAGTGTTCAAAGCCCCCTTTTTCAGCCGCGTCAGAGCTCCAATCGATTTTGGCAATCTCTCTTGAAACAGGCACATTATCAATATTCCTTATTTCTATACCTTCAGCGCTGACAAGTGCAAGATCATCGTCATCAAGATAAATTACCTGCCTGGTATAAGCTATAAGCGCTGACACATCACTTGCTACAATAGATTCTTTATCGCCAATGCCGATTACTATAGGACTTCCTCTTCTGGCAACTACAAGGGAATCAGGAGAATCAAGTGACATAACCGTTATGCCGAAAGTACCTTCGAGTTGTTTAAGAGAAGCTGCAACAGCCTGCAGCAGGTCGCCTTCAAATAATTCAGCGATAAGGTGGACAATAACTTCGGAATCGGTTTCGGACTTAAATACATGACCTTTAAGCTGAAGCTGCTTTTTCAAGGAAGCATAGTTCTCGATGATCCCGTTATGGACTAGGGCGAACCGGCCTGTATCGTCAATGTGAGGGTGGGCATTATCATGGGTAGGAGCACCATGGGTGGCCCATCTGGTATGTGCAATTCCGATAGAGGTATGGGACTGTTTGTAATCATCCCAGTTTTCGGAGATTTTCTGTTGAAGTTCAGCGACTTTGCCGGTAGACTTGATTGATCTTATTTCACAATTGTCAATGACTGCAATTCCAGCCGAGTCATATCCCCGGTACTCAAGACGCTTTAAACCATCAACCAGCGTTTCGATGTTATTTCTTTTTTTTCCGATATAACCAACTATTCCACACATG
>PVMK01176095.1_pt1 | contig 13553 bp, 16 predicted proteins | sample 1853481 | NCBI WGS metagenome assembly PVMK01 (sample SAMN08533507, study PRJNA380276) | Marine sediment metagenome, whole genome shotgun sequencing project. | reverse complement strand
ACCCGGAAATCACTGGCCGGTTCATCACGTTTCGCCAGCCCCGCGCGCACATTTTCCATCGCCTCCGGCATCATCTCCGGCGTGAAGTCGCTGAACTGAATTCCGTCGGCGATGCGCGCGCCGAGGCGAATCATCTGCGGTCCGCTGCAGCATCCATACAGCAACGGTCCGTCGGCTTTGGCCCAGTCCATGATATGCGGCCGACGTACGACGAAGATGCCGCCTTCATAGCCCATCGAAAACTCACCTGTTCGGGCGTGCAGCAGGAATTCGAGGCATTCGCGCATTCCGCGAACGCGGCGGTCCGGCTGACTGACCCGCATGACCGGGTCTTGGGGCGGCCAGACCGGCCCGTCGTTCGAAGCCTTCCAGCCAATTGCGCCGAGTGGGCCGCCACCGGCACTGACGGCGATCATGGCCCGGCCATCGGCCATTTCGTTCAGGGTCAGAATTGCAGTCGCCATTTTGAGCGGATGCATTTCCCACGGGCTCACTGCCAGCGGGCCGATGATCAGTTTCGATGTCGCCGCCGCGACCGGCGCCAGCGACAGAAAAGCATCGTACTGGCTGTGGTAGTTGGACGACCACAGGGCGCGGATCCCGAGCCGTTCGGCCTCCACGCCGATTTCGGCCACTTGAGCCGGCGTGACATCAGGTTCGAGAATAATGTCGATATCCATCGGGGCTTCTCGCTTCTAATTCAGATGATTGGCAAAGAGATTATTCCAGAGAAACCCGAGGGCCAATCGGATATTCAGGTCCGCGTGATCGAGGTGCGGACTCGGGCGGCGAATTACCAGGGCATCGGGTCGCCTTTGTAATCGATAAACCGGCCATTGTCGGCCGGGGTAATATCGTCGATGACGGTCAGCATCTGTGCCACGCTGTCGCTGGTCTTCAGCGCGCCGGGGAATCTCGCGAGTATTTCGTTGGTGCCGACGATCCCCGGGTGGAGCATGATCAGCGTGACGCCGCGTTTCGGTGTCTCGAACGCAAGCGTGTGCATGTACATGTTCAGCGCAGCCTTACTCGCTTTGTAGTGATACAGGATCGGTCGCTGCGATCCGGCGACAAAAGAGCCCGAGTCGCTCGACATGACGACGATCTGTTTTTTGTTGGACACGATCACATTGCCCATGAACGCCTGGCACATCTTCATCGGGCCGATGGCGTTGACGTCGATCATGTATTTCCCCGCGTCGAAATCCAGCTTCGCCAGCGAGCGAATCCCGGAAGGACCCTTCGCGGCGTTCAGCAACAGGATATCGATCGGCTCGCCGGAATATTTTTCTGCCAGCGCGTCGATGCCTGCGTGATCAGTCACGTCGAGCTTCTCAATGACGATATCCGGGTCGGTCTCGGCGAGTGCGCGCAGGTCATCCGCCTGGTCGGGGTTACGAGCCGTGGCAATAATTTTCCAGTCGCGGGCCGAAAGCTGGCGAACAAACTCCAGGCCGATTCCACGGTTGGAGCCGGTTATCAGGACCGTTGGTTTAGATGGGATGCTCTTCTCCGGTGCGGGTGCTGCACCGGCCGTCAGTGCCAATATTCCAGCGGTTGCGCTTACCCAAAAAGCAAATTTCATAATTTTAATAACGGATTTCATGGTTCTGGTGTCCAGTAACTAATGTGGATTATCGAGGCGATTCATCGCGTCCTCGATCACGGTCCGTCGCCGAAACAGAGATGACAAAAAGCGCCATGCGGCCTTTGGTGTGGTCATCCAGCGTATGGCGATCCCGTTCTTCTTATTCCCCTCGACGGCGCTCAGAATATGTTCGACGAGCCATGGCGTCACGGTCTCGACGTGATCGGCCAGAATGTTCAGAAACTTTTTGTTGTGATCAAAAAACTCACCGCGCTGGTCCCGTGGGGGAACGGCCATTTCCGTCGTCACAATTCCCGGAGAAAGGTACCCGATTTTCACCGGTGTTCCGGCCACCGTTTTTACGAGTGCCTTCGTAAAATAGCGTAGTCCATACTTCGAAAGTCCATAAGGGATCTGGTCGACGCCGATCATCCCTTCGGATCCGAAGCCTTCCATGTTAAAGATCCACCCGGAGCCCTGTTGCTGCATGCCGCGCAGTGCAATAACACTCCCATAGATCATGCCGATCAGGTTCGTGTGCAAGGTGCCCTCGACGTCCGCGAGGGGCATATCCTGAATGCGCTGCTTGGAATTGTTGCGGCCGGCATTATTAATCCAGATATCTACCGTATCGAACAGGCGGCTAGCCTCAGTCCACAACGCGGCGACTTCGGCCTCAATGGTCACATCGCAGCGGTATCCAAATACTTTGTCGCTCGAATAAGTGTCGGACAAGATCGCGACGACATCGTTAACCGTGTTCGGCGTGCGGCTCGAAATCAATACTCTGTGGCCTCGGGCGAGGAACTCCATCGCGAGTCCGAGCCCGATTCCGCGGGTGCTGCCGGTAATCACGATGTTCATATTCGGTTCAGCTCCCCGTTCAGGCAACGGCCTGTAGGGCCTTCATTCGAGTGCAGATTTACCATAGTATCCCGCGTAACCAGGGGCAATGCACGATGAAGATTTTCCTTCGGGTTTTGGCGGTTATTTATACTCTTGCCGCGATTTTGCATATCGGCAGTGTGCTGGGCCTCGGGCGCGTGCCCTTCGAGGAAGCGCCGCTGTCATGGCGAGTGAGCGATATCTTTTATGGGGTGCTGGACACAATCGCCGCGATTGGTCTGTTCAGGTTGCGTCCCTGGGGGATAGTCGCTTTTTTCATCGCCGCGATCTCCGAGATTCTGCTGTTTACACTGGTTCCGGAATGGTTTGTCGTGGAGCCCGAGCAACTGACAATGCTGCGCGGCTTCGTCGTTTATCACGTCGTCGCGATCACAATCTATTTCGTCTTGGCTTATTTCGAGCGGCGCGGTGGCGAGGAGCGCCCGGACTAGAAGTGCGATAATTTTATACCGATGGCTACACTTGAAAACTTGCTTGAAAAAAGGCGCGAACTGGAAGCGAAGCTTGACGCGGGTGATGCTTCTGCGGAGACGGCGCTGGCGCGGCTCGATCGTGCGATCGAGGCCCGCACGCAGAAGATTCAGCACAGCAAGAAGCGCCTGGATGTTGCCAGGGACGCGGTTGATGCTGGCATGCCGGCCGAAGAAGCCAGGCGCCCGAGGACTAAACCGGACAGAGAAAAAGTCGCGAAGTCGAAGTCCCGGCGTCCAATCAATCGTTTTTAGTATACTGGAGCATGTTCTACGGTTGTGCCACCGAATTGTTTTACACTAGACGAGGAATGTAAGTAATGAAGATTTTTTTCCGATTTGTTTTCTTGTCGCTTCTGGGTGGCGCACTGTTTTCGGGTGTAGCTTTCGCAGGCGGGCATAAAGTCGTTCTGCCGCCCGTCAAGATCGACGTGCCGCAGGATGTCGAGGCTGACGTGACAGCGGTGATCAAGGACACGGCCGAGCGCTGGAATTCTCAGGACTATGCAACCTTGCTCGAACTCTGGGATCCGAACGAGCCTTTTCCGACCTACCTGGCCGAAGAACAGGCCCAGTGGTTCGTCGGCTGGGACCGATTACGCGGCTACCTTGATCCGCCGAGGCCGAACCCCATTGTCGAAGCAATTCGCGAAGATATGTACAACATCCAGGTCAAGCTGATCGCACCTGATCTGGCCATCGCCGTCTGGGAAATGCATTTCGAGATGAAAACGATCGGCAGCAATCCGATTGGCGAGGAAGTTCGCGTCAGCGCCGTTCTCCGCAACACCCAGGGATGGCTGGCGCTATATTCACTGGGCCGAGTCGCCTAAAACGGCGATGGTCTATATCGAGGATCTGTACGAGAAAGACGTCGCACCTGGCTGGCCTGAATATTTCGAGGGCGCGCAGCAAAGAAAGAAAGACGTCTGGAAGAAAAAACGAGCCCAGAGACAGTAGGCGCAAATCGAAACACACAGGCATGCGGATACGGCCGCGGCCTCAATCAGTCAACGCAACATTCTATTCTCTAACGGTAGAGAGGGGATGTTGAAAATGAAGCGACGACCGAGGATCTATTATTCAGCAGCCGACAAGGCATTGATGTGGGATCGCTGGCGAAAAGGCGAGTCGGTTGCTGCGCGATGTGTCTTGCCGCTGCACGCCTCAGATAAACTAATAGCGTGACCTCAGCGCCTGTCACCAAGCACAAGATATCTGCCGGTGGTATAAGAAGAAATGGCGAAACGCAGCGATACGGACAAAGCCATACACAATATTATGGGTTGGGCGGACCGGCCCGAGTGGATGGACGAGCGGTCGGCTTTACTCGATGCTCATCTTGCGCCGGCATGTGACCGGTTGGGCATTGGCCGGGAGGAACTCAGCCAGGAGATCGAAGAATACGATTTTGGGGCAATGCTGTTCGGCATCATGTTCGAGGATCTTCTCAGCCGCCGTCTGCCGCCGGACGAAAAGAACATCGTCGACGAGTACCTTGAGCGTCGCGGCTGGCGTGAGAGCGTGCCCGGCCAACGTTATCTTAAGCATCTGCGCGATTCTGTGCTCTCCCTCTACGAGGTGGTCGAGGTCTCGCAGGGCCATCATTGTGATGTATGTGACCTAGTACGTGGTGGTGAAGACATCCGTGTCCATGAACACATGGGCACACAAGACCTGGTCAAATGGGACCGAATCGCCGCCCGAGTTCTGAAATCGAATGGCAAAAATGTTTTTGCCGGCGGCCTGCTGCCGTTTTCTCAGGAAGCAGCACGAAACTTGCTTACGGAACTAACTGAGTCGAGAAAACGATTTGACAAAGGACCCTCGCGGGCAGCTGACACAGCAACCGTGGCCAGGAAATTGTCAGCGGAGAACCGGGACGACCGGTTTTTGCGGGATGCCTGTCCGTCATTTACCTCCATCTGGCTCATCCATACCCTGGAACGGCTGCATACCCCGTTGCCCGAGTTGACTAACCGTGATGGCGAGGCATTGATGTTTACCGAGACTCGTTTTCCGTTTCTTGCCGAGAAACTCGAAGACATTGCCAAGCGCCTGGATACCGCGGCCGAATGGGAGCGGGACAGTCCGCATGTGCACACCTGGATATGGTTGCCGAAACGGAAGGCCAATGTCGAAACACCGCAACGTGGCTTGGCTCTGGAACCCTTTCGAGACGGTCAGCAATCGATCGGCGGCACACTGGAATTGACGCCACGGATACTGACGCTTACCTCCAATTCCATGGAACGGGCAACACGGGGCAAAAATACGCTCGAGGCGCTCCTGCATGGCCTGATTGGCCCGGCCCTAACCACTCTACAGACACCTGATCAACTGATGGCAGAAAACGATACCCGCCAACACGGCGCCGACGATCGGGAGCCGAAGAATACCGTGGATCCGGAGATCGCGGCTGCGATAATCCACAATACCCTGGATCAACACTACCGTCGGTGTCTGGATGAACCCATTCCCGCGCTCGAGAACAAAACGCCGCGGCAGTGCGCAACCAGCAAAAATGGCCGTGACAAAGTCATCGAATGGCTAAAACACCTGGAAAACAATGAACTGCACCTCGCCGCCAAATCCGGACGAGAACCGTACAACAGCAGCTGGATGTGGGATGAGCTGAAATTGACCAAGTACCGGAATTGCTAACTGCGATAGTCAGCGGTAGACCGTGCCAACAGCGTCAGACCCATTGAGTCCGAATGCCGGCTTTCCGCCAAAATTCGTCCGATCGTGTGATCCGAAGACAGCTGGCAGAAAGTGACGCACTTGGGCTATTCAATCTTGAGTTGCCCACGATCTTTGACGCCACGCTGCACGGGGTCCTGCGTGTTCTTGACGGCAGCATTCCTCGCGCATACGGTAGCGACAGGTTGACTGACGACATTGATCGGGGGTGTCTAATAACATGGAGAAATATGATCCGATGCTCGATGTCGACTCCGAGCAATGGGAGGCGCTCGAAACGGACGAGCGTATCAATTTCGTCATGGAATACCACCAGGAAGCTGGCACAGAGGCGCCGCCGGACGAATATTCACATGCCTTGCTGCACGTAGTTGTTGAGAATCAGATTGCGCTGGGAAATGAAACGCCAGTAGAAACCGCATTTCACAGGCTACTCGATGGGAGCCTCGATCGTCACGATGCGATTCATGCAATCGCGAGTGTTCTGGTGAATCATATGTATGAGCTGATGCATGGCGACGATCGTGCACAAGGCAACGATGAGTATTACGCGGAAATCGAGAAACTCACGGCAGAGAAATGGCTGCGTGGCGAGTACTCGGAAGAGACTGATGGCTAACGCGAGTAATATTGAGACTGCGATCCAGGAGCTGACGGGCGTGACTGAAGACGAGAAAGCCATAGAGATCGGCAAGATACTGGCTCACTGGAATCCGTTGGGCGACGGTGCAGCTGACGTGAACGACCTTAATAATTTCGAATCGGAAGCAGGGGACATCTTGTGGGTGATGGAACTCTACGGATACTCAGTAAAGAAAGCGGTATCCGAGGTCTTGCAGGAAGCCTTCCTGATTGATCTCGACAAAAAGGAGCTTGAGCACTACAGCAACAGAATCAACGGGATCTTGAGCAAATAAGTTGCGAGAGCCGGTGTGATGGCGGCTTACGAACAGATAGCGAAAGTTCCGGGTGTTGCGCTGCAATGGGCAGCTTCCGACCTATAGGAGACACTTGCAACCAAGCCAAACATCATTCCTATCGGGTATTTCAATTAATAGACAACAACATCACCGATGCCGCGCTCAGTCATGCGGGCAATGTCACTAGTCGCTGCCGGGATAGACCGCAATGCCGGCAACGCATCTGTTCGGAGCCTTGAATCCGGTATCAACCTTATTGACGATCTCGCCCGTCTCAAGGTTGACCTTGATGAAAATTCCCTCCCAGATACTGTTGACCAGAACATGTTTGTCATCATGGCACAGCGCGATATTCGACCAACCGGAGCCCTCGAAAGGATATTCCCTGATGACCTCGCCAGCCTCGTTAACCATGTCCATCGACGTCCGATGCGTCACCAGCAGATTTCCATCCGGAAGGTACATTACGGCGATAACGACTTCGCTTGATTTGGCGCTGCCGCCCGCTGTGACGTCACCCGCTGAATAGTCTGCACCACCATAGACAATGAGGTCCACCATCTGTTGATCGTTGACAACGTCATAACGCATGATGCGCTTGCCGGTTTCGGTGGTGTAGGTAATGAACTGGCCGCCAGGGTGCAAAGTGGAGTGGGTGCAGCCTTTGAACCCGAGAAATTCCGGCTCATTCTCTACTTCGTATTCCTTTTCGAATTGCCAGTCGCTGTTGAACTTGTAGATATTCCCGTAGCCCAGCACGCCGGTATCCGCCGTGCGCACAAACTTAATCGTCGTGAGTTTTTCCACGCCCGGAGGCGGCTCCGTGGCATTCTCGTGCTCCCCGAGATAAATGCTGCCGTCATCAGCAAAACTGGCGCTATAAAACGAACGCGGAGGGAACTTGGTCAGTGGCAGCTGACGTCCGGTTTTCGGATCGACATGAATTACCGTGTGATCATTAAACGCCCATAACAGACCCTCCCGGTCAAACTCCAGGCCACCGACATAATGCTGGCCGCCTTCCGTCCAGAGTTCGCCTTTGATCTCCATGTGCCGGTCATACTGGCGAATTCTGCCGTCACCGGCATGATCATCGTCAGGGTCGTTCAAGAGGGTACAACCTATGAATATGTCCCCTGGCTCGAAAGCCTGCATAGTAGATTTGTGTGTCATGATCTGGCCTGTCGTTTAATTACTACCTGCGAATAGAATAGTCACCGTCCTTGTTAAATAAGGTGATTGGGAATCGCATAATAGCGATAATGCAAGAATCGTTCGAGACCATAATAAAAAGCGTTCTGTCACGATGCCATTCGCTGATCTGCAGCGATACGGCTGCTCCCGACCCAAAGCGGACACATCGGATCTAGTCGGATAAGTCTTCATTTTCATTAATTCCAGCCACTACCGAATCGGTAATGCAATTCTAAAAGAATACTGTCGAAACTACCCGGGTCCGGACGACTGCATGGATTAAAGTCAGTGCATGTATCCAGGTTGAATGCTTGGTATTCCAACCGGGTATGCCAGTGTTTCCCGAATGTGACACCGACGCCAACACCTCCCAGAAAAGTGTCACCATCGTTATCATTCCCGGGTGGTGCGATATCGGCTTTCCATCTCGTCCACCCTATCTTCGCGTATGCTTCCCAACGGTTCAGAAATGGCAAGATAAGAATCGCACTCATTTGACCGGACTTCATGTTACCGTCTTGGAGGTAGCCCGCTTCCGCGGCCACAAAACGGAGGAAGCGATAACCTGCGCTAAGAATAAAGCCATTATCGCTTTGACCACTCGCATTCGGACTGTCAAATCCTTCTGTAGTCGCGTAACCGGCACCCGCGTACCAGCCGCGAAGATTTGGGCCACTAATTATTGACGGTTTTTGAGGCTGTTCTTCTGCTGAGGCCGCTGTACTCAGAATGAGCAAAAGCAGCACGGGCAAGTGACGCATGGCGCCCTTTGCAGCGAAGTTGAGCGAGGAGCCCATAATCTATGCAGGCCGCATACCTGTGAATTTCAGTCTAGGCCTTTTTCGGGATCACGCAAATCGAATTCGGGGCTAACGCCACGTTTTCTTTCCCGCCGAGTGTCCGCTCCTGGCCTATTCTGTTGAAAAACTCTGCTTTAGAGGCGGATGAAAAATTCTTAGGTCCTAGGACGAATTAAATAATTTTTCATACGGGGGGATATCAATCACAGTCGAAAATTCGCTATAAGGCGCCTGTCACGGTCAGGCGCAAGAAAGGTATTAGATTTTGCAACTGATTGGCATTCTGCAGAAAATCGGCACCTCTATGATTTGGAGTTTTTCAACAGAATAGGCCGTAAGCAGATACTCGGCTATTATAAAAAACGTAGAGTTACCGTCGAAATTTAGGTATCTGACCGGTCTCGACCACGGCTAGACAAAAAAATGAGGTCGCCAACGCTGACGCTCGAAGGTTAATATTAACCGTCCCTGCATTCCGCCTCCCAGGCGCCGAATAACAGCCGGGAAAAACACCCGTCATGCAATTACAGTACTCAGCGGTTGGTATACAGAACCAGTCCACCATGGCGGTTAGCCGTGATGACTACATGAAGGACCTGGAACGTCTCGCCAAGAGTATCGGGATTCGCGGTCTGGAACTGCAGCCTCGATCTGCCGGTCAGGCTGGTCGCGATTTCCGAGGGTGGCATCGGTGGGTGGGCGCTCGGCGGCGGCGAAGAGCACCTCCGGATTTACCACAACATCGTGCCGGAAATCGACGGGCCCGAATCGCGATTCCTGGGCGATATCGCACGAGAGATGAACACCTACATCATCGCGCAGATGGTTTGCAAGGATCCGGAATTCATGGAGAACAAGATATTCAATATCGCATTCATCATTAATCCGAACGGCGACATCATTCACAAGCATTACAAGACTGCGTTTTACCAGTATGAACCCAATGTTGCGCCGAGTGATATCTGGGCGCATTACCTCGAGCAATATGGCGACGATCCGGTCAAACTGCACAAGCCGCCATCTGGCCGGTCGCGAAGACCGAGATCGGCAACATCGGTACGCTGATCTGTGCTGAGGGCAGTTTCCCCGAAGCAGCTCGCGGGCTCGCCATGAACGGCGCCGAGATCATCTGGCGCACCCAGTATCCCGGAACCGTGGATGGGGAACAACATGGCGGAAATCCAGAACCGCTCACACGCCGTGTTCAATACCTGCTACGTGCTGGCGCCAAACATTGGGTGCGATTTCGTTGCCAGGGGGACCCGGACCATGTCATTTCCTGTGGCAAGAGCCAGATTTTCGATTATCGCGGCAACGTGATCTCGGAATACCTGGGTGGCGGCGAGACTTCGGTCAGCGCCATCTTCAACATCGATGGCCTGCGTGATTTTCGCCTGCGGGCCCAGTGGCAAAATCTCGCGAAAGACCTGCGAGTGGAGGAATACAAAGTCATCTACGATTCCCTGACGGCACAGGGTGGCATCTACCCGCGCAACCTGTGCATGGAAGATCCCGCCGTTCGATGAAGCAGACCAGAAAGAACTGGTCAAGCACCAGGTCAATAAAATGGTGGATTGGGGCGTCTATACCCCGACCAAGGACTGGAAGCCCTTACAAGGTTTCCGATCGAGTGAAGGCACGGCTGGACAAAGCGAAAAAGCGCGGATAGCCGTGTGATGATCGACCCGACTTGGGAAGGTACCGTTCGCTTCTACGAATTGTACTGGGGCACGTGGCTGAGTTACGCTTTTCTTGCGCTGATGTGGGAACGTGCGCTCTTCACAGCGTTGGCCGAGTGGAAATACGTATTGATCACTCTGTTGGCGGCCAGCGCGTTTCTGATCAATCATTATTTTCAGCATGCACCATTCTACCTGTGGCTGCTGAACGGCTATACGCTGTTCTTTATCGGCATGTACTATCTAATTGGCGTTCACGGTCAACCGTCGACGGTGCTTTGGAAGATTGGCGCTGTATTCTCCGCCGTGGTTTTCACGATCGCCTTCATTCTACTGGAGAATATCTCCCGCTACCTGGTTCACCAGGGCGTACATGAGTTCTGGATCATGCTGTGCGCAAGCTTCGGGTTCGCCGCCGTCATTCTCTGGCGCGGACTGCGGCGCCGTACCGCGCTACGTGAAATCGGATTTCTTTTCGGCGCCCGAGAACGGAAAAGCCGTCGTGCGATCGGCATAATCGCGTTCGAGGCGTTCGCGAAACTCCGGCGACAGATCGTCGATAGAATCGAGCTTCGCGCCCGACGCATGCCAGATAACATGTCCGGGCTGATCGCCCATATCCATCCATCGGGGCCAATTCTCGAAAACGGTCGCGAGAATACGGCAGGCAACTTCAGGATACTTCGATCGGCGAAGTCGGCCTGCCGCGCGAAGATGGTCTGGCGCTGTTTGCGCGGCTGTTTCATGCCCGGCGGATAGGCCGTCTCGGCGTGCATCCATATCGCATCGCGCGCCATGCTCCATTGCAACAGCAACGGCTTATCCGGCATCTTGTCGATAACCGGGTCGGCCGAACACCGTCGCCGAGTAATTAAAACCAAAGCCGGCACCGCCACCTTGCACGGAGGCTGTCACTTTGTTGCGTTGACCGGTATACGGATTATCGAAAGTATCGAGCATTTCCCCCGTGTCGACATCGTAGAAGAACGTCACGGTATGCCCGGTCAGTTCATAAGTGCCGTCGCCCAACGGTCGAACCCAATAAATTTCCCATCCCTCGAATCTGACTAACGGCTTCGGTTCATTCTCACCGAGTATCCCGAAGATCGTACCGTCGAACCACCACGGCACATCTTCCTCTGCGAGGCTGGCGGTCATACGCAACATACCCTCCAGATTCTCTTTCGCGGAGGTGAGGTCGGGCATCTTGCGCACCGGCTCAGACCCGCGCGGTGGGCCACAGCCCGACGATGGCCGGCAATGCCACCATACCGGTGGCCGCAACAAACAGCCGCCGCGAAAATTGTTGTGTCAAAAGGGCACCACACTAAGTATGAATTATTAACCCAACGAGAATAACTCAATGACTGATAAAATAGATATCGTGCACGGAACATAGATGCCGATGGGCGGCGGCAACAACAATTTCGCAGGCATGGGCAGCCTGAACAACGCGTGGGCTGTCCTCGACGCCTCTCCGTTTTCGGTTCCCGGCGCTGCATGGCTGTTCGGCTCAGCGCTCGGACTACTCGGCTGGGTTCGCCGCAGACGGGCCTGATTGCCCCGCGGATATATTTTCTCGACCCCGCTCAGGTGGGGTTCTTTTTGCCCATCGATAAGTGCTTGGCGTCCCTCCTAATCTATAGCTATTCCTTTGATTCAAAAACATTTTCGCTAGGCAATGGCTTTCCGACAAAGTGTTGCGTTGACCGGTTGAAATCGCAGCCGGAAGCAGACCCCTAGGCCCCTAAATAGCTGAACCGCAGCGGTACGGCGGCTTCCGACCCGAAGCGGACGCTCATCAAACTATAGAAAAACCGGATAATTTGCACGGGTCGGGGCTGGACACTATGTCAATTTTATTACCCCCATCCCCAGGGGTATTGTCATCGTATCCGGCCCATCTGGTAACGAAGCAACAAAGGAACAAGAGCCTGCCGACGATCAGTCTATAAGTTCACAGCTCAGCATGCCGTCGTCATTCCACGGGGATACTCGGAGGTTTACACCGATCGTTTCTGCGTATCCCATCAGCCGTGGAACTGTCCATTGCTCATGAATCTCTTGTTCGGTCAGGTCGAACTGCTCGATCCGTTTAGCCGCTTCGAGAACGGTCTTGAACGGTGAGGCCCACATTCGCTTACCCGGTTCGACTTGAGTGTCGAGTACGAGTTGATAATGGCAAGCCGTATGGTCGAACATGCCGATGAGCGCGATCTCTTTGTCGCCTTTCTTTGCAATTACCTTTTTTAGCCGAGTATTGATCGGTTCCATCGTCTTGACATCGTGGGCGACCAATTCGTCCAGCGTGCCCTGGTTCTTTGCGAATTGAATGCTGACAAGCCAAGCCTTGACGAGCGCGTCATTGATCTCGTGTGGATACGGGGTTGTATTTTGCATGGTTTTAAAAACCACTGAGATAGCCTTTCCCAGCTCTTCTTCCCGTCCTTCGAAGCCGCTGCGCATCGCCTTTGCGAAATGCATCGGTGTTTTGCTGGTCTTTTTCGCGGCCTCAATTTTTTCTTCAAATGCTTTTATCATGATCGTCTCTCAAATTAATTCTGCTCTAGCTCAAAGGATGCTCCTTCCTGCATCACTTTAGTGCCGGGACTATTGTCTCGCCAATTACCTTAATAGAAGCTGCATGATCTTCATGGAGCTTAAATGCAACTTCATCCAGCCCCATGTCACGATACCGCTGCAAAGTTTCGATGTATTTATCCACATCGTCATGATCGCCGGACATCGTTAAGTTGTCGATCAGTTTATCGACAATCGTATCCGGAACACCTTCTATGATATCTGATCTTTGTTTGTAGGCATTAAAGAAATTATCTCGGTTCGTATCCACGATCTGGCATTCTTCTGCGCTGAGAAAACCATCCAGATACCATGTATCCAGCATTCCCCGCAGTGCAAGCTGACGCTTTGCTTCGCTGATAGATGCGGCCTTATCCTCTTTGACATGCCAGGCGATCAGCGCACTTACCCGAAGGTCTTCGCGCCTCCGGCCATGAGACTTAAGATTTTCATCTATTTGCTGTAGGCAGGACTTAAGACGCTCGGTCGTTATATCACCCAACATGATGGCGTCCGCGATTCCTGACGCCATGCGCAACATCTGCTTCATGTTGGCGCCGATGTAAACTAGCGGTGGTTCATCGGTGGCCCAACGAGGCTGGTAGCCATAGGTTTGAAAGATTTCGCCCTGGTAGTTCAGGATTTTGTCGGGGCTGGCACCCTTAAGAATCTCCACACATTCCCGGACCCGACCGACCATCCGTGTGACCCCC
>PVMK01182754.1_pt1 | contig 13556 bp, 11 predicted proteins | sample 1853481 | NCBI WGS metagenome assembly PVMK01 (sample SAMN08533507, study PRJNA380276) | Marine sediment metagenome, whole genome shotgun sequencing project. | reverse complement strand
ACCGCACTGACCGAGGAGGGCAATACGTTTATCGAGAACTTTACAGAGGAAAACTTCGTGAAAGATATGAAATTCTGGGAAGCCACCATGAACCATTACCTGGAGACCGGCAAAGCCCTTCCCCAATCCGACCCCGAGCATTGGTTAAAATATGAATCTGGAAAAAGGGAAAATAAATGACACCGGTTTTATTTTATTGTGTTTAGCATCGTTCTCGCCATCGCTGCTTTCTGGGAACTACTGGAGTGGTGGATCGCGCTGATTGTGGCATCTGATGTCGGCACGGCTTTTTTAGGTTCACAGGGCGATATCTGGGACGCTCAGTGGGATATGTTTCTGGCACTGGTGGGTGCCATGGTTGCCGTGCCCCTGTTATTCCAACTGCACGACCGGTCGATGGCACGATTAGAAAGTTAGGGAGGATTTCGTCATAGAGGAAGACATCATTTAGATGGGACTTCGTTTGCTGAAAAAGGTGCGAGCCGCCTGCAAGGCAGTGGCAGAGCGTGCGGCCCACATTCAAATTAATTACGATTTAATCCCTGTTTATGCTGAATCCTTATGCCTTGAAAGCGCCATCCAGCCCGGGCATGATTCTGCAAGCCATTACCTGGGTCATAATGATGATACGGCCGCTTTCTTCCTGACACTGGACAGCGTTAATTTTGGCTCGGGTTACTTTCCGCACCTGCAAAAACGCACGGGCATGTCAGGGTATTTTACCGTGGCCAGCTGTCTCAATGACCGCTTTAAAAAAAAAGGGCCGCTTTCGGCTCTGGAACTAACCCGGCTGACCCCTGAAGACTGCACGCAGATTTTCGAACAGGATCCTGACAGCAAGCCCATTGGTGAGCTCATGCGGCTTTTTGCCAAAGCGTTAAACGATCTTGGCTGGTACCTGCAGCAAGATTTTAACGGCAGCTTCACCGAGTTGATTGAAGCCGCCGGCGCTTCTGCTGAACGCTTGATGCAACTGCTTATTGGCATGCCTTACTTCTATGATGTTGAATTATATGATGCGGTTGAAGTCCCGTTTTATAAACGCGCCCAGCTGGCCGCTGCGGATCTGTCTCTGGCATTTGACGGCCAGGGGCTGGGACGCTTTGACGATCTGCAGAATCTAACCATTTTCGCGGATAATCTGGTTCCGCATGTACTGCGGGTGGATAATATTTTACTTTACACAGAGGCGTTAATCTCACGAATCGATGCGGGGAAATTGATTCCCGCCGGCTCGGCAGAAGAAATTGAGATCAGGGCCTGCGCCCTGCATGCCGTCGAACTTTTAAAGAATGCGCTAAATGTATCCGGGCATAAAATGGCGTCCATGGGGCTTGATTTTTTGCTTTGGAATCGCGGCCGGCAACCGCAGTATAAAGCCATCCCGCGCCACCGTTCCCGAACGGTATTTTATTGAATCGGACCTACTGAGGATATTGTTCTACGACGACACACCCCCAGCCCCCGAAAAAATTGCAGGCCGAACAGTAAGAAAAATTTGCTAAATACCGCCATAATCTGTTAAAATTACCACAGAGGCTCAGCCAGAAAAATCGCATCACCATCAGCCCGATAAACAGCCAGCCGGCAAACGGCAGCCCATTCGCCGATTATTTCGTAACAATCGGCTATCAAAAAGACGGGGACCGCTGGATTCTTTGACCATCTAACGTTTGATCAAGCAATCTCGCCTCATAACCGGCAAAAAAATAAAGATTTTCAGATAGATGCCGATAATTAAGATAACTTAAACCTAAGTGGCAACCTCGACAATCGCTCAACTTAGGTTATTTAACACCGTTTCGCAATTATCGCCAGAAAGTAAATGACGACCAGCAGCAGTTTAACCGGCAAGGCAAAACCCTCAATGACGGCCGATTCCGTCAACATGACGCGCGTCAAAGACGGATTATTTGCACCTGTCCTGGGGCCCTTGATGCAGAACCGACGGATCATCGTCCTGCTGGCCGCTGTAACGGTTGTGCAGGTTGCATTAACCGCAACAGGGACAATAGCATGGCAATGTCCGGTAAAATCGACACTGGGGGTTGCCTGTCCCGGATGCGGCCTGACACGAGCGATGGTCATGTTGGTTCAAGGGCAATGGCAAGCCTCAATTCATTTACACGCCTTTGCCCCCATCGTTTTGGGTATCGGCATTCTGCTGGCGGCGGGCAGTTTCCTGCCTGGAAAGTTGCAGCAAAAGTTCGCTTATCAAATAACGGCCTTTGAAAGACGCACCGGAATCGTCGGGCTGCTAATTCTAAGTATTCTGGCCTACTGGGTTTTACGAATAATAAATTTGATGAATCCGTAAAAAGGTTGCTTTTCTGACTTTTTACGAGTCTGTCAACATTGCATTAAATAAAAACAACAATGAGGCAAACTATGTTAGAAATGGGTATAGGTATTTTGCTCCCGGTGTTGACGCTTATCAGTTTGATTGTTTTTATCATCGTTCTGATTAAACAATTTAAACACGGCGGGGCGCTGCAGGGCATCATCGGGATTATCACCTGCGGTTTATGGACATTTATCTGGGGCTGGATCAAGCACAAAAGCCTGGCAATGACCAAAATCATGATATTGTGGACGGTCATTCAGCTGACTCCGCTTTTACTCATTGGTGTATTTGGCGCCGCAGTGATGGGCCAGATGTACAAATTGATCGGTGATCTGGCAGGGGATTCTTCATTGCTGATGAAGCAGGACCAGAAAACGGCTGTAAACTCCAGACTTAAAAACAAAGGTGCGCCCATAAAACTTCTAAATACACACTCGTAAAAAGTTTGCTTTTCTGACTTTTTACGAGATTATCAAATATTAATCGGTTAACGAATACGGAAAGAAGGAAGCTTTTAAGGAAGCGGCCTGTCTGTCCCTTGTACAAGGGCAGCCAGGCCGTTTGCATTTCATTGCTGGATCTTTATAGTGATTGTCAAAAAACGCTCCGGTATTCAAACGCTTTCTTCTACAACCACTTATACCGCAATTCCGTATTTCGGAACATAATTATGGATCTATACGTAATTCCCATTTCTTGCATATATCATCTGGTAATCTGATATAAATTGCCTGCCCCAAAATTGTGGATATCATCGGTCCGGTTGAAAAAGCCTAAAGCACCGATTACTGCCATGTAGCACAGTGATCTACAGAAGCTTGGCTTAGCAGATATTGGTATTCTACTATAAACAGGGAGATTGTCAGATTTAATAGAACTTTGAATTGAAATATGTAAGATCAAATTAGAATTGTTACAGATAATTAATGCTTTTAGTTGTAGCTAAGGATCATAGCGAGGAATACAGGTTACACTCCAAAGCGCCCAGTCTTGACCGGGCCTGGGAACCGTTTTTAAAATTTTTAACTCAATTTTTTCTCTCTCTTCCGAGCTTAGGCTGAGGTGGTTCAGCTTTTTATCAACATGGAGCCAAAACAGCCCTTGATGAAAAGCGCGCATGTCGCGCGCTTTGGAATCTAAAAATTTCTCACCGATGGTGCCGAGTTGTCTGGTAAAATTGCCCTTGGCGCTGGGCTCCTTTTGATAATTCCCCACAAGCACAGCAACAAGATTAAACCCGCTGCCGTTAGTTCCGTTTTTATTTTTTTTTCTTTTCCATCACACATCCATTTGCTTTAGCGAATCTTTTAAAAGTCATTGCGAGCGAAGCGAAGCAATCTCTATCAATATAAGTCTCTGAAATCATTGGATTGCTTCATCACTTCATTCCGGCTCGGCCGAGCTCGTCGCGGGCTCGCAATGACCGGCGATAGGGCTTTTTACGAAACCATCATGTTTTGGTCATTGAAAAATTGAGATTTGAGATTTATTTGGAATTTGGTGCTTGAAATTTAGGATTTAAACAAATTTGTCTTTGAAAAAGAAGACCTATAAAACCAATCCGTGTTTTGTAAATTACATAAGGGACACCACACTAGGGCATTATATTCTCGGTGCTTATATGCCGCCATTCCTCTTTTGTCCAAATTTTTCGCTTACAAGCTTCTCCGTTTCATGCTTGCGGTGACAGGCAACCAGATGACCGGCTTCCATGGTTTCAAGCAGCGGTTCTTGCTTCAAGCAGCGATCCACGGCAAAGGGACAACGGGTATGAAATCGGCAACCCGCCGGCGGATTAGCGGGGCTGGGCACATCGCCGGAAAGGACGATACGCCAGGGCTTGTGTTCGACATCCGGAACCGGAATCCCTGAGAGCAGCGCGATGGTATAGGGGTGCAGCGCACGGGCAAAAAGATCTTTGGTTTGCGCGATTTCTACGATTTTCCCTAAATACATCACCGCCAGACGATGGCTAATATATTTAACCACCAGCAGGTGGTGGGTGATAAACAGATAGGTCAGACCCAGTTTTTGCTGGAGTTGAATCAAAAGATTGAGAATCTGGGCTTGAACCGAAACATCTAAAGCGGATGTCGGCTCATCCAGTACGATAAACTCCGGATGGGTTGCAATCGCCCGTGCGACCGCAATGCGCTGGCGCTGCCCTCCGGAAAATTCGTGCGGATAGCGAAGGTAATGATCCTGGGTCAGCCCCACAATCCCCAGAAGCTCTTTTACACGGTCTGCCAGTTCGCGGCCGCCAGGGTTGTTCTGGGCTTTGATGGGCTCGGCAATGATATTTTTGATCAACATTCGCGGATTTAAAGAAGTGGTCGGATCCTGGAAGACCATCTGGAGTTTACCGCGAATTCCCAATTTTTTAAGAGTGCTTTTTTTTAAGTTCCCAATATCTACGGATTGATCTGTTCCGTTTTTTGGGGAGTAATAATGGATGTTGCCTTCTGTTGGAGCGTACAGGCGAATGATGGCTTTTCCGGTGGTTGTTTTGCCGCATCCCGATTCGCCCACCAACCCCAGGCACTCGCCGCGAAAAATATCCAGGTCGATACCGTCCAGGGCTTTGACATCGGCGACTTTGCGCTGCAGGACACCGCCCAGGATGGGATAGTACTTTTTAAGGCCTTTTATCTCCAGTATCTTTTGCATTTATTCTTTTAAATTTGGACAGGATTTACAGGATTTTTAAGATTCTTTTCTTGGCTTTCCGGATGAAAGCCAAAAATTTCAATCGCCTTCGGCGAATGAAAATAATAAACTGCCTCAAATAAAATAGGCTGTGTAGGGCGGGCCACTGTGCCCGCCGGTCTATGGTCGGCACGGTGCCCGACCCTACTTTAAAAGGTTTCAGGTGTCAGTGTTCAGGTGTCAGCATTGACGGGCAGACGCCCCTCCGAGTCAAATACTGAAACCTGACACCCGACACCTGACACTAAAAACTTACTCAGTTTACTGTGTGCATCTATGGCTAAATTCATAATCTTTTCTGTGATGCGGCCCAGTAACAGGCCACCTGATGATTTTTGGCGACTTCAAGCATCTCGGGAAACACCCCTTTGCACACCTCCATGGCATGCGGGCAACGCGGATGAAAACGGCAACCGGAAGGCGGTGACACCAGATTGGGTACACTGCCCTCGACACTTAGAAGCTTTCCTTCCTGGGAAAGCCGCGGCACGGAATTTAGTAAAGCCTGAGTATACGGATGTCTTGGCGAACGAAATAAATCTTTAATATCGGCGACCTCGCAAAGATTGCCGGCGTACATGACGCCGACCCGATCACAGGTCTCGGCAACAATACCCAGATCATGGGTGATCAGCAGCACCGAAGATATTTCTTTTTGTTTAAGCTCCCGCAAAAGCTCAAGAATTTGTGCCTGAATGGTAACATCAAGATTCGAGGTGGCCTCATCTGCAATCAGGAGTATGGGATTGCACGCCAGGGCAATGGCGATCACAATGCGCTGTTTCATGCCGCCGGATAGATTATGCGGATAACGCTTTACAATCTCAGCGGCGTTGGCGATCCCCAGTTTTTCAATAATTTCTATCGAACGCCGGGAAGCCTCCTTGCGCAGTCTTTTATCCCATCTTTTAAGGATCGGAATCCGGCTCATTATTTTTAAAAGCCATGCGTCCGGTTTTTTTTCTCCGGTCCGGTAAAGGGTCTGCAAAACTTTTTTAAGCGGAAAAAACGTGCGGCATGCCGGGGCGCTCAAATCAACGCTGATTTTCTTACACATCTCCCCTTTACGGTGAAACAAAAAGCTTTCAGCGACCTGATCACCGATACTCATGATCGGATTTAGAGCCGCATTGGGCTCCTGGAAGATCATAGAAATGCGGTCCCCGCGGAGGCGCTGCATGTAAGCCTCTGATTGCTGAAGAAGATCAACGCCGGCCGCTTTGTTTTTTTTGTCCAAATAAACAATCACTTTACCGCCTGCGATGCGGCCCGGTTCCGGCACAATGCGCATAATGGAGCGAACCGTTACGCTTTTACCGCAACCGGATTCGCCCACCAGCCCGAAGGTAGAACCGTGATCGACCACCAGGCTCACTTTGTTTAAAGCCTTGACCACCCCTTCATAGGTGTAAAAGTGGGTCACCAGGTCGACTATTTCCAGCAATTTGGTCATTTTATTTTCTCTTATTTAGACAGAATCAAATATTCCAAAATCCGCATTCCAAAATCCAAAATCGAACTATCTTCTTCTCAGCTTCGGGTCGAAGGCGTCGCGCAGGGCATCGCCGATCAGATTCCACCCCAGAACGAACAGGACGATGGAGCCGCCGGGAAAGACAATCGCATACCAGAACTTGAGGGGATCGTCCGGCGGACCGACAATATAGTTTCTTGCCAGGGCCACCATCTGGCCCCAGTCGGCAAACCCTTTGGGCGCACCCAGCCCCACAAAGCTCATGAACGAAGCGGTAATCACCATGGAACCGATGTCCATTGTGGCCAGTATCAATACCGGATAAATCGCATTGGGTATGATATGGCGCAGAATTATTTTAATGTCAGACACGCCCATTATTTTAGCTGCCTGGACAAAATCCTGATCACGCAACGTCAGGATTTCAGAACGAATCACCCGCACATACCAGCGCCAGCCCACCAGTGCCAAGGCAATCATGATTTTGTCGAGTCCCCGGCCAAAAGCCACCACAATGGTCATGGCCAGGACCAGGGTGGGGATGGCCCACGTGACATCCACAATGCGCATCAACACCTCATCGACAATTCCGCCAAAATAGCCGGATATCGCACCGAGGGTGACGCCGATCAACGCCGCGATGCCCACCACAAACAACCCGATTTTAAAGGCGGTTCGCGTCCCCCAGACCACGCCGTAAAAGATATCGTACTGGCCGGACGCGGTGCCAAAAATATGGCTTTCACTGGGCGGTTTGGGAGTGGGCGAAAAGCCTTTATGGGGCATCAGATAGGGGTTGTGGTCGTATTTGGGGGGTGCGATTTGCGGTGCAAAAACAGCCACGGCTGCAAAGAACAAAATCAGAGAAAATCCGATAATGGCCGCCGGGTTCCTGAAAATTCGGTGCAGTGTAAATTTGAGTTCACGCAATCGGGGGTGTTGTGAGGTCATAGAATGAAACCGTTACATTAGTTTGATTGGTTGGATTGGTTTAATTCGTCGATGGAGGGTCCTCAGAAACATAACCAATAAAACAAATTAAACTAATCCAACTAATTCAACCGAATTCTGGGATCAATATACGCATACATAATATCCAGCGTCAGATTGGTGATGACAAATACGACCGCCATAAACAGGCAAATACACAGCAGCACCGGTGTGTCGAGTTGAATCGCTGATTCGGCCAGCCACCAGCCGATGCCGTGGCGGTTAAAGACCACTTCCACGGCAATGCTGCCCTCCATTGATAGGGCGACCAGCTGCCCGGCCACCGTAATCACCGGCAACAGCGCATTGCGCCGGGCGTGCTTGATATATACGGTTTTATTATCGGCGCCTTTGGCTCTGGCGGTAATCACGTAATCTTTGGACAGCTCTTCGATCAGACCCGAGCGCATCACCCGCATGTTTAGCGCCACCACAACAACGACATAGGTTAGAACCGGAAGAACCAGGTGGGACAGCGCATCCAGGGTAACATCCCAGTGCCCGTTGAGGATGCCGTCAATCGTGTATAGATGGGTGTAACGCGTGAACGTTTCCGGATTGTCCATAATTAACATGCTCAAATGGTCGCTGAGCACACCCGGAGAAAAAATCTGAAAATAGCCGTAAAAGACCATCAACATGACCAGCGCGAAGAAAAAGGTGGGCAGCGACCAGCCCACAATCGCCAGAATTCGCGTTGAATGGTCGATCCAGGTATTGCGATGGATACCGGATAACGTCCCCAGCCAGATGCCAAAGAAAATAACAATGGGAGCTGCAAACAGATTCATTTCCAGCGTGACCGGGAAATAATTCCAGAAGGCTTCGCCCACCGGCCGGGAAGCCACCAGGGACCAGCCCAGGTTGCCTTTGGATAATTCTTTAATCCAGCGGAAATACTGGATGTAAAAGGGATCATCCAGACCGAACTGCTGGATGATACGCGGAATGTCTTTGGCCTGCTGGGGGGAGGTGACGTAAGTGGCGGCTCTGCGTTCAGGGCTGAAGGTCATAAAGATGCCGAAAAGCAGCACCGATGCCCCGAACAGCACCAATATCAACAGCAAAAACCTGCGGGTAATATAGGCCAGCATAAGGCAATATGAAATATCTTTTTTATTTTTGTATAAACTACTTTTTGTATAGACGCTTCAGGATCTCATTATCATCGGTGAACATGGCATTGGAGACAAAGCCGTGCACATAATCCCGGTAAGCCCGCACCACAATCTGCTGGTAAAGCGGAATGCCGATGGCATCCTCATACCAGATTTTCTGAAGCTGGGAATAAATTTCCTGGCGTTTGCGGGGGTCGACATTTTCGATACCGGCATCGCACAAACCGTCAATTTTGTCGTTCTTCAGGCCCATGAATTTGCCGTAATATCCATTTGAATGCATAAACGGATAGACAAAATTGTGCGGGTCGGCATAGTCGGCTCCCCAGCCGCTCAAGAACATCGGGTACTGAAAATCGCGGATTTTAACGACATAGTCTTTCCACTCGACATTGCGCACATCGATTCTAAATTTGGGATTCAGAGACATGATATTTTCAGCCAGCATCACGGCGGCAGCTTCACGCATCTCATTGCCCGTGTTATGGGTCATGATCATCTTAAAGCCCTTTTCCCACACCTGGCCGTTCCAGGCCTGCTTCATATATTCGGCGGCTTTTTTCAAATCAAATTCATACACCGACACTTCGATATGGTATGGCAGACCTTCTACATTCGGGCTGGTGGGCATGATGACCAGATCGTGAAAGACGTCTTTCTTGTAAGTGTTGCGGTCAAAAGCGTGCAGAAACGCTTTGCGCACATTGATATCGGTAAAAAAGTCCGGCGGGATGCCGTCGCCGTCCAGTTTGCCGCTGCCGATATTCGGGTTGCCGCTGGGGTTGATTCTGCGACAGAACATTCCGGCGGTATAAGACAACTGGGGCACCTCATAAATGCTGAGTCCCTTCATGGCCTTGACTTCCGGCACATAGGGTGTGTCGACCACAACGCGATCGGCATCACCATTTTGCAGCATCAGCTTGCGGGTGCTCCATTCTTTGACATACTTGACAATACCGGTTTTAATCTTGGCTGCGGGGCCCCAGTACCCGTCAAAGCGTTCAAAGACAAACTGCCTGGCGGGTTCCCAGTGCTTCAACTGATACGGACCGGTTCCGTTTTCGATTTTTTGCAGCGGCTCGTGGCCGGGCGCCGGATTGTTGTATTTGGCAGCATTTTGAATGTTGCCGTCCCAGCAGCCTTTGGAGACGGCCCATTCTTTGTCGACAATAGAGGACGCCGTATAACACATAATGCTCATTAAGGGCGGGTAGGGTTTGGGCAAATGGAAAACAACGGTGTCCCCTTTGGCTTGGACGGCCCCGTCGATGGTTTCAAAAACACCGGGTATGATTTTTCCGTCTTTATCCCGGGTCGAACCATTGCCCGTGAGGGCTTCGAGCAGCATCCACATGGGGCCGCCGGCCGGGTCCACAATCATATGGCGCTTAAAGGAGTAAACCACATCTTGCGGTGTCAATTCACCACCGGCATGAAACTTTACGCCTTTGCGAATCTTGAACGTATAGGTTTTTCCATCTGCCGCGATGCCGCCGTTTTCCACCGTCGGAACCTCGGCCGCCAGCAGCGGCACAAATTTTTCCGTTGAGCTGCCGTCAAAGAAGATCAGGGTCTCATACATATTCCAGATCCGCATGGATCCAGCAACATCATAGGATGAAGCCGGGTCAATGGTCTGGACCGTGCGGTAGTCGGCCAGCACAAAGATATCGGGATTTTTTATTTCGCGGGCAACCGCCTTTTCGCTCAGCTCGTCGATTTTTCTGGTCAGTTCCTCTATTCTTTCGGCCAGTTCTTCAACTTGCCTGGCCAGTTTATCAACCGCTTCACTGGGCTCCGATGGCTTTTCAGCACACGAAAAAAGGATAAAACCGGCCGCCACCAGTGTTGCCATTAATATTGCTGTACCCCCAAATTTTTTTAAATGAGCCCGCATCTTAATTCACCTCCCTCTAAACTCGTTGGCGTGTTTATCCTTGAGCTATTTAAAAGGCACCTACATACTAGTTTAAATGATAATAATTGGTTTTTTCTTTTATGTTGGATAACCGCCGAAATGTCAAACATAATGAAACGCTCTGTGCTTCTGAGAGCCAGGGTTCCCTTTTTTCAGAGATTTCTCTTTCCGAGTTGCCTCATCGGCGGAATAATCGGCCTGAACCTTTGAACCCAGAACCCGGGAACTGACACCTGAAACCTACTGAGTCCTGATGCTTGTACCGTTATTGTGCGTCTGTGGCTGATAAAATAACTAATGGAGGAAGGTGCATGGGACAGATATCGATGCCGGGAAAAGGCATGCCCAGAGAAGATGTATTGAACACCTTGAAGTCATTTAAATCCGATGATGTCAAATGGCATGACGGCCAACTGTTTGGTTTGATTTATGAAACCGGGATAGATGTAGAAGATCTGGTAAAAGAAGCCAGTGCCCTTTTCCTGATCGAAAACGGGCTGAATCCAGCGGCCTTTCCGAGTCTGGTCAAAATGGAAACCGAAGTGGTTTCCATGGTAACTGCTTTGAGCGGCGGCGACGACGAAGCCGTCGGAAATTTAACCAGCGGAGGGACCGAAAGCATTTTCATGGCTCTGAAAGCGGCGCGGGATTGGGCCCGGCACACATACCCGGAAATTAAAGCGCCTGAAATGGTCGTGCCGGTGAGCGCACACCCGGCCTGGAATAAGGCAGCCCATTATCTGGGAATAAAAATTGTAATGCCGCCGATCAAGGACGACTTTCGCGCCGATGTGACCGCTATGAAAGACGCCATCACGAAAAACACCATCATTTTAGGCGCCACCGCGGTTACCTATCCCCACGGCATGGTGGACCCCATAGAAGAAATTGCAGCGCTTGCGCAAAAACGCAATCTCTGGCTGCACGTGGACGCCTGCCTGGGAGGATTGATGCTGCCGTTTTTAAGACGTCTGGGGTATGACATTCCTGCTTACGATTTCGCTGTCCCGGGTGTAATGTCGCTTTCAGCCGATATCCATAAATACGCTTACACGCCCAAAGGGGTGTCTGCGGTAATGTATCGCAACCGCGATCTGCGTAAATTCCAAATATTCGCCTATGCGAATTGGGCCGGCGGTGTTTATGCAACACCCTGTCTGGCCGGCGGTCGCCCCGGCGGTAATATCGCCACGGCCTGGGCGGTGTTTCATTACCTGGGCGAAGAAGGTTTTTTAGCGCTGGCCAAAAAGGCCGGAGAAGCCACCGCAATTCTGGTAGAAGGAATCAACTCAATTCCGCAACTATATGTTCTGGGCAGTCAAGATGCCACCGTTTTTGCTTTCGGCAGCAACGAAATAAATATCTACGAGCTGTCGGCCAGAATGGCCGAACGCGGCTGGCACATTGAAGCCCAGCAATTACCGCCCAGCCTTCACATGACGGTATCTCCCGTGCATCTGTCGATCGCCGATAAATTCCTTGATGACTTGCGCTGTATCGCTCCTGAAGTCCCCCGGGCTGACTCCCAGGACCTGTCCGAGCAAGCCGCCATGTATGCCATGCTGGGCACCATGCCCGATAGAAGTATGGCCAGGGAGTTTGCGGTGGAATATATCAATAACCTGTATCGGGTAGCATAAAAAAGAAAATCAACCATCTGATTGCCTTTTGTTCAGAAAATCCTTTGTGTCCTGAGGCATGGAGGTAAATTGCAGTCGTGCGCGGTGGTCTGTAGCGGAACCAGCCAGTTTATCGTGCGGCAAAACTTTCGCATATAATTCTGAAAGCCCGCGGGTTTCAGGGGTTGCCAGCACGATTCTCAGGTTGGTATAGGCCGATAGCTTTTTGTCTAAAAACACATCGGCCGAATTTTCTGCAAGATCGGTAATACGGCCGGCAATCGCTGTATCGGAAACGGTTTTACCTTCCAGGAGAAAGCATTCAATTGGCAGAGGCGGATTCAGAGGGGTCAAGGCAACCGCTTTTTTTTCCGGCAAAAAGACCTGATACGGTTCTGCAATGCCAGCGACATCGTAAAGGGTCACCGGCTCATCTAGACCCTTAAATTTGACTTCCCTTGTTCCCCGAATGGTCAGGTCTGTCTCTATGCAGTCATGCGTGCTGGGACTGATGAGGATCTGTCCGCCGACCGTAAACGATTCGATGCGATAAGCAGCGTTGATCGGCGTGCCGACGGCACCATAAGAGGCTCGCCGTTCCGAGCCGATGTTGCCCACCACCACCTCACCGGTGTTGATACCGATCCCCATTGCCAGCTCCGGCAATTTGAGCCGGCGCTGTTCGACGTTCACCACCGCCAGCGCATTTTGCATCTCAACGGCGCAGGCCACCGCCCGTTCGGGATCGTCCTCGGCGTAAAGGGGGGCACCGAAAAATGATAGAATGCCGTCTCCCAGAAATTCATTCACCGTTCCCTGATAGCGCGCGATAATCTCAATCATATGTTCAAAATAACGGTTTATGATTTCAATCACCTGATTCGGGGAGAGGCTGGATGTCAATGCGGTAAATCCGCGCAGATCCGACACCAAAAAGGTGACCTCGCGGTTCTCACCGCTCATTTTTAATCCGGCCGGAGAATCCAGCAATTCTTCAACCACCTCACTGCTGAGATAACGGCCAAAGGTGTCGCGAATAAAATCCCGCTGGCGAAGACTTTCCATCTTTTCTTTTTCTTCCATATATAGCGATAAACAACGAGGGCGATCATGGCAAAACCGATAATCAGCAGCGGCCGGACAATATCCAAAATGATCCGGCCATAAAAGAAACTTAGCATGGCAACGACAATGTAGGCGCCTGCCAGAAAAACAGTGCCGAAGGAAAAGGCCAGGGAAGAAAAACGGAAAGAAAGCAAAAAGAGCACGGTCAGCAGCACGGCTTCGATGAGCAGCATTTGCCAGCCGGACAGCTCTCTGAGAAAAGATTCGGCCAGGATACTGTGAATCACATTGGCGTGCACCCCGCTCAAAGGATAATTGG
>PVMK01129153.1_pt1 | contig 13559 bp, 6 predicted proteins | sample 1853481 | NCBI WGS metagenome assembly PVMK01 (sample SAMN08533507, study PRJNA380276) | Marine sediment metagenome, whole genome shotgun sequencing project. | reverse complement strand
AAAGATATATAGAAAAACGTTTCATTTTCTGGCTTTTACACATTCTACTATAGCAGCCTTTGAACTACATCAGGATTCAATGAAGTGGCCACGGCAACAAGGTTTTCCTCAAGTTGGTTTGAAGAACTGCATTCCAGCAGGGGTATTATTGCAGGAGAATGGCTAACCATCCAGGCCAGTACAAGCTGAGTTGGACTAAGTCCGGTTTCTGAGCAAGTATTTCTCAGGCTGAGCAGTCTCTCTTCGTTGAGCGCATTCTGGTATAAGGCGGGAAGGGGGGCTTCTGTCCGGGAATAGAACCCTCCCAGTAGTGGTGAATATGCAATAATGCTGAGGTTTTTTCTTTGGCACAGGTCTTCAATTTCCGGGCTGAGGAACTCCTGATTGTTAAATTCTGCCCTTGAGGAAGGTTCCATGTACGTGTGTCGCTGTTGCAGGCAGGAATATCCAGCCCATCCCTGGCTTCTGGCAATGGTATTGGCTTCCTCCAGCCTCCATCCTGTGTAATTGCTCGCCCCTGCATATCGAATCTTACCTGCCTTTATTAGCTGATGAAATGCTTCCATGGTTTCTTCTATGGGAGTATCCCGGTCGTAGGCATGGGCAAAGTATATATCGATGGTTTCAACACCCATCCTGTGCAGACTTTTCTCACATTCAGATATGATAATCTCTTTTTTAAGTGTGCGGGGGATTTCTCCATAATGGAAGCCAACTTTTGATGAAATAAGGAGATCTGAAGGAACTGAATTCTGTTTCAGCCATTTGCCGATAATGGTTTCGCTTTCTCCGCCCTTAAACCCGGGTAACCAGCTGGCATATTTATTGGCTGAGTCCAGGAAATTTCCTCCATGGTCCACATACATATCAAGTAGCCGGAAGGATGTTTTTTCATCCACTCTGGTGCCAAAATACATGCATCCCAGGCCCGCGACCGAGATCTCTTCACTTGTATTTCCCAATCCAATTCTTTGCATTATCCGGTACTATTGTTACTTGATATTAAAGTAACGCACAAAGCCTCGCTTTGAAGTGGAAAAATGGTTACATTTTTCATGATTATCGTATCCGGATTCTAAATACGATCTTCCGGGAAAGGAGACACGAATCGCACGAGTTAGGTCAGAGGAAAGCTCAGATTTTTAAGGTTTACCTTAATTCAACCTGATAAGATTTCGGAGTTTTACCGAAATGTTTCTTGAACGATTTGCTGAAATAATTTGCATCATTAAAGCCAACCATCAATCCCACTTCTGAGATGGGGTAGCTGGTTTCTTCAAGCAATAATGCCGCCTTTTTCATTTGAATGGCAAGGATATACTGATGTGGGGTTACCCCTGTAATTCCTTTCATTTTATTGTACAGGTTGGTGCGGCTATGGCCTGTCTGTCTTGCTAGAAAATCGATATTGAAATCAAGCTTGCCAATGCTCTCATCAATTATCCCGGTTAATTCTTCAATGAATTGTTTGTCCTGATCGGAATTTGTTAGCACATCGGCCGGAAGGTTGGGTTCCTGGTTAAATTTGTTGATCAGTTTTTTTCTGTTGGAGATATAGTTGTCGATTTTGAATTTTAATAATTTGAAATCGAAAGGTTTTGTGATATAATCGACAGCCCCGGTCTCAAGGCCATGTATTTTCTTTTCTTCGCTTGAATCTGCAGTAAGAAGTATAACAGGGATATGACTGGTGGTGAAATTTTCCCGCAAATTCCGAATCGTTTCTATCCCATCCATGACCGGCATATTCAGATCACAGACGATAAAGTCCGGAGACTCCTGAAGAGCTATTTGAAGGCCTTCTTCCCCATTGCTGGCCTTATATATGGTGTAGAATTTTTTAAATTGATCCTCCAGGTATTCTCTCATATCCTCATTGTCTTCTATGATCAATATTGAGTTCTTGTGAGAGATGCTTTGGGATGTATTTTCATTCAATTGTTCTGATTGAAGTATCGGAGGAACAGAGAGTTGTATTTCATCGGCCTCAGTAATGGATAGATCATCGGAATTTTCAACATCTCCAATAAGGGGTATGGACAGTCTGAAGTGTGTGCCCCTGTTAATCTCACTGTCAACCTGTATGGTCCCATTGTGCAGTGTTACCAGTTCTTTTACAAAAGATAAGCCCAGGCCGGAACTGTTCTCGTTTCTGTGGAAGCGTTCAAAAATGCGGCTCAAATCCTCTTTCTTAATTCCTCGACCTTCATCTTTTACCGACAATTTAAAACAATCCGAATTTTCTTTCCAATCAATACCAACTTCTATGGACTTACCATCAGGGGTAAACTTAAATGCATTTGACAGCAAGTTGTTTAATATTTTGTTCATGACCTTGCAATCGATGTGCCCTAAAATCTCATCGCGGTTAGATGTAAAGCTGAATTCAATATTTTTCTTCTCCGCCAGAGGAACAAATAAATCTGACAGGTTTCTGATATAATCAACGATATCAATGTACGAGAGGCGAAGCTTCATCTGTTCTTCCCTGATTTTACGGAAGTCCAGGATCTGTTCCACCAGGTTCAACAGGTAGATGGCATTCTTATGTATTTGATTTGCTCGTTTTTTTACGACTTCGCTTGCATCTAAATCTGCCACGATATCCTTAACCGGATTGATTATCATGGTTAGGGGATTCTTGAATTCATGAGAGATATTGGTATAGTATTGCAATTTTTTTTCATTCAACCTGTCCATGTAGGTGATCTTATGCTTCGCCTCCGTTTGCCTTTTATAGAGGAAGAAAATCGTAAACAGGAGGGTTCCGGATACCAGGACTATCAGAAGGATACCCAAGGGCGATTGCCCGAATGGCGGGCTTATGGCAATTCCAAATTGTTTGATCTCCGGTATCTCCACTCCGTCACTATTCAAAGCTTTCAGAAGGAATGTATAATTGCCCGGAGGCATATTCTGATAGATCGCCCGGTTGGTTGTGAGGGGAGTGCTCCAATCCTCATCGAAGTTTTCCAGTTTGTATGAGAATTGAAGTTTGTCAGGATTTGTGAAATCAAGTACGGAAAATTCGATTTGAAATGAGTTCTGTAAATGGTTTAGCTCAATTTGATTCTCAAATTCAATGGCCTTATTGAGAAGATCTGATTCTCCGGGTTTTATCTCATTCCCGTTTACCATGAACTTTGAAAGAACAATTGGGTACCTGGTAGAATCTTTTACAATGGACATTGGATTAAAATACAAGAAACCCTTGCTGTTCCCGAAGATGATCTCTCCCTCTATAGTTGAGACCCCACAACTCTCGGTGAAATAATTCAGAATGGCAGTTTTTTCAACAAAAAAATTCTCGATTGCTTCTGTAGCTGGATTGAACCTGTTTATCCCGTCGCTGGTGCTCATCCATAGATTATTGTCCTTATCTTCCAGGATGGCATAGACCATATTTGATGATAACCCGTTTGAGGTATTAAATATCTCCCATTCCCACTTTTCATTCCTGATGTTCTCCATGGTGAGTCTGCTGAATCCCCCACCCAAAGTGGCCGCATAAATGGAGCTGTCTTCACCCTGGATAATGCAATCCACACTATTGTAAACCAGGCTGGATGATTTTCCCCTGTTGCTTTGAATTATTTTAAAATCTTTCTTTTCACTCGTCAGCTGATCTGCCTTGAGAAAACTTATGCCATCGGAAGTCCCTATCCAGAGGTTACCGGATTTGTCAACAAAAAAATACCTGGTTTTGTCACTCGCTAAATTGTCTTTTTCTTTTGAAAAGGATTCAAAGGTGGGATTGGTAAATGGATCTTTTAACAGACCTACTCCAGACTCAAGGGAACCAATCCAGATCTGCCCGTGGTCATCCTGAAAAATGGAAAACACCTCGTCAAGAGTCCTGGAACGCTGCACATCGAAATGAATAATTTCAATGTTTTTATCAGGATTTTCCAGTATATCTTTCAGGACAAATATTCCTTTCCCTTTAGAGGCAACCCATAGGTTATCAGAATCATCGAAGATTAAACAATAGACATTAATGTTGTCCATGAGCTTCCTTCCTGACAGGCTAAGGTCATCGGGAATGGTTCTGCACAGTACTTTCTCCTTGTCATAGCAATATATCTTTCCCCCCTTGCTCCCCAACCATAAGTAGCCGTTCTTATCAACCACAGCAGCCCGGATCGTATTTACATATGTATTCACGGGATTTTTAACAGGCTGGTGCCAGAAAAATTGCCTGGGTGACAAATCAATCTTATTGATTCCTCCAACCATAGTCCCAATCCACAGATTTTTGGAATTATCTTCGAACACATCGAGTATAAAATTAGAAGAGAGGCTGTTTGTATTCTCTTCCGAGTAGAGAAAATTTTGAAAATCATCATATTCCGGCCTGTACAGAAATACTCCTCCTCCACGGACACCAATCCAGAGATCATTATTACTGTCTTCGAGAAATATCTGGTGATCCAGATCGCCTAAGAACTCCCTGTTAGCGGCTTCAAGTGAATAATAAATCAAGTTTTTTAAGTCCTGGTCATACCTGTAAATGCCTCTATTATACTGGGATAACCAAATATTGTTCCGGGAGTCGACAAAAAATTCTCTGACGCTGTCTATTTTACTGTGGAAGCTGCGAACTACTATGTTCTCTTTTTTGTTAACGTCGAAAATATATTGACTGGAACCCAGAAGGATCCTGGTCGAATCAATAGGTTGAATGCAGTAGATTGGATTTGTCTTCAGCTGCTCATTTATCAATGGAAAATGCATGAAACTTCCTGCTGCATTATCATAGCACTTCAGTCCGGATCTGCTTGTTCCAAACAAGAGATGATTTCCGTCTTCATATTTGCTTATAATACTTTGTCCGTCCAAGTAATTATTGACAAGCCTCATGTTTGATGCTGAATTGTCAATTTGTACGAGACCTTCTTCTGTCCCGATCCAGATTTTACCCTTCCTGTCCTCGTGAATAAAATGGATCGTATTATTCGGGAGGAATTGCCTGTTGGTGAAATACTCGGAATTCAGGTCCTTCCTGTTAGCTGAATAGCTCAGGTATACACAGCCTTTTTCTCCCCATAACCAAAGGTCTCCATTGGAGGTAATGATATAATCAATAATGGGGACTTCCCGTTTAAGGATCTGGGAGAACAGGTCCAGAACAACATGGGTTGAAGGATCAATCCTGTGCACATTGCCATCTTTGGTTATACCCCAGATGTAACCATCCTTGTCCTCTTTTATGTATTCAATCCGGTTGTTACTAAGGCTGGTGGTGTCTCCCGGAATGGAGTGGTAGGTATGGTAATTCTTTCCATCATACCTGCAGAGACCATTAAAAGTGGCAAACCACATATATCCCCTGCTGTCCTGGAAAATGTCTCGCACAGTGTTGTCGGGAATTCCGTCCTGCATCTTGATATGATCAAAATCAATATCCTGTGCAGATCCAACAAATGAGCATGTTAATAATTGAACAAGGACCAGCCCAATTATTAATATATGGTTTGTGTGGAATCTTCTATCCATAATGAATGAGGCAGGCAAGATAGAACTCAAATTTAATCTTACCAAATCACTTTGTGATCAACGAAGAGGATACATTACTCCATATTAATAATGTGTGTGATTGCTTACCTTATTGTTGTAATTATGAAGACTCACAAGGCATGGCCATTCTGCCTCCTAATTGTAACCATCAGTTAAAGAAAACTGTCCGGACAAGTGACCCAGCATTATTTCATTTTTATAATTTCACAACCTGCCAGAAGAAAAGCACCAAGCCCGTAATCTTCAAAGTCAGGCATGGAATCATAGGTAACCGGCTGACCGTCTTTGGGCTCTTTCCCTGTACCCTGGACATAGCCTAAGAAACCATTGGGATGAAGACATTCATCGGCCATCGTTTTCCAGCCACGGTAAATGGCAGGGACATATTCACCGGCATCCAGTATTCCATTGTTTACTCCCCATGCCATCCCGTAAAGGAAAAAGGCTGATCCCGTCACCTCCCTGCCTCCGAAATGGTCCGGATCGTGCAAGCTGACATTCCACATTCCGTCTTCCCGCTGAACCTTTAGCAGGGCCTTGCACATAAGCTTGAGAATGAGCTGGTATTCGTTTCGGTATTCTGAATTTGCAGGCAAGACCTGGAGGGTGCGGACAAGGGCCCCTACTACCCAGCCGTTTCCCCGGGACCAGTAGCAATCCTCTCCATTGGGTTCCTGGTAGGGAGACACAAAATCAGCATCTCTCCACCACAGGCCATCCTCTTCATTAAACAGGCCTCCACCTACACCATCCTTCATGTCTGTATAAAGGGCATGCATATGCTCAAAATAGACATCTTCACCGGTGAGTACACCCAGTTGGGCAAACAAGGGCATAGCCATGTATGCTGCATCTATCCAGTTCCAGTTGTTGCCGAATTCCCTTCCCCCGGTCTCACCAGTTTGTATGTAAGCATCAATGGATTCCTTCACATCGGCAATGAGTTCAATTCTTGAGGTTTCCATCAGGTAGAGTTCAATATATGTCTGTCCTGCCAGGTGGTCATTCCACATCTCCTTGGGACTAATCTTCCAATTATGGCTTTCCCCCCAATCCTCTGCATACTTCAAAAGACGGGATTTTCCTGTGGCCCTGTACAGCTCCATTAATCCCGTATAATAGGTGCCACGGGTCCAGATATTGCTTTTCCATAGGATGCCGGTTGTGGGTTGAAGGATATCTTCCCTGGTATCGGGCCATTTATTCATGAAATAGTCGTTAGCCAGGATCATTGATTCAACGATCTCCTGCTTTGACACTTTCTCAATTGAGCTATGATTACACGATGTACAAACGACCGCAAATATGATTAATCCGCTCCGGAGAAATGATTTTTTCATAATCAATAGGATTTAGGTGTTTAATTAGATATGAATATGATCACTCTAGTTTTAGTTATAACGTCACCAATTTATATCTTTAGTAAAGGCTCTACAATGGGTTATCGTCCATAAAACAACAGAAAATCGTACATGAATTTTTACTTATTAAAAACATCTCTTGTGCAATAGGAAATAGATCTGGCTTAGTCGGAATAAAGGGGGACAAGCATTATGTCGCTGTCGGAAAGTCATTGACCCAGGTTTAGCTCAATCAATTCATCAAAAAAAAATAATTGGGGCTATCTATGATTGGCCCCAATTATTTTTAAATGGTTAAAATATTTTTAAACGGATGAAATATTCTACTTCATAATCATCAGCTTTCCGGCTTTAATACTGACATTATCCGCTGTATTGATGCGGTAAAGGTATACTCCTTTATCAAGGTTACTGATATCCAACTGCGTGTTTAATCCTTCAAGTTGTACATACTGGATCTCTTTGCCCACCATGTCATAGAAAGTGATGGTGGTACCTGGTTGATCAATTCCGTAAACAGAAACCATATCCCTTGCAGGATTCGGATAAACATGAATATTCGCTGATTCACGTAATACTTGTTCATCAGAAGTATTAATAATTTCTGTAATCATTGGAGTATCGTCCATTGTTTCAGGATCGTAAACCGCTATAGCATTTTCCACGGAATCTCTTAAGGCTACTAAAATAGCATCTCTGTTAGCTAAATATTCTGCTTTCTTCTCCGGGAACCAGTTTAAATCACCAAGAGGTAATCCGTCTGTACCGGCTGTTTGCAAACCTGCATTTGAGTAACTCAGATCAAACGCCGGTGGCCAGTCAAGTACTGGCAAACCATCATCACCATATGATACCGGTGATTCGATCCGCCAATCAACCCACTCTTCTGTAGGAGCAAAGCGGTGACCATAAATATTATCAATTATTGCGTCAAGGTTCCAGAGAGGAGATGTGAAATCAGGTTCTATTTGGGCGTAATTTGTACCAATGGTGTAGTTATCATCAGCAACTATAAATGAATCCACATCAGGATGCTCCCATAAAAGGCTTTCAGCAATAGAATCACCACCATATTCGACAAACCAGTCTGAAACTTCCTGGGGACGGAAAAACAGGTTCTGGCCTAAATACAATGAAATACTATCCAGGGCGTCTTTTGAGTCAGCAAAATAATTCCATGTAGTAAAATACTGATTAATGTGAACATCAGGGTTTGAATGATTTTCAGTATTCATTCCTATAAAGTGGTAATTATAAAAAATATTATTTGCTATCAAAAACTCATTAGCACGCTGTTCTTCACCATTTACAATTGCATTAACGTATGTGTTATGCAGCTGAGAAATATCGGCATTGTGGAATGGACCGCTATTTGCAAGCAAACGTCCGGTGTTGACAGCAGTATTATTCTCCCAAACCATAACATCAGGAGCTACATCCAAACGCATCGGAAAGCCGCCCCACTGAGAATAACGCAATCGCATACCATTTATAAAAACAGAATTGGTCACACTTATGCTACCCCCTTTGTACAAGTTTCTAAGGGCAAAATTCTCCCAGTCAACAATAACGCAGTTATCTACTATGAAGCTAGTACCACCTGTATTGGTCGCAAAAACACTAGCTACTTCACCATTGCTGTTAACTCCACTTATCATAACATTCTTGAGAGTCAAGGCCCCTCCTTCTTTAATTTCAAAGAAATCTCTTGGTGAGCCATCGGCTCCTGGCGTTCCCACTAAAACTGGTAGATCAGCTGCTTCCATAAGCCAGCCGTTATCAGGTCCTTCGATCGTAACGTCGAATGTCAAATCGATACGACCGTCAAAAGCATAAAACTTACCAGCCTCTACAGTGTAAACACCTGCTTCAGTTATCTGAGCGTTTACAAATTGTGCTGGATCAAGTGCAGTTTGTGCATTTAAAACTGCGAATAGTCCGCAAAAAACGATTAGTAGTGTAAAAATCTTTTTCATAATTACTCTTTTTTAGTTAAACATAGATATTTATTATTGATATTCAGGTTTTTGATGAAAGGTATAACGAAGACCTAAATCCACTGTTCTGCCATAATATTCCAATGAAGACAGTTTCCCTAATTCACTCGTAAATGTACGATCAGTCGTATTCGTAATATTGTTGAGATTCAGATACAACTGGAGTCCTCCACCAAGCCATGGTAGTTTCTGTTGCGCTGTAAAATCCCAACGTTTATAGGAATCAGTATAAGAATCTAGTTCCTTATAAGTTCTATTTACACCACGCAGAACATCGTCCGTGTACGAAAATGATAAGCGTGCTGAAAAACCACCGATATCATAACCTAATGTTAAATTGAATATGTCACCCGGCTGATGGGGCATCCTGCCACTTCGTGTGGAATCGACAAATACTGTCTTTGCAAATGGCCCTTCGCCTTCTTTAACTGATGTTTGATATGGATAGCTGGTTTCAGAAGTAATATGCGTATAATTAACATTTAAGACAAGGCCCTTAAGGAATGAAGGTAGATACCAAAAATGTGTTTGATAATCCAGTTCAAATCCTCTTACAGTAGAAGTAGCATCCAAATTAATCCAGGTGCTAATAGCAGTTTGTTTTGTTTGTGATAGTTCCCACCTGTTATTGATTTTTTCCGAATCTTTGGTTCTAAAACTCGATGAAACAATTAAATTGTCTATCTCCTTATAAAATACACCGGCAGTAAACAATCCAATTTTATTTTGAAAAACCGAAGCATAAATGTCATAGTTTTGTGCCAATGCTGGTTTCAGGGAAGTATTTCCTAAACCCATGGTAGGACCACTGTACGAATCATAATATATATAGGGTGAAACAGCCCGGTAATCCGGATAAATTATACTTCTAGTACTGGCCGCACGGATATCTAACCATTCAGTGGGTTTCACACGGATATGCAACTGTGGAAACCAGTTTTCACCCTTATTACCATCATCGTGTATGGCTTCACTTCTAAAATCTCCCAGGTACGCTCCGTATCTTTCGGTAGAGTTTGCATTGTAATCGAACTGATAATTTTCATACCGTATACCAGGGAAAAGAGTTACATACTTGCCAAGATTCAATTCTGCCGAAGTATAAAATGCTATAAGATTTCTTTCATAATCATAATCATACTGAACAGATTCTCTTATATCAGAGAGATAGTAATCATTTTCCTTGGCTAACTCCGCATAATGTTTCATCTTGGAGATATCACCTTTCCAATAGAAATCATCAACTCCCGCATCACCAGAAAGGAAATCACCAATGTCATAATCAGGATTTTCAAACAAAAAAGCTCTCATGCCAAGGTTCCTGTCTATGTTCTCCAGGCCCAGTTCTGGCCATAGGGAATCTTTCACTATTACAATAAATGCTGACCCATACATATCCCTGTCTGGGACAGTAGCATCTTGTGTTTCATCATTATCTCTAAAGTTGCGAACATATTTACCACCAAGCTTTATATTACCCGAAAAACCTTTTGAAATGCTAAAAGGCACATTAAAATTAAGCATTGCCTCCTGGGCTTGTTCAGTAACATCCCGTTGTAAAGTCTGAAATCTTCTTACCCTCTTCGCATTCAATGCATTGGTAAGCTCAGCAGCATTTAATAACTCTTTCGGTGTTGCCTGCTTCGGATCTTCCAGCGTGGGTGTTGTAAAACCGGCTGCGCCCTGTGCAATTCCCGCCCTCGTTGTCAGAGCGCCAGGAAGATCCTGTTTTGAATTGAACTTGAAACACTGAAATCCATGCTAAAAAAAGAAAAATCAAATTCACCCTGAAGAGCATTACTAAGTACAGTATTGCTGCTCTGCTTACTATCCCTTGCATATGCTGACCATTGATTACCAATCAGTCCAAGAGTATTTTGCTGTTCTGTCTGATCTTGAGAGAGATTACTTATGAAATTATTCATAATCAGAGAGCCATTTTTAAATTGGTAGTCAAAAACTAAAGAACCGCCTGCTCTCTGTCTGTTTGTAACTCTATCACGTATGGTCACACTATTGAGGTCCATCGGAATAAAACCGTCTTCCAAAACGTCTTCTTCATTTAATGCATATCCGGCAGTCATCACATCTGAATTTCTATTATAATTATCCAGATAACCAGAAACCTGAATCCCAAACTTATTGTCAAAATAACGATTACTAAGAAAACCGGTTGCCCTGTAGTTGCTATAGGTATTTGCTAACGAGCCATAACCCCCTTGCAAAGAAAAATTACCTTTTAATCCTTCAGCAGCCTTCCCAATTATGAGGTTGACCGTCCCACCAACTGCATCGGCATCCATATCCGCAGTCAATGCTTTAGTAACTTCTATACCACTAAGGATGTTTGGTGCTATCATATTCAAATCCACACTGCGATCATTACGGTCCGTGGACTGCATTCTCACACCATTAACCATCGTCACATTATATTTTGGTGACATACCACGGATTGCAACCTTCTGTCCCTCTCCTCCGCTTCTGATCAGAGACAAACCGGGTAGCCTTGATACTGATTCTGCAGCATTAATATCTGGAACATCTCCTATTCGATCTGCTGATACAACATTTTTAATTGTATTAGAAGATAGCTGCTGGTTAATAGCCGCCATCTGTCCTGAAGCCTGGGCAGTTACTACAACCTCTTCACCTTCAAATGCGGCATAGTCTAATTCAAACTCTACTTCTACTGTGCTACCTGCAACAACAGTAACTGATATAGATTGCTCTTTAAAGCCAATATAAGTGGCGATCAAATTATAACCTCCAGCTGGAATTTTATGGATAATGAATTCACCTTCAGCACCTGTTGATGTTCCAATACTTGTTCCTTCCAGTTGAAGATTCGCAAAAGGAAGCCCGTCGCCGGAACCTTTCTCAACAACAGTCCCGGAGATAGTCCCGGATCCTTGCGCATAAGTTGAGTGAAATCCTGAAAAAAGAAATGCAAAGACTAAAACGATAACCGTAACGAAGGATTTACACATGCTATCTCAATATTAATATTGGTGTGATCATTATAGTTTAATTATTGACGACTCTAAAATAGATCTTTTGATAAGGCATCACCATGTATTTTTGTCCAAAAAACAACAGAAAATCGTACATGAATTTTTTGCTATACAAATCTTCTTTATCCCATCTGCCTAAATCTTCCCTGACCTACAATATGTTAAAGATCGCATATCGGCCATTCCAAGTAGCTTAGGATAACAGTCAAATTTGGCGGCAGTAAATCTTAAATCAACCATTTTCATTTAACCCTTGTTTGCAATGGTCCCATATAGGAGTCTCTCAATCCTCCAAGATCGATTACAACTTTATCCATGAAAACTCCAGAATCAATCATCCATATTCTTAAAGTGTGCCTCCCACCATGTTGAATAAAGTGTTGTGTTTTATTCACCGCCTGGTTACGTTGTACATTTTGTTTCCATTCTTCGCAGCGTAAATGTGTTTCAAAGTCGACAATCAAAGGGGGGCCATCATCGATTGAGATGCCATAAAGGCTGTGCCGTTGCGAATTGATTGGGAAAGTTGGCAAACAATAGGAATAAATGTCAACCCATCCTTTATTGAAACAGTAAAAATCATATTCCACATAAGCTCCTTCCTTATCATGTTCTAATTTCCATTCTTGTTCTACCGGCTCTGCAGCAAAAGGATAAGCACCGATACTGCTTCCAGTCAGGCCAAGCCCTTTGGTGTACTCCCAGCCAAAGCCATTCTTATCCTTTTTTCTGTGAAAACTCTCAGCATTGATTGAAATGACTCCGTTGTTTTCGACAAAAAGACCTAAAAGTTCCACTTGTGAAACATCCACCGGGGTAAATACGAAAACATCTATCTTCTGGCTGCTGCCAGCACCTTCTACGGATATCACTCCTTTGTGTTGACTCTGACCTCTTTCAGCCAACTTATTGTAATCTATATGGACGGTTATTCTGGAATCATCACCACATTTCCCTTTGATCTTGCTAAGACTGATCCAATCATCTGAGGTTGAAATATGATATTCGAATGATTTCTTGCCTTTATTGAATATTTCAAAGAAGTATGGTTTTTTATAAATCATGTTAAACCAGGGAAGCCTGGGATTACCGTCAATCAATATTTCATTTTCGAATTCTTCCACGAATATTCCCATGGAAGCATCCTCTTCCGGAATATTCTTCTCAACTGGTGGCATGAAATAGTTTGGTTGATTCTCTATAAGAATGGTATCAGCTTCTGTTTCCGGCAGCCAATAGGTTGGACGATTGACACCTATGCCATCCCACTGGATAATATCAACCCACTTTCCATTCAACAGCTTATGATAATTTTTAGTGACAATTCTAATGCTGTCCCAATATAGTGCTGCCAACTCAGCATAGCGATTTGTACTGGCCCGGCCCTGATTTGCATAAAGCCTGTTGGTCTGCGCATGCAGGAGTTTCGCGTCAGTATAATACATACATGCTATGGGGTACCAAACCAACTGGAAAAATGCTGCCTTTTGATTTTGTGAAAGTTGCTTATAAACAGCCTCAGCTTTTTCTTTCAGCTCCTTGCTGGAATTCAAGCGTCTTTCTGCCTCTTTGTAATTAATACTGCTGAATTTCGTATCTACCACTGGTGTTGTGGGCTCCAAACGATCCCAACCCATGTACTCCGGTTTACGTTCAAAAGCCAATTGATAATA
>PVMK01121866.1_pt1 | contig 13559 bp, 11 predicted proteins | sample 1853481 | NCBI WGS metagenome assembly PVMK01 (sample SAMN08533507, study PRJNA380276) | Marine sediment metagenome, whole genome shotgun sequencing project. | reverse complement strand
AACTTTTTCTCGTAGGCATCATTTTGGATGATCGATTCAACCCAAGGCATCGCGGCGTCCGCTCCACCACGGCGCATGAGTTTTGCGGCCACTCGGGTGATCGCCATGTCCCGCCTTTGGTTTGAAAGGCCCGCCATGTATTCGTCGAGTCCCCCCTCGCCGGAGTACAGCCAGCCCGTCACCAGGCTGAGGAAGAGGTCGTCTGAGAGGCTCGGGCGGCGGGCAATGGCCTCTTTGTATGCCTGCAGTGCCCCGACTGGATCGCGCATCGCCCAGCCCTCGATGGCCGCGCTGGCTCCCGTTTTCTGTTTGTCCATGAACGGCCAATCGAGTGAGTGGTCGAGTGCGGCGGCGGGGTCGAATCGCGCCCAGGCAATTGCGAACGGGCGGATGTCGTATTCGTCGAGGACGTTGAGCATGCGGTCGTAGACCGCCGTGACTTCGAGCACGTTTTCGGAATCGAGCTGCTGGAGGACGCTCGCGGTTCGCTCAGCGCGGTCGACCCCGTCCTTTTCAGCGAGCGCCGCGCGGATCGCGGCGCCGAAATCGTCGGGAGGCGAGGCAGTTTCGGGTGGCAGCGTTGCCCGTCCCGGCGGCGAAGGCCGCCACGATCGTCGCGGCCCAGACACCGAGAACTGCTGTTTTCTTTGCGCCGGTCATGCACTCGTCTCCACTAGCCGTTCAGCGTTCAGGGGTGGCCTTGCGAGCGATCTCTTCTCGACGCGCCGCGGCCAGCTGGAATCGTCAGCAAGTCAGTAGGAAAGGCTGACGGTGATACCATATGTCCTCGGGTCGGCCCACGCATTGAGGATATACGACAATCCCAATGGGAGAGATCATCGGAAGACGTTTTGTAGTACTCGTCGAGGAAGTTGTGCACCCAGCCGGTGACCTCGATCAGTCGTTCTCCGAGCGCCAGCTGAGGCTCGCGTTGTGGATCCAGAAGGATTCCTGTCCGAAGGTCGCCTCGGGGAAGTTGAGATAAGCTCCCTTACCCGGAGCCCGCGTCGAAGAAGATGTCGTCCTTCCAGCTGAACGAGTAGCGAGGAGACAGTGAGCCGAGCCCGCGCCCCACAGATCTGCCCAGGGAGCGGGATCTCGTAGTCGATCGAACCCGTGAACGAGAACCGCGGCGATCCGATCAGATCATTTCCCGAATAGTCGAACGGAAAACGAACGATAGTGATCTCGCCGATGGGTCTTCCGCCGGGTTTTTGTGGCTGAAACCTGAACGGGAGGTCGGTGACGAACTCATTGTACTCGCTCTCCACCCAGGCGGCGTTGAATGTGATGTTCATGCCCTCGATCGGCTGGGCGGCGATATCGAGCTCGACTCCGTAGACATCCGCGTCCTGGGCGTTGACCAGCTTGGCGACCGTGAAACCGGCCAACGGGTCCTGTTCGAGCTTGAAGACCTGCAGATCCTTGTAGTCGTAGAAGAAGCCCGTCACGTTGGTCATCAGGCGGCCGTCGAACCAATGCGAGCGGAGCCCAAGCTCGTAGGAGTCGACGATCTCGGGGTCTACGCCCGTAATGACGTCGAATTTCGTGGTGGCGCCGCCGTTGAAGTGCCCTCCCTTCCAGCCGCGACTGTATTTGATGTAAACGTTGCTCTCTTCCTCATTGTAGATCCAGGAGAAAATAAAATCTCCGCTCCAACCGTCCCACATCTCGTCTTCTTTTCCGGTGATGGTGACTCTTTGGGCGTTGCAGGTCCGGTTTTTGAAGCCGCAGGTCAAGATGTCGAATTTCTTGTACTCGACGTTGTAGCGGACACCGATATCCAGTTTGAAATCGCAGCCGATTCGCACGCAGCCGGGCCGGATCGTGTAATCGCCCTGAATGTACGTGCCGAAGTTGCGCAGATCCTGGTCGTATTCCTGTAGCTGGTCGGAGCCCCTGGCATCGAAGACATTGGTGACTTCGAGATCCTCCATCAGATAGAACGCTCCGAGGCTCCAACCGCCGTCACCCAGATCGGATCCGATCCACTCACCGCGGAGGTTCACTTCCTGGCTGAACTGCCACGCGGTATCCGCGTATTCGGTGTGAAAGCTCTTTTCGGGGCTCCCGTCGCTGTTCTCGAGGGTGAAGCGATCGTGCCACTCGTAGGCGGTGATGCTCTCGAGCTCGTAGCTGGCACCGAAGTTCCAGCTGTACGTGAGGTTCGTGCCGAAGATGGCGAGGTCCTCGGGGCCGTTGAGGTCGAAGTCGCCCGTTGAACGGGGTCTCCGTCTTCATCGACATATCCCGAAGTATCGGAAATGGGGCCGGTATCGATCACCTCCGGCGGTTCGATACTGTTGATGTTTGCGCGTCTAATTCTGACCCCGTGGTGCTGAAACTGGTAGGCGTGCCCGAGGTTCTGACCCCCCGTGGAAGTTCAGCAGCCATTCCATGTCCAACGTCGGCGGCGCCAGGAAGAACAACGCCCGCAGCCCGTAGTTGTCGACATCGTTGACCCGCGCTTCGACGCCCCGCGAAATGAGTGGCTTCGCTAGAATCGGCGGAACCGCGCTATCATCTCCACGACTGGGTCGATTGCAGGGGTAGAGGTTCTTCGCAACTCTTAGATTGCAGCGATTTTTCGTGGTGCCGTCGCGGGTGTTCCAGTAGCCCGCTACGCGCGCGGATAGCCAGTCTGGCACGATCGGGCCGCTGATCGCACCCGAGAGGTCGAACTCGTTGAATCGGCCGTAGGTGCCCGAGATGTACGCCTCGAATTCTTCGGTAGGCGAGCGCGATTTCACCTTGATCGCACCGGCCGAGGCGTTGCGGTAGAAGGTGCCCTGGGGGCCGCGCAGCACTTCGACACCCTCCTCGTCGAAGAATCCGAAGAGCTGGATTGCACCCGACTGCATGTAGACGCCATCCTGGTAGATCGCCACGGCGCTCGCTGCGTTGGCGTTGAAGTCGTCGAGGCCAACGCCGCGGATGAAGATCGCGGGATTGGTGGCCGCGAAGGCGCTCTTGATTTCGAGGCTCGGCGTGAAGTTCGCGAGGTCGCGGATGTCCCGGATGCCTTCCTTCGAAAGGGTGTCCATGTCGAAGCCGATCACGGAGATCGGAGCGGCCTTTGGGGTACCCGAGCCGGCTTCTCCCTGGATCAGGATCTCTTCGATGTCGGTGTTCTTGAAGGGATCGACCTCGAACGTCGGCTCGGTTTCGGAGCTGAGATCCTCGTTTTCTGGATCGCCGGGCTCGTCGGTTTTGGCGCTGCTCTCCGGCGCGTCACCTGCGTCGTCGGCCGGAGCCTCGATGGTCTCCTCGGCCGGTGTCGTCTCCGAAGGTGTTTCCCCTTGCGCGAGTGCCGCGGGAGCGAGCAGCAGCGTCGCCACGAGGCAAATCCAGCAGGAGGTGCCAACCGAGTAGCGGACCGGTGCTGAAGCACGCAAGCGATTTCCAGAACCTCGCATCAACGCACCCTCACCCCAGACATTTGAATCTAAACGGCGGAGGTAATTCGCCGCCACTTTTGAACTTCTACTAGAATTGCAACTTCGGACCGACCTGCAGTTTCACGCGCCGAGATCGACATCGCGATGCGTTACTCGGCGCTCATAAAAGCAAAATAGAGGGTTCGAAAATCTCGATTCGATATAGACTGGTATCCTCGGCTAGCGCCCGCGCGGCATCCTTCGCTGCGCGAAGGCCGAAAGGGTCGACTACGTGATCCCTTTCGCTGAAATCTCCCCGCGAGGCTATCGCAATCTCCTTTGGCCTGCCCGCAACTTGAATGCGAGCGTCGATCGCTGGCGGTGTGCGGCTGTGGTCTTTCTTTGCCGATCTAACGCGGTATTGGGAGGATCGATTCTCGTCGAGGCAGGGGTAAACCCTGAAAGGGCAGCCCGACTCCGCATCCACCTGTGCCGCCGCGCAACCATCTGGTGGCTGCTCTTTGCATTTTCGCTGAACCGATCAATGGCGATGGGAGTGCCACTCAGTTGGCTGCCAAATTGAATCACCAGCTCCGCCGATTGAAATACCGGCTGTCGCTGCCAATCGCGCGCGCCGTCCCCTTGCCGACATGCGCCGCCCCGCGCAGGCGAACGCCTACGGCGGTGCTGCCCTCGCGCTATGTTCGCCGGGCTCCGCGCCTGGCGGATGATGGAGGTTGATTCGGAGCGATGGTTCGGCTGATCGCGTTACTGCTCACGGTGCTGACCGGCTTTGCGGGTCTCGTCTACGAGGTGGCCTGGCAGAAATACCTGGCCGCGCTGCTCGGATCCCACGGCGAGGCGACCGCGGCCGTGCTCGCGATCTTCCTCGGCGGCCTTTCGTGCGGGTATGCGCTGTTCGGCTGGGCGACGCGGCGCGTGCTCGAGCGCGCTCGTCAAAGTGGCCGGCGTCCGCGGCTGTTGTCCTTCTACGCGCGCGTCGAGGCCGGAATCGGCGTCTATGCATTGCTGTTTCCCATACTGTTTGGGTTCGCCCAGAAGCTCTCGCTGCTCGGCCCGCTCCACCACGACACGCTCGGGTTCGCCTTCGACGTCGGGCTTTCGGCTCTACTGATCGGGCCTCCAGCGATCCTGATGGGGGGGACGATTCCGGTCCTGACCCTCGCGCTCGCGGGCGACATCGATCGCGCGACGCGGGTTCACGCCTGGATCTACGGCGCCAACACGCTCGGAGCCTTCGCGGGGGCGCTGGCGGGCGGGTTCTGGTTGATTCCACGGTTGGGCCTGGACGGCGTCGTTTGGACGATGGCGGGCCTCAATCTCGCAGTGGCATTGGCTTTCGCAGTGTTGGAGGGGCGTGCGCCGAGCGTTGCGCCCGACCCCGAGGCGGCGGGAGCGGCCGAGCCGGTGCCGCGGATGGTGGCCTGGTCGGGGATCGCGCTGCTCGCGGGCTTCGCGATGATGGCCCTGCAGACGACCCTCAATCGCATCGGTGCACTCGCGCTGGGATCTTCGCATTTCACCTTCGCGATGGTGGTGGCAGTGTTCGTGCTCTGCCTCGCGCTCGGGAGTTTCGCGGTTTCGGCGCTGCCGCGGATTCCGCGCGCGCTCGTCGTGGGCTCACAATGGTTGCTGGTGTGTCTGCTGTTCCCGCTCTACTTCTGGGTCGCTGACGTCGGCTACTGGGCGCATGTGATTCGCGTGCAACTCGGTGGATTGAGCGCCGAGTTTTCCGAGTACCAGTTGGCCATCTTTGGCTCGACGCTCGCGCTGCTCGTGATCCCGATTGGCCTCTCCGGAGCGTTGCTCCCTTTGTTGTTCCACCAATTGCGGCGCGAGGTGCGCAACCTCGGCGTAGTCGCCGGTCGGCTCTACGCGTGGAATACAGTGGGTTCGCTGCTCGGCGCGCTGCTGGGCGGCTATCTGCTGCTGATCTGGCTCGACCTGCACCATGTCTTTCGGATTGCGATGGCCTGCCTGGCTGTGGCCGCTTCGATCCTGTCCTTTCTCGTGCTGGACCGGATCCCGCGAGCCGTACCCGCGCTCGTGCTGTTGCCGACGCTCATCGCGATTGCACTGCTGCCCGCCTGGCCGGTCGAACGGTTCGTTCCGGGAACGTTTCGCTCGCGCGCCGCGATCCCCCGGACTTTTCTTGGCGTCGACGGATTCTTCGATGACCGGGCCATCGGGGGCGTCATCTCCTATGACGACGACCCCACTAGCAGCGTGAGTGTAGTCGTGCCGTTCCAGGGAGCCCGAGAACATCGCTCTGTATGTGAATGGCAAATCCCGATGGGGCCCTCAAGGGCGACTATCCCGACCATGGCGCTCGCCGCGCTGATTCCCGCCCTGATCGCGGAGAGCCACGAACGCGCGTTTCGTGATCGGCCTCGGAACCGGAGTGACGGCCGGCGAACTCGCCACGCTGGAGGGGACGCGGAAGGTTTCGGTGGCCGAAATTTCTCGGGCGGTGATCGCCGCCAACCCGTTATTCGCGTCGGGAAACCTCGGCGCTTCGACCCACCCGAAAATCGAGTTCATTCGCGGCGACGCTTATCGGACGCTGTTGCGGAGCACTGAGCGTTACGACGTCATCGTGTCAGAGCCGAGCAATCCGTGGGTTGCGGGTGTCGAGATGCTCTACACGCGCGAGTTTCTCGAGGCGGCTCGGTCGCGACTGGCTCCTGGTGGCGTATACGGGCAGTGGTTCCACGTCTACGAGACCGATCGAGAGGTCGTGAATCTGATTCTACGCACATATACGTCGGTATTTCCGCACGTCTCCGTCTGGTTCATGGGCGGTTTGGATCTGCTCCTGCTGGGCATGGATCGATCCGACCGGGCCCTCGACGTCCGCGCGCTAGAGGCGCGATTTCGACAGCCGGACTTCGCTGCCGCATTCGGGCGAGTGAAGATCGACCGCTTTCCGCAGTTACTCGCCCACGAACTGATTCCGCTCGGAACGCTCCACGCCGAAGAACTCGAGGGCCCGATTCACACAGTGCGCCGGCCGCTGCTCAGCGATCTCGCAGCACGTGCGTTCTTTGTGGGTAGTCAAGTACCGCGCGTTGGCCCATTCATGAGCGAGAATCACCAGAAGGTGTCCGCCATGAACTCCCTGTTGCGTCGGTACGCGGGAGGCGACGAGGTACTGCCGGGAGAGATCTTCGAGATTCTAGCGAGAGAGGTGTGTCGCTTCGAACGCGCTAGGGATTGCTCGGCCGTCATCGCGCGTTGGTCGGTGGACCATCCAGATTCAGCTCTCTGGCGCGCCACACTGTCATCGCTGCGCAAGGTAGGGCGTTCCGGAAATCCAAACCTCTCCTCACCGAGGCTCGAGAGGCTGCGCGCCCTCTACGGCGGACGGATCATTCCCAGCAGAGATGCCGCACCCGTGCACGTAGAGGCCCGCCGCGCGACGGAACTGTTCTTGAACCACTACCACCACATCCTACCCTTTGATCGCGGGGTGCTCGAGGGGGCCTGGGGTCGCTGCGGCGGCGAGGAGTGCGATGCCGAACGAGCGCAGTTCGAGGGGATGCTCTGGGGACTCGATGAAAGCGCTTCGCAATAGGCGAGTCGCCTCGCGGCGCGCTCTTTCTGTTGGCGCTACACCTGCGATCAGCACGCATCCTCTATCAACGCTAATTGCTTTGTGGTAGTGACGCTCGATGACGACGGTGGCTGAGCAGAGAGCGCGCCCTTGCGGCTCCGCACTCCCAACCCGGGGTGTCCCCGCAGTCGTCTGGGCGATCGCCGGAGGGGCTGTCGTTCTTCGCCTGATCCACGCCTGGCTCATGACGGGAGACCCACTTTACGAGCATCCCGTCATCGATCCGATGGAGAGCCTCGAGCGGGCAAGGTACCTCGCTGAAGTCAGCTGGCTCGGCCCGCCACAAGCGTACTGGAAACCGCCGCTTTACGATTATTTTCTCGGGGTACACCATGCGCTGTTCGGAGAGAGTCTGTGGTCCGCGCGGATCAGCCAGGTACTGCTCGACGGCGGTAGCTGTATCCTCATCTTTGCGCTTGCGAGGCGGTTGATTTCGCGCCGGGCGGGAATTGCGGCAGCCGCGGTGATTGGCCTCTGGGGGCCGTTGATCTACTTCTCGTCGGTTCATGTTTCGACGAGCCTCGCGATCTTCCTCGAGCTTTCTGTGTTGTTGCTCGCAATTCGCGCGCGCAGCCAACCGTCGCTGGTGCGATGGATGGATGCAGGCTTCGCATTGGGATTGCTCGCGGCGACACGCGCTGAAGCCTTGCTGCTTGCACCGTGGTTGGCGAGCTGGCTTTGGCTGGGCTTGCGTCAATATACGCGCCGCGAGCGAGCGATCTGGGTGGGAATGCTCGCGCTCGGCGTCATCGTCGTCGTCGGGCCGATTGGTTTGCGCAACGCGCTTTACGCGCGAGACCCCGTACTGATTTCGGCCAACGGCGGCATCAACTTTCTGGTTGGGACCGAACCCGAATACCGAGGGGTGATTGGCGTTCGACCCGGTCCGGAGTGGGAGCTGCTGGCGCGCGCGCCGATCGATTTGGGTTATTACACAGAGGGCGAGCGATCGCGGTTTCACTTTCGCAGGGCACGCGCGTTGATCGCGAGCGATCCGGGTCGGTGGGTCGCGCAGCTGGTGCGAAAACTCGGGCATGTCTGGCACGGGCGCGAACTCGCGTCGAATCGAGACATCTACACCTCGCGCGCTGAGTCTTTCGTGCTGGCTTCACTTCTGTGGCGCACTCCCGTGCTGTTCTTCCCATTCGGTGTACTTGCACCGCTGGCTCTCGTCGGCATGGCGATCTCGTGGAGGCAGCGCCGCAAGTCTCGATTCTTGATTGGCCTCGTAGCGGTTCACTGCGGAGCAATGATGCTCTTCTTCGTGACGGGCCGGTTTCGCCTCGCGATGCTGCCGGTGCTCGTCTTGTTCGCCGCCGAAGCGGTCTTGTGGGCATTCGACTGCATTCGCGAGAAACGACCGCGCGTTCTCGCGGCCGCGGCGGGGATTACCCTGTTGCTATTCGTGCTGACGAATCTCGATGTGCTGCTGCGCGCGGACCCCGATGCCTACGAATCGAAGTTGCGCGCTGAGGAGCACTACTTTCGCGGCACCGTACTGGCTAGCGAGATGGGGCGCCCCGAGGAGGCGAAGATCGAACTCCACAAGGCCCTCGAACTCGAGCCGGACTTCGTCGCGATTGCCTATAACCTCGCGCAGCTCTACGAGAAGAGCGGTGACGACGTCGCCGCGCTGCGCTTGTTTCGAAACTCGCTTGCAATCACCGAGCGCTCTCCGGCTGAACGCTACGTAGAGCCTGCTGTGCGCGAATACCTGAGCAAGATTGCCGGGAGGCTCCGCGCGGACGAGACCCAGCCAGATCCGATTCGCCGCTTCGCGGCTGGAATCGGATGCATGGATCGCCGCGATTGGGAGTGTGCGATCGTCGAGTTTCGCGCGACAATTGCGTTTGGCGATCGGGAAGAGGTGTCGCCGCTATTGGGGCTTGCTCATCTCGAGCGCGGTCGGGATCATCTGCGGGCCGGGCGCAACGCCGCCGCGCTGTCCGATTTGAGGGAGGCTTCGAGGCTGAGGCCGCACGACGCGGTCGTCTACGTCGAACTCGGCGTTGCGCTGACCCGCGCGAAGCAGTTCGGAAAGGCGCGATCGGCGTTCGGGAAGTTTCGAGTCTACGATCTGCCACACGGCGATTACTACCGCCGTGCGATCGAGGGCACGGATGAAGACGATCGAGCAATCGCGCTCGCTGCCGCGCGCGCGATCGCGCGGCACTTTCCACCCGATCGGCTCGCGCGTGAGGCCGTTGAAGTTCTTTCTCGATGATTTCTGCGGCATAATGGCCGGCCAGTGATGCTGGCCGCTTTCGAAACCTCGCATGAATACGGAGACGCGTATGTTTGATCGAACGATTCGACCGGGATGGAAGACTGGGTTTCTGAACGCCGCTCTGGGGAGCGCATTCTTGGTTTTTTCACCATTGGGGGCCATGGCCGAAGAAGATCCCAAGCTCCTTGCGCATCAGATCTACTCGGATCTGATTGCGTTTCCATCGACCCAATCGCACGGCGGTTCGGCGGAGATCGCGAAGTACGCAGCGGATCGCCTGCTCGCGGCCGGCTTCGCCGAGCAGGACGTGGAGATTCTGGGGCCGCGTCCGGAGGCGGCGGGCGTGCTCGCGCGGTTCCGTGGCCGGGGCGAGCGAGAGCCGGTGCTGATGTTCGCGCATCTCGATGTCGTCGAAGCGCTGCCCGAGGATTGGTCGATGCCACCTTTCGAGTTGATCGAAAAGGATGGCTACTTCTATGGGCGCGGAACCTCGGACAACAAGGCGGGTGTGGTGGCGCTGCTTGCGAATTTCATCCGATTGAAGCGCGAGGGCTTCGAGCCTTCGCGAGACTTCATCTTGATGTTCACAGGTGATGAAGAGACCGAGATGAGCAGCGTCGCCTATTTCGCGCAGGAGAAGCGCGATTTGATCGATGCGGAGTTTGCGCTCAACACCGATGGGGGAATGATCGAAACCGAGGACGGTAAGCCGCTCGCGTTCGTCGTCCAGGCTGCAGAAAAGGTCTACCTGACCTTGCGGCTGGAGGTCAGCAATTCGGGTGGACACAGCTCTCGGCCGCGCACCGACAACGCCATCTACGATCTTGCGGAAGGCCTCTTGCGACTCCGCTCCCATCAGTTTCCGGTGAGTCTGAACGACGTCACCCGAAACTATTTTAGTCAGGCAGCGCAGTTTTACGAATCGGAGATGGCCGCCGCGATGCGGGCCCTCGCGGAAGATCGCGCTTCAGCAAGCGACATCGCGCGGCTCGACTCTTCGATCCAGCTGCGCACCGTGATGCGCACGACCTGCGTCGCCACCCCAGCTCGAGGGGGGGGCACGCCGAAAACGCGTTGCCGCAGATGGCCGCGGCGATGGTGAATTGCCGGATTCTCCCCGCAGGATTCGCCCGAGAAGATCATCGCGCGAAGTGCGCCCGGGTGCTCGCCAACGACGCCATCCGCGTGACGATCCCCTACGAAGCTGTGGCCAGCCCGCCTTCGCCTCTCACGCCCAACGTGATGGACGTGGTCACGCGAGTTGCCTCAGAGATGTACCCGGGCATTCCCGTGATCGCCGACATGGGTGCGGGCGCCACGGACGGGTTGTATCTGCGCAACGCCGGAATCCCCACCTACGGTGTGAGCGCCCTACGCGAAGACACCGACGATGTCCGTGCCCACGGCCGCGACGAGCGCGTTGAGGTAGAGGCCTTCTACGACTCCGTGGAATACTGGTATCGGCTGTTGAGGGCGCTGTGATTGCGAAAGCGCGCGGGTTCGGCGATCAAGGCAGAGGGATCGTCAACATTCGCGATCCGGGGTAGATTCTCGTCCGATGAGTTCAGCATTTCCGATCGATTTCGTTCGCGCGCAGTTTCCCGGCCTTCAACGCGAGGTTGCCGGGCGGCCCGCAGTCTTTTTCGATGGGCCCGCGGGCAGTCAGACGCCGCGTCGGGTCGCTGAGGCCGTTTCCGATTATCTGCTGCACCGCAATGCGAATCACGGTGGGCCGTTTGCGACTTCGCAGGAGGGTGATGCGATGCTCGGCGAGGCGCATCGCGCGGTTGCGGATTTCGTCGGGGCCGAGAGAGCGGATGAGGTCTCGTTCGGCGCAAACATGACGACGCTGACATTTGCGCTGGGTCGCGCACTCGCGAGAACCTGGAATGCGGGCGACGAGATCGTCGTCTCGCGCCTCGACCACGACGCAAATGTATCGCCCTGGGAGCTCGCCGCGCGCGATGCGGGCGCCGTCGTCCGGTACATCGAGGTTCGGCCCGACGACTGCACGCTCGATCTCGACACATTGCGCTCGGCTCTCAGTGAACGCACGCGGCTCGTGGCCGTGGGGAGCCGCGTCGAATCTGGTCGGAACCATCAATCCAATTCGGGAGATCGCAGAGCTGGTGCATCGCGCAGGCGCGCAGCTGTTCGTCGACGCGGTCCACCTCGCACCGCACCGTTTGATCGACGTCGCGCTCTGGGATTGCGATTACCTGGCGTGCTCGCCGTACAAATTCTTTGGCCCGCACATGGGTGTGCTCTGGGGCCGGTCTGAAATCATGGCCGAGCTGCCCGCCTACAAGGTCCGTGCGGCCGACGACGTGATCCCGGATCGCTGGATGACGGGCACACAATGTCACGAGGGCATCGCGGGAACCCTCGAAGCCGTGAACTACCTCGCTGATCTCGGTCGCGAGGTTTTGGGGCATTCGCTCGATCGGCGCGAGGCGCTGCGCGTGGCGTTCAAAGAGATCGAGGCGTACGAGAGTGTACTTTGCCAGCGGCTGATCGAGGGTGTTGCGCGGATCGCAGGCGCGCGCGTCGTCGGTATCACCGATGCGAATCGGCTGGCAGAGCGTGCGCCGACAGTCGGAATCCTCGCCGAAGGCCGCTCCCCGATCGCTCTTTCCGAAGAGCTCGGCAAGCGCGGGATTTTCAGTTGGGGGAGGGAACAGCTACGCGCTGCCATTGACCGAGGCGCTCGGACTCGAGCCGGGTGGCGTCCTGCGCGTCGGCCTCCTCCACTACAACACCGCCGAAGAAGTCGGGCGCCTGCTGGATCTGCTGCCCGAATCGATCGCGGCCGTTTCCTCCGCCTCAGGCTGATTCGAGGCCGGCTCGCGCACTCGCAGCCGCTTCTGTTCTTTCCCGCTGAGGCCGTGATGGCCAATCGGCGTTCCGCTATAGATAGTCTGGCCTGGAATTGAAAGGTCGGATGGAGTCTGATGTTCACGGATAAACGGCTGGCCTCAGCGAGAGGCGTGGCGGCGGTGGGGGCAAGCCGCCGGGCGCTGCGGGTGTCTGCCCAGGCGATCGTCTTTGGCGTCGGGATCGCTCTGCTCGCCTGCGGCTCTCAAGATGAATCCGCGAAGAGTGCGCCGAAGCCACCCGCGGTGGTCGAGAAACTCAGCATCGAGGACCTCGCAATCGGCGACGGTCCCCGAATGCCAGCACCCGAGCCAGATCGTGACCATCCACTATCGCGGCATCTTGCTCGACGGTCGCGTGTTTGATTCGAGCTACGAACGGGGTGCGCCGATCGTCGCATCGCTGGACAGCCTGATTCCGGGTTGGCAACAGGGGATGCCGGGAATGCGGGTCGGTGGCAGGCGTCGGCTGACGGTTCCCGCGAATCTCGCGTATTCCGGTATGGCGGCGCTACAGGTCGCCAAGCCGCGCGACTCAGTGGAGCGTGCCGAAGTGCTGATCCCGCCGGAGAGCACCCTCGTTTTCGAGATCGAACTTCTCGCCATCACTCCGGGCGAAGATCCCAAGAGTCCCTCGGACATTGCCCGCAGAGCCGATCAATAAACGATTTTCAGACATCCGCAGCCAGCGACCAGCAGCGTGGAACGCAGATTTGTGATGATCCGGCTGGCCGGGCCCGCTACTTGGCCGTGCGCCAGGGTGCGCGCGCAAACAAGCAGAGGAAGTTGGTGATCAGCTGCGCCCCCGCGAGCGCTGTGATCTCGGCCACGTCGTAGGGCGGCGATACCTCGACCAGGTCGGCGCCAATGATGTTCAGGCCCGACAGCCCCTGGACGATTTCGAATGCCTGGTTGGTGGTCAGTCCGCCCGGCGAGGGGGTTCCGGTGCCCGGTGCGTAACTCGGATCCAGACAGTCGATGTCGAAAGTCAGGTAGGCCTTCTTGTCGCCGACGATGCGGCGCGCCTCTGCGATCACTGCGTCGGTGCCGTGGCGGTGGACCCAGGGTGCGTCGAGGATGTTGAACCCCATCGTGTCGAGGTTGACCGTCCGCAGGCCGATCTGGACCGAAGTCGCGGGGTCAATCAATCCCTCGCGCGCTGCGTACCAGAACATCGTTCCGTGATTGATGCCATCATCGTTCTCGTCTTCCCAGGTATCGGAGTGCGCGTCGAAGTGGATGATCGAAAGTGGCGCGCCGTGGCGCTCGGCGTGGGCTTTGAGCAGCGGATAGCTGATGAAGTGATCGCCGCCGAGGGTCATCATCATCACTCCTGCATCGATGATCTTCTGTGCGTAGGCCTCGATGGCTGCGGGGACCTCGGCGGGCTTCGAGAGATCAAAGGGCAGGTCGCCGTGATCGACGATCGCCATCTCGGTGATTGGATG
>PVMK01140434.1_pt1 | contig 13561 bp, 14 predicted proteins | sample 1853481 | NCBI WGS metagenome assembly PVMK01 (sample SAMN08533507, study PRJNA380276) | Marine sediment metagenome, whole genome shotgun sequencing project. | reverse complement strand
CAAAGTTGGACCCGGGGCACGAGATGGTGAAAAATCTGAGGAAGCAGCTCGGGGGGTGATGTGACTAACGCATCTGAGCGCTTGGAAGTGGGACATGGAAAGAGTCATCGGGATTGACCTAGGAACCTTCAACTCGTGCGTCGCCGTGGTCGAAAACGGTACGCCCGTGGTCATCGCAAATCGAGGGGGATACAAGGTCACCCCATCGATGGTGGCCGTGACTGAAGGCGGTAAGCGTTTGGTAGGCCACATCGCCAAGCGACAGGCCGTCACCAATGCCGAGAACACCGTGTTCGCGGCGAAGCGCCTCATCGGGCGAAAGTGGGACACCCCACAGGTCAAGAACGCGATCCAGACGTGTCCGTTCCACATCGTCGAGGGTCCACACGGCGACTGCCGCATCAAGATGCGCGACAAGGTTTACAGCATCCCCGAAGTCAGCGCGATGGTTCTTCAAGAGATGAAGATGGTCGCGGAGGACTACCTCGGCGAAGAGATCAACAAGGTCGTCGTCACGGTGCCCGCCTACTTCAACGACAACCAGCGGCAGGCCAGCAAGGACGCCGGAGCGATTGCCGGTCTCGACGTGATTCGCATCATCAACGAGCCGACCTCGGCGGCGCTCGCGTACGGCTTCGGCAAGAACATCGATCGCACCGTCGCGGTGTTCGATCCCGGTGGCGGCGCGTTCGTACACGACATGGAGATCGCGAGCGCGGGCGTGTTCAAGGTCCTGAGCACGGCGGGCGATACGTTCCTCGGAGGCGAAGATTTCGACCAGCGTGTGATCGAGTGGCTCGTCGAAGGGTTCCAGCACGAGCATGGGATTGACTTGCGGCAAGACCGCATGGCTCTTCAGCGCCTGAAAGATGCTGCCGAGAAGGCCAAGTGCGAGCTGTCCGCCGTCACCGAGACCGAAGTGAACCTGCCCTTCATCATTTCGAGCACGCGCAACGAGGCGCTGCACCTTCAAAGGCTACTCACGCGGGCCACGCTCGAGGAGCTGACCGCGGACCTCATCGACCGCACCGTTCAGATTTGCGAGCTCACGCTCGGCGAAGCGGGCCTCGAGAAGGACGAGCTCGAAGATATCATTCTGGTGGGCGGCATGACCCGTATGCCGAAGGTTCAAGAGCGGGTCAGCAAATTCTTCCAGCGCGATCCCTGCAAGGGCGTCCATCCGGACGAGGTCGTAGGGTTGGGGGCGTCGATTCAAGGCGCAGCGCTCGTCGACGATTCTCCCGAGATGGACATGGTCCTGCTCGACGTCACGCCGCATACGCTCGGTATCATGGTCATCGGTGGCTACTTCGAAGAGCTCATTCCTCAGAACACGACGGTTCCGACAGCTCGGAGCAAGCCGTTCACCACGGTGCGCGAAAACCAAACGGCCGTGAAGATTCTGGTCTTGCAGGGAGAGTCGCGGCGCGCAGAAGATAACGAGCTTCTCGGCGAGTTCATTCTGACCGGCCTGCGCCGGGCACCTGGCGGCGAGGTCGAGGTCGAGGTGACCTTCGAGATCAACGCCGACGGCATCATCAGAGTCCACGCTAATGTCGGCAACACGAGTAAGGCGCAGTCTAACACTCTGACCGCCACGAGTGGTCTCACCGAGGACGAGATCGACGAGATGATGGTCGATGCCTCGGACTTCGCGGTCACGCGGCGTGAGGACGAAGCGACAGAGCAGGTCCGACAGGAAGCCGAAACGATCATCGCGGAGATCGAGCGCCTCTTCCCGGAGGTCGAGTCGATCGTTGCGGGCAGTGACTTTGGGCGCGACGCCATCGACAAGGCCAAGGGCGTGGTCGACAATGCGCGCACGCTGCTGGAGCATGGCGACATTGCCGGGCTCAAAGACGAGCTCGAGTCGCTCGGCCGAACGCAACGCATGTTCAAGGGCGTGGTCGGCAAGTCGGCCTGAGCCATGGCTTCGGGTAGGCCTCGTTCGAGCGATTCCAACTTCCCGAGCGTGCTCGGCGCCGATGGCGCGATCGATCTGACGGGTGGGCTCGCCCGGGACCATGTCGATGAAAGACCGACCGGCCGTCCTTCCGGGGATGCGTGGGTGGTCGATAGGGACCGGCGCAGTCTCCTTCCGCCGCCTGTGCCTGGGGCTGCCGCGCCGCAGGAGGCCGGCCCACCGAGCCCGGATGACATCCATCGCGAGATCGCCGACCACTTCGGGCTCGGGGACTACGCCGCGGCGTTGCATTCGGCGGAGCTCCAACTCGGCCTAGACCCCGAGGACGAGATCGCCCGACAGTATGCGGACACCAGTCGCGCGCGTCTCGAAACCCGATACACCACCCGGATCGGCTCGCTCGAGTATGTGTTCAACCTGGCGGTACCGGCAGCCAAAGTGAAGTGGCTCGGGCTCGATCCCCAGGCGGCTTTCCTCCTGTCGCTCGTCGACGGTCAGACGACCGTTGCGGAGGTGCTCGAGCTCTGCCAGATGGGCCGGTTGGAGGCGCTCCGCGTGTTTACCGAGCTTCTGGAAGCCAAGGCCATCCTCCGGGTGGCCTAACGGCGTGCCCGCTTGCGCACGGTCGGCGGACCACTACCATCCCGCCCCATGGCTGCGCATCCAAAGAAGATCGTGCTCGCCTACAGCGGCGGCCTCGACACATCTGTCATCCTGACCTGGCTCAAAGAGACCTACGACGCCGAGGTGATCGCGTTCTGCGCGGACGTCGGTCAAGGCGAAGAGCTCGGCGGCCTCGATGAGAAGGCCCGCGCGACGGGCGCCTCCAAGTGCATCATCGCGGACCTCAAGGAAGAGTTCGCCCGCGACTTCTGCTTTCCAATGCTGCGCGCAAACGCCATTTACGAAGGCGAGTACCTGCTCGGCACATCCATCGCGCGCCCGGTCATCGCCAAGGCGATGATGGAAGTGGTCCGGCAGGCAGGCGCGGACGCGATTGCGCACGGCGCGACCGGCAAGGGCAACGACCAAGTTCGCTTCGAGCTCGCGGCGATGGCGATCGACCCACGAATCCAGATCATCGCCCCGTGGAGGACGTGGTCGCTGCGCTCACGGTCTGACTGCATCGAATACTGCAAAGACCGCAAGATCCCGATTGAGGTCACCGCGGAGAAGCCATACTCGATGGACGCCAACCTGTTCCACATCAGCTACGAGGGTGGCGTTCTCGAGGACACCTGGAACGAGCCGCTCAAGGACATGTTCCGTTGGACGACGGATCCTCAGGACGCGCCTGATACGCCCGAGTACATCGTCATCGGGTATGAAAATGGCGACCCAGTGAGCGTGGACGGGGAGAAGCTGTCCCCGGCTGCCCTCATTCAGCGCCTCAACGAGATCGGATCGCGGCACGGCGTTGGCCGCGTAGACATCGTCGAGAACCGCTTTGTCGGGATGAAGTCGCGCGGCGTGTACGAAACGCCGGGCGGGACGATTCTTCAGCGAGCGCACCGCGCGGTGGAGTCGATCACCGTCGATCGAGAGGTGCTGCGAATTCGGGATGGCCTGATTCCAGAGTATGCGTCGCTCGTCTACCGTGGTTTCTGGTTCGCGCCCGAGCGTGAGATGCTTCAGGCCCTCATCGACGACGCCCAAAAAGACGTCACCGGCGAGGTCCGCATCAAGCTCTACAAGGGCAACGCGGACGTCGTGGGCCGGCGAAGCCCCAACACGCTCTACGATCCGGAGCTTGCGACTTTCGAAGAGGACGAGGTCTACGATCAACAGGACGCGACTGGTTTCATCCGGCTCAACGCGCTTCGCCTGCGAATTAGGGCCCTTCGGGACCAGCGTGGTGGAGATTAACCCCCACTGTTGCGGCCGATCGCGGTCCTCGGTAGTCTAAAAGCTCACAAGATCTTGGACGTTCCAAGTATACAGTTGGCCGCCGCGATTGTCGGCGGCGTGGGTCTGGGCGCGCTGCTTGCAGCTGTTGGCGCCGGCATGCACGCGCTCGGTGAAGCAGGCTTGCAGGCGCTGTCGGAGACCGAGGGCCGCAACGCCAAGGTTGCCCAGCGGGTCCTGCGAGACGTTTCTGCGGTTCAGTCGCGCCTCTTGATCGGCCGGGTGCTCTGCGTAGCGCTGGCCGCGGCCCTCGTGGCGTACTCGTTGCTTCAGTACGGGGCGTGGATCGCGCTCCTCGGAGTGCTTGGCACCTCGGTGGCCTATGCGATCCTGGCGACGGTGGCTGGCGCCGTGGTCCGTCAGCGCTCCGGGCAAGCCACCTTACAGCTTTGGAGGTGGTTGAGGCCCGTGGATCTGTTTCTTACTCCGCTTGCGACGCCCCTCAGTTGGATCAGCGAGCTCGTGGTGAAGCTCGTTCCTGAAGTCGAGATCGAGGATCCAGGCCGCCTCGCCGAGCTGACGGTCGGGCACGTGATCGAGCAGGGCGAGGAGACTGGCACCATCGCGGAGGAGCACGCCCAGATGCTTCGAAGCGTCCTCGAGTTCAAGAACACCGTCGCTCGGGAGATCATGGTCCCACGCACGCAGATCGTGGCGTTTGACATCGACACCACCATCGACGACGTGCTCGCCAGCGTCATCGAGTCGGGCCACAGCCGGTACCCCGTGTACCGTGGGCAGATCGATCAAGTCGAAGGCATCCTCTACGCGAAGGATCTTTTTCAGGTGCTGCGCAACACGTCTAATCCGACCGGTATCTTGCTGACAGACGTGCTTCGCAAGCCCGTCTTCTTCGCGGCGGAGAGTCAGAAAATCGGTGTGATTCTTCGTGAAATTCAGCGTCGCCGTTCCCATCTAGCCGTGGTGGTGGACGAGTTCGGCGGAGCGGCTGGTATCGTGACGTTGGAAGACATCGTCGAAGAGATCGTCGGCGAGATTCAAGACGAGCACGACGCAGAGGCGCCCTTGGTCTACGAACGCGCGCCCGGCCACTACTTCGTGGACGCGAGCATCTCGGTGTACGATTTGGAGGAGCACCTCGGCGAAGCGATCTGCGAAGACAAGACCGATTTCGATTCCCTAGGCGGTATGTTGGTTCATCTGGCGGGCCAGGTGCCCGTGATCGGGGAAACGCTCGTCGCGGGATCGTATCGCGTCGTGGTCCTCGACGCTGACGAACGGCACGTTCGCCGTGTCGAGATGCTCCGCGCGAGCACGGAAGAGCCCGACGAGCCCAAAGCAGCAGCCGGCTAGGAAGCCTCGGGCTGCTCGTAGCTAACCCAGTCCTGGAGGATGTCCGCGCTGCTCATGCTTGGGGTGACGACCGTGTAGTGCGCGACCTGCCCTTCCGGCGCCGCGCCGACGGAGCCCACGTTCACGATGTGGTACTCCGCGACGGCGCGCTGGAACGGAACATGCGTGGAGCCGCAAACGATGATGTCCGCCGGGTCGTCGTCCAGCAGCGCGAGGAGCTCGTCGTCGCTTAGATCGTGACTGATCTCTCGATTGCTGTCGGCCGGGGAGCCGTGCACCATCAACACCTCGCGGCCGTCGACGAGTGGTATGCGCTGCTGTTCCGGCAGACGCCGAAGACGTTCCGCGACGAGGTCACCAATGGCCCCCCGTGTGTCCGAGAACAGATGCGCTTGACGACGCTGCTCCTCATCGATCGGAACGAGGCTGCCCGGATCGACCGATCCCAGCGCGAGGTCCGATGCACCACGGGTACAGATCGCGCCCAGCGCCTGGAGACGCTGCCAGACCTTGAGCGGCTCATCACCGCCGAGGAGTAGGTCACCAGCGACGTACACACGCATCACGTCGAGTCGATCGAGCTCCCCCAGCACCACCTCGAGGGCCGTGATATTTCCGTGCACGTCCGAGAGAAATGCGATCGGACCGGCTGCGGGCGGGTGGGCCATGGTGGGAGCCTAGCACCGGGCGCGTCGGTCCGTAGCCGGACATCGATGCTTGCACGGAAGCAAGGTCGGCCTATTGTCACGCGGGGAGACTGAGTTGAACGAAAGCAGCGATCGGGACAACGTGATTCGCGTTGGTTTCGGGGTGGATGGCAAACTGACCCGGGCGTCGAGCCCAGAGCCCGCCCCCTCGCAGCCTGCGCCTCCGAGGAGCGATCCGCGCGAGGGCCTGTATACGGTCGCCGAGGTGGCGCGGCTGTTCGGTTATAGGCCATCCCGGCTCCGGTACTGGCACCGGTCCGGCTTGCTCGGTCCTTCGGCCCGCGTTGCCGGCCGCAACTACTACACCTTTCAAGATCTGGTTGGCGTTCGCGCGGCGAAGGGGCTTCTCGAGCAAGGCGTCCCTCTTCGACAGGTGCGCCGCTCGGTCGAATCGCTGCACGAAGCGTTCCCGAAGACCACGCTGCCGCTGTCGGAGCTGCGCGTCTTGGCCGACGGAAGGACGGTCGTCGTGCAGGATGACGCCGGCACCTACGAACCCACGACTGGTCAGGCCGTGCTCGACTTCCGCATCGATGGGCTGGAGTCGGACGTCGCGCGGCTGCTGCACTTCGATCACGACGACCGCTCTCGCGCCTACGAGCACTACCTCGAAGGCTGCCGCTTTGATGAGGACGAGCAAACCTACGACCAAGCCGAGCAGGCGTATCAAGAAGCGCTGTCACTCGACCCAACCCTGTCGAATGCGCTGACGAATCTAGGAAACCTCGAGTACCGCCGCGATCACCTCGAAGCTGCAGAGCAGTACTACCGGCGCGCGCTCGAATGCGACCCGGAGCAACCGGAGGCGCTCTATAACCTGGGGTTTCTCCACTTCGAGCGCGATGAGGTGGATCAGGCGATTCTCTCGTTTCGCTCGGCGCTCGAGAGCGACCCCTCGTTTGCCGACGCGCACTTCAATTTGGCGATGGCACTCGAAGAGCGGGGCGAGCGAGCGAACGCGCGCCCTCATTGGCAGCGATACCTCTCGCTCGAACCCGAGGGCTCTTGGGCAGACATTGCACGGACACACTTGCAGAAGGACTCATAGCGACGCCCATGGACGATCCGATTGCTCGCTTTGCGGGCGAATACGAGCGCGCGCGTGCAACTGAGCCATTCGAGGTAAGCCGTTGCGCTTTGGCTACGGCGAACGGGGAAGGCCGACCCACGGTACGCTTCATTTTACTCAAAGGGTTCGACGACGACGGGTTCGTCTTTTTCACGAATTTTGAAAGCGCGAAGGCCAAGCATCTCGCCGAAAACTCGTACGCCGAGATCGCGTTTCATTGGCACACGACGGGTGTGCAGGTACGTGTCCGAGGTCCCGTCACACGGGTGTCCGATGAAGAAGCCGACGCCTACTTCGCGAGCCGCGACCGTGGGAGCCAGATTAGCGCATGGGCGTCACGGCAAAGCGACGTGCTCGACCGGCCACAATCTCTAGAGGCTGCTGCATCGGAGACTAGCAAACGTTTCGCGAATGTTTCGGTGCCACGGCCCTCGTTCTGGGGAGGCTACCGCGTCGCGCCAACCGCGATCGAATTCTGGCAGAACCGGGATGATCGGCTGCACGATCGCTGGCTGTACGAACGAGATGGCGGCGCGTGGCGCGTGGTGCGGCTGTACCCGTAGCCTCTCACTTCAATTGCACTTGACGAAAACCCGAGGACTGTATGGGCGAGGAGCTTGCGACGACGGCGAGTTGACGCTCAGGGGCGCACGTACTTTTCGAGGTCGAGTGCCCAACGAACTTCGGTCACGGCATCTGCGACCGCTGCTAGGGATTTGCGATAGGTGACTTCGTGCCAGACGTCGAGGACGCGGGCTTCATCGACCGGGTCTCTCACCTCGACGATCTCAGCGTGGGACTCTTGATAGCCGCGGCTTCCTGCCTGCTCGCCCACCTCTTCGCGGACGCGCCGGAACAGATCTTCTGCGGGTGCGGATGGGGCGTCTGACCGCTGTGTGCGGGCCGTGAACTGTACGACGAGCCCGCCGTTTAAGACGACACGGACGCCGGAATCCATGATGTGTAGGCGCACGCGTTCTGCGATCTGAAGCTCCCGATCACCAGTCCGGTAAATTTCGACTCCGGCGTCCGAAAGCGCCTGCTGAATATCCTGAATTGTCAGCGTGTCCTCCAACCCACTTACAGAAAGCATACGCTTCGGGTCGAGCACCGTACCACCCTCGACACGGGGTGCGCAAAGCTTTGGTATGCGACCCAACAATTGAGTTGGGTGCGTCCCCCCGAAGGGTAGGTGAGCGATCGTTTTTGCCACGACTGACAGCAGAAAGCGCTAGCCAATGACAGTCCGCTTCGATACATTTCGCAGTGCTTTGACACCCGTTGCTGAGAGACTCTCTTCGATCTTGCCGAAGGGCGGCGCTGACGCTGCTGTCCATCGTGGCGCTCGGCGGCGGTTCCGTCGGTGGGCCCTCGACGCCGACATCGAGCTTCTGTCACCGGCACGAGGCTCAGGCTTGGCGATCAACGCCAGCGTGGGCGGCCTCCGCGTCGCCGTCGACACGGGCGTGCCTGTTGATCACGTCTGCACCCTGCGGGTTCGGACCGCGCCCGATCATTCGACGATCGAGCACGCGAAGGTGGTTTGGTCGCAGGCCCGGCCAGACGGCTATCTCCTGGGTCTCGAGTTCGTCGCCGCGCCTTCCTCCTGAAATCGTTGAATTTTCAGCCTCAGGATCGCGAATGATTCGATTGGTTGCGACCCCGCTCGTCTGGGGTTAAGTTCGTGGTCCATCTGAGCGTACCCACTTCGGGACGCTACGGAGGTTCAAACCATGCGCCGACGAATGTTTCTCGGAAAGATTCACCGAGCTACGATCACTCACGCTGACCTGGACTATGAGGGCAGCGTCACGATCGACGCCGACCTGCTCGACGCCGCGGGGATTCTCCAGCACGAAGAAGTCCAGATTTGGAATATTACGCAGGGCACGCGCTTAGCGACGTACGCGCTCGAAGGCCCGCGCGGGTCCGGTGTGATTTGCGTCAATGGCGCTGCCGCTCACCACATGAGCCCCGGTGACCTCGCCATCATCGCGACGTTTGGCGAGATGAGCGACAGAGAGGCGAGGGCGCACGAGCCGAAGGTCGTGCTCGTCGATAGCAAGAATCGAATCGTCGATACCGGCCCCGAGCGCCCAGGCCCGCAAATGCCGCGCCGAGTGGACGAGCTGGTTCATTAACGCGATGCTCCCCGCATTGCCGGGGTGGCGGAATGGCAGACGCAGGCGACTTAAAATCGCCCGTGGAAACACGTGTGGGTTCGAATCCCGCCCCCGGCACCGCTTTTGAGGTCTAGAAAAGCAGCCTAGGGGTGGCAGCATGCACACCGGTTGCCCGCGCGAGGACGGGCCGGACTGAAGTTTCTCAGTTGTGCGTCCGGTCAGGCGACGAACTTGCGTAGCTGACCTCTTGTCTCCCGCCGCTTCGCCCAAAACTGAAGACTTAGAAACTTCAGCCCGTCCCTCATCCTCATCACTTCCTCACGGACGGCGGCGGCGACGGCAAAGTGCTACGGGTAGCTCCGGTGCTAGCGACCCCCGAACCGGCTTTTTGAGGCACGGAATGATTGCAGTGCGCCGGGCAAGGCGTACGCTCTCCTTGCAGTGATTCACTTCTGGCTGCGGCTATCTGGCTTCCGCGACGTCAACTCACTCGAAAATCGCGATCCGAAGGTGCTCGAACGTTTCGCGGACATTGCCGGGCCGATTCTGTCGGTGCCCTGGGGGCTCACCGTGGGGGCGCCGCCCTTCCTCCCCTTGCCCGTGCCGATCTTCATCGACGTCCTCGAGCCGATCTACTTCGAACACTCCGGGCCCGAGGCTGCAGACGACGAGAGCTACGTGGAGGAATGCCATCAGCGCGTGCTCGACGCGATGCAACTCGCGCTCGACCAGCTCATGCAGGAGCGGCGCCTCATGCGGCGAGAGCAGCTCCGCGCTGGGCTTCATCGGGCAACTCACGTCTTCTCACGGGCTACTCATGGCTGACGACGATTCGATAGATCGGTCGCGCCGGAAATACGTCCGCGGCCCCCTCGAGCGAGAGCATCTCGACACGGATGCGATCGTACAGTTCCAACGATGGTTCGAAGAGGCCTGCGAACACATTGAGATCGAGCCCAATGCGATGACACTGGCGACTGTCGACAACAACGGGGCACCGGCCGTTCGAACAGTGCTCCTGAAGTTCTTCGATCGCGACGGGTTCGTGTTTTTCACCAATCTCAAGAGCCGCAAAGCCGCACATATCGAGAACAACAGGCAAGTGGCGCTGCTGTTCTGGTGGCAGGAGCTGGAACGGCAGATCGAGATCACCGGCGTCGCCGAGCGCATCTCCAGCGTCGAAGCCGCGAAATACTTTGTGACCCGTCCACGCGGCAGCCAACTCGGAGCCTGGGTCTCCCATCAATCCCAAGTCCTCACCTCGCGCAAGGCGCTCGAAATGAAGCTCGACGAAATGAAGCGCAAGTTCGCCAGCCGCGAAGTGCCGCTTCCGTCGTTCTGGGGCGGCTTCCGCGTGGTGCCGAGAGCCATCGAATTTTGGCAGGGCCAACCCGATCGCCTTCACGATCGCTTCCAGTACGTCCGTGAAGACGAAGGCTGGCGCATCCAGCGCCTCGCCCCGTGAACGGCAGCTCCGACTTTAGGATCGTGGCGCTGAAATTTCGCGCGCATTCATACTGCAAAGTGATCGTGGCACGACTCGTGTACGCAGCGCAGCAAGCCCCCTCGATCGTATTAACTCACGGGCTGCCGGGATGGAGAGTGTCCCACCTGTGACCGGTGTCCGGCCGCTCCCCCCACTTCCTCTCAATAAACCACGCGGCCGCCGCGAGTCCCGGCAGGGGACGGGACGGACTGAAGTTTCTCAGTTTTGCGTCCGCTCAGGCGACGAACCTACGTAACTGGCCTCTAGTCTCCCGCCGCCTTGCTCGGAACTGACGAAAACTGAAGACTTAGAAACTTCAGCCCGTCCCCAGTCCTGGGATCTTGAAATCTGCCTGTTCGGTCTTGAGGACGATCCAGGTGGCGCTGCCCATCGCGCAAGGGTTCCCCTTTTCGTCGAAGACAGCGCTTCCGGACCAGAGCTTGCGCCCTTCGCCACCGATCTTCCAGCCGATGACGACGTACCGCTCCCCAATCCGGGTCTCGCGAAGAAGCTTGCTGTGGAGGCGACCGAGGACGGCGGCCTGGCCATGGTGAGGAAAGTAGCTGGTGCAATCGAGGGCAGCCCAGACGATCTCATCGTGAATGCGCTTGTTGTCATTTGGTATGGAGGGATCGGGTGTCCATGGCGACGCGACGAGATCGCGTTCAGCGATCCGCCCAGGAAAGATGTTCATACCATCGTTGTTGGGCCGGCCTGGACCGCAGACGAAACACGTCGGGAAGGCATGCGATTCGTACCCCGGGAACCTTTTAGATGCTTCAACCGCCTCGTCGAAGGACGGCGGCTCGGGAAGATCGAGGTAAATGTTCTGGGCAATCGTTTCGCCAATCAAGGTTTCGCCGTCGCGCAACACGGCGTGGCGTTCGTCCAGCGTTTCCAAGATGAGCTCACGCTCGAGTGGTGGTGGCTTTCTCAACGTGACGATCGACGGTCCTTCGATGGCACTACCGACGATCCCACAGACGTAGCCACCGTTTCCGGAATCAGGGGGGCCATTGAACCGGCTCTTGATGATGATTCGCGTCATGGTCTAAGTCGTCCTGGTCTCGGGTTCGTTCCTATGCTCTTCATGTCGGCGACTCCCCAGCCTTCTCTTGGATAGCCGCGAGTCGCTCGGCGACGAATTCGCGAAACTCGGGCCGCCAGTCCGGTTCGGCCCGCTCCAGCCATTCCCTTGCACCAGGATTGACAAGAATCGAATCAACGACGCCGCCAATACCGTCCAAGCCCTGGGGATCGTGACGCACCGAGAGTTGCCGAATGTAGGATCCCTGAGTCGACGAGAACGTGCTCCGTAGGAGAAAACCGAATCTGAATTTCTCCGCTCCACGCAAACCGCAGAAACTCTTCAAACCTTTCAGAAAAAGTTCAGCGAGGTCAGGGTGCAGAATCAGTAACTCGCGAAAAGCATTGCCGTGCTCGATATTGCGTTCGAACGCCGCAAGCTCAGCAGACCGGACGGCTCGCGACATCTGTTTGGTATTCTGACGGATTTGAATGGCCACATAAACCAGTGACACGAAGATAGCCACCACACCCACTGCTTCAGCTATAGCTCCGACTGCTATCCAAGTGATAGGTCCGAGTGCTACCCAGTTCATGACTGCCCCCGTGAGTCGGTGTCGTTGAGCTCAACCGTCACCGGAACACCATTTCGAAGGGTCTGGAGCACCACGCAGCAATGCTCTGCGGCAGCCAATAGCTTGGCTTCGAGTTTCGGCATGGTTCCCGGCGCAAGCCCTAGGTCCACTCGGACGTTCATTTGCTGAAAGCCGACCGGGGTCTCTCTGGAGACGCAGAGAGTGCCGCGCAGGTCGACGTCCCCCGCAACGGTGATCGTTAACTTCGTAATCTCGACGTCGAGCTGCCCTGCGATCTGACGGAGCGTCGAGTCTGCGCAGGCGGCCAGCGCGGAACACAGGATATCGCCCGGATTCGGAAAATCGTGCAGACCACCAAGCGCGCGATGCACTCCGACGGGGACTTTCATGCCATAGCCGAGACCCAGCTCGACTTCGCTGTGCAGTGGATCACCCGGTGCGTAGCGGGTTTGCACCGTGCGGGCTCCATCTTGAATCACCGCGCACTCCGGATGCTTGCGGTAGGTCTGGATGTGTTGGAGGCGGCGGCGATTGAGAGATTCTGTCGGACTTGAGTCTGTCGTGGATACTGCGAGTTTCATGGTTCAGCCCTTGATTGGTGTGTTTTGAGCAACGCTCTACCCAAGTGGCGCTAGACCCGATCAAGCGACCGCCAGCTAACGCATAGCGGGCCAGAGATTGTGTTGCGGGGGCATGAAAGCTAGGATTCCGACGTGCCCAGTATCCGATTTTGCAGCACTCCAGATGGCAAACGGCTCGCATACGCCCTCGATGGCGATGGGCCGGCCATCGTCTTTCCGGCTTGGTGGATCAGCCACGTCGAAAAGGACTGGGAGCACGGCCCCTTTCAGGAGTTCTTCGGCGCTCTTGCGCAGCATCACCTCGTGGTTCGCTACGATCGCGTTGGCGTGGGCCTGAGTGATCGGGACCGCGATCCGAAAGACATCACGGTTGAGCGCGAAGTCGAACACATGGGGTCCCTCATCGACCATCTTGGGCTCGATAAGGTCACCCTCTTTGGCGCGTCGTGCGGCGGTCCGACTGCAGTCACCTACGCCGCACAGGAGCCGTCCAGGGTACGGAGCCTCATTTTGCACGGTTCCTATCTTCGCGGTTGCACCATCGCGAAACCCGAAGTCCAAGAGGCCATGCTTGGTCTCGTTCGTGCAAGCTGGGGCCTCGGTTCCAAAACATTGGCTTCGGTCTTCACACCGGACCATTCGCCGGAAGAGATTCGACGAACCACCGTCATGCAGCGGGAATCGGCAAGCAGGGAAACGGCGGCACAACTGCTGATGCTGACGTATTCTGCCGACGTCGCGGCGATAGCGCCCGGGGTTGTAGCCCCGTGCTTAGTGACGCACCGGCACCACGACAGCGCGATCCGCTTTGACGCTGGGCGCGAGCTGGC
>PVMK01123512.1_pt1 | contig 13562 bp, 21 predicted proteins | sample 1853481 | NCBI WGS metagenome assembly PVMK01 (sample SAMN08533507, study PRJNA380276) | Marine sediment metagenome, whole genome shotgun sequencing project. | reverse complement strand
ATGGCGCAAGATTCGAGGCTATCTCGGGTTCTAATTGACGCTCGATTTTCGCCGCCGGGGCTTTTCTAAAGATCAATCCGCGCCTGTCGTAAATAACAATATTTAGTGCTGTAGGCGGATTGCCCCAGCGGGCGATTGTCTTTTCACCGTAATGTCCTTCGACTAGACTGATCCGATGGACAATAACTTCAAAGACAAAACCGTCATCATCACCGGTGGTTCCCAGGGCGTAGGTGCGGCGACCGCGCGCAGGTTTGCCGATGCGGGCGCCAACCTCGTGCTCGTCGCTCGCAGCAAAAAGGTGCTCGAAAGCATGGCCGAAGAGCTTCGGCCAAAAACCCGGGTCGAGACTGTCACGATGGATGTGTCCGACCTGGATGCCTGCACCAATCTATTCAAGAAAGCCGAGTTTGAATTTGGTGCTGTCCATGTTCTGGTTAACAATGCCGGATGCCATGTGCGCGGTCCGGCGGTGAATATTGCGACTGAGGATCTTGGCAAGATGATCGACGTGAATCTCAGGGCGCCGATCATCCTGAGTTCGCTGGCGATACCGTATCTCCGGCAGTCCGGCGGCGGTGCGATTATCAATGTCGGTTCACTCGCGGGAAGAACGCCGGTTCCGGGGGCTGCCACCTATGCCGCCAGCAAAGCTGGATTGCGCGCCTTTACCATGTCGCTGGCGGAAGAACTCAGGGGTTCGTCCATCAAAGTGGCCGCGGTGTCTCCAGGACCGATCGATACCGGCTTCATCATGTCGAATATTGACAACGTCACCGACTTGACGTTTTCGCAGCCGATAAGCACAGCGGACGAGGTCGCCGACGAGATCATGAAGCTGTGTCTCAACGACAAACGGGAACGGTCCATGCCGCCGATCAGCGGTTTATTGACAACGATGACCTATCTGTTTCCCGGCATTGGCCGTGTGATGCGGCCGATATTCGAAAGTCGCGGCCGGCGCGTGAAGCGAAAGCTCAAAGCGCAGATGCGCGCGGCACAAAAGTAGGGCTATGGATTATCACCTGGCACAGGTCAATATCGCGATCGCCAGGTATGCCTGCGACGATCCGCGATTTGCGGGATTCGTCGATAATCTCGATCGTGTATACGACTTGGCTGAATCAACACCGGGATTCGTCTGGCGTCACCATACCGTCAACGAAGACGCAGAAGCGAAGCATGTATTCGGCGAGGCAAATCTGATTTTCAACATGTCCGTCTGGGAAACGCAACAGGCACTGCGGGAATTCGTGTATAAGAGTGACCACGCGTCGATTTTGCGGCAGCGTGCCGATTGGTTCGTGCCGATGAATCGGCCTGTTTTTGCGCTTTGGTGGCAGCCGGTTGGCGAAATACCCACTATTGTTGAATCCAGGCACCGGCTCGAGTGCTTGCAACAGGCGGGGCCGACAGAAGACGCATTTACGTTCAGAAATTTCTTTGAGGTACCGCTTGCACAGGAGATAGCCAATGGCTGACGAATTGCAAATCATCCCGGGAATCGGACCCAGCATGGCGAAGGATTTGCGGAACCTGGGTATATTCGAGCTCACTGATCTGCGCGGGCAGGATCCGGAAATGATGTACAAACGCCTGTGCCTGATCCACGATATGCACATCGATCGCTGCGTCCTGTATGTGTTCCGCTGCGCCGTTTATTTCGCCTCCGAAGATGAACACGAACCGGAGCTGCTGAAGTGGTGGAACTGGAAAGACGAAGATCTCAAACTTCACTGATGAGCGAGAAACTCAACGATGATGCGGTCAATACGGGGCTGGATGAACTGCCAGGCTGGTCCCTGGTCAAGGAAAAGCTGCACCGAGAATTCAAGTTCGGGAGTTTCGTGGAAGCGTTTGGCTTCATGACCAGCGCAGCCATTGAGTCGGAGAAAATGGATCATCATCCCGAGTGGTTCAATGTATACAGTAAGGTCGTCGTCGACCTGACCACACATAGCGCCGGTGGAATCACTGAACTTGATTTCGATCTTGCCCGGAAAATGAACGATTTGGCGAAGTCTGCCATTTAGAAATCGCCCGCTGGGGCAGGCTCCTACGGATGTGGCGCAGGAGCCTGCCCCAGCGGGCGATTCCGACTATGCCGCAAACGCATCCCGCGTCAGATTCTCACACCCATCTGCCAGCACCCGCACATTATCTTCGATACGTATGCCGCCATACGGTCTTAACCAGTCAAGCCGTTTCTGATTGATCATTGCATGCGCCGGCGTGCCCGCAAGTTTTTCCTGCAACATGTCAATCACGTACAAACCGGGTTCGATCGTTAGCACCTGATCGACCTCAATCTGCCTCGTCAATCGCAGGTACGGATGTCCACTTGGCGGATCAATCGTTGTTCCGAGGTCATCGCCCTGCCGTCCGCCGACGTCGTGCACCTGGATGCCAAGCAGATGCCCCAGGCCGTGTGGATAGAATGCCATCGTGACGCCTGCTTCGATTAAAGCATCGGCGCTGCCTGTTGCAACCCCGATTTCCACCAATAGTTCCGCGATTTTGCGGTGGCAAAGAATATGCAGTTCGGAAAACTCGAGTTTCGCTTTTACCTCGGCCACGAGTTCCTGCTGCAGTTGATCGAATCGCTCGATAAGATCGGCAAATTCGCCGGCTTGTTTTGCATAAGTTCGCGTGATGTCGCTGGCGTAGCCGTTAACCCTGGCGCCAGCGTCAATCAGGAACGAACGGAATTCTGCGGGTTCATCCCGCAATTGGTGCTGATAATGGAGGACTGCGCCGTTTTCGTTCAATGCAATGATGTTGCCATAGGGCAGTTCGTTGTCCGTGTGTTCGACCGCCCGACAGAATTCAAGGTGAATGTTATATTCGGACTTGCCGGCGCCGAATGCCTTCTCTGCAGCACGGTGTCCCTTGACGGCCCGTCGTGACGCGCCGCGCATGCACTCCAGCTCATAGGCAGTTTTTACGGCACGCCCGTAATGAAGAATGTTGAGTGCGCTCGACGGGTTGATGCGATCGATACCAAACGCGTGCGCCGGGTCGTCAATCTCGCCGATCAATATGCACTGGCTGCGATCTTCAGGAAGTTGCCGCGCAACATCCTCACTCGTGTGGACCACGCGAATTTCGAACTGATCGGCCCAGTATCCGGCCGGGTTTGCCGCCGGCAGATGCCAGTAGTCCTTCTCCTGGTAATAGACCAGCACTGGTGTTTCGCCCGGCGTGTAGATCACATAACAATAAGGTGTCTGCGTGAGCGGCAACCAGCCGACGAAATGCGGGTTGGGTTTGAAGGGATAGTCATAGTCGTCCAGGAATACGGCCCGCGGCGCGCCCGAAAATATGACCGCGTGGTTGGCGCCTGCGCGTTCGAGCGCCTGCTCATGGCGGGATTTAATGGTCTGGATATGGTCTGGATAGAGCGCGCCGAGACCAGCCTCGTCGACGTATGGGGAAATGCTCATGCAGCTATCATAACTGGATTCCGGAAGCGCCGTGAATCCCCGGAGAACGCCCTCCAGCGCCTCAATTGGAGTTTCAATCCAGCCATAAACTAGGCATCATTTACTGTTTTCCAGAGTGGACCGGAGATATGTATGAGTCGCGTAGCTTGGTTGATACTGGGGCTGATGACTAGCCTCACGTCATATGCGCAGGGCTTTGACCGGGTAACGGGCAAGCCGTTTGCGTCGCGCTCCGAGGTCATTGCCACACAGGGCATGGCTGCTACCAGCCAGCCGTTGGCGACCCAGGTGGCGCTCGATATTCTGAAAGCAGGCGGTAGCGCGGTGGATGCTGCGATCGCCGCAAACGCCACGCTCGGCTTGATGGAACCGACTGGTTGTGGCATCGGCGGTGACCTGTTTGCAATTGTGTGGGACGCCGAGAAGGGCGAATTGACCGGCCTCAACGCCTCCGGTCGCTCGCCGGAGTCGCTAACTCTGCAGCATTTTCGGGATCTGGGAATGGAAGGCATCCCGTACCTCGGGCCGCTCGCCGTCAGCGTGCCGGGTGCGGTGGATGGCTGGTATGAATTGCACGAGCGCTACGGACGACTGCCGATGTCCGATCTGCTGGCGCCGGCGATCCGCTACGCGGAGGAAGGTTTCCCCGTCACCCAGTTTATTGCAAACCTGTGGGAGCAGAACGTCGAGGCCCGCAAAGAGTATGCCGGCGTGCGGGAGATCTACATGCCTGGCGGTGCGGCGCCAAAGACCGGCGACGTGTTCAAAAATCCGAACCTTGCCAGTACTTATAAAAAGATTGCCGCAGGCGGCAGGGACGCCTTTTATAAAGGCGACATCGCCAAAACAATTGACGCCTACATGGCCGAGCACGGCGGCTTCCTGACCATCGAAGATCTTGCCAAACATACATCGGAGTGGGTGACGCCGCTGGCCACCAACTATCGTGGTTACGACGTTTATGAACTCCCGCCCAGCGGGCAGGGCATTGTCGCGCTGCAAATGCTGAACATCCTCGAAGGATACGATCTACGCAGCATGGGCTTCGGCAGCAAAGACTATTTGCACACGCTGATCGAGGCCAAGAAAGTCGCTTATGAAGATCGCGCCAGGTTCTATGCCGATCCGGATTTCTACAATGCGCCGATCGACATGTTGCTGTCCAAGGACTACGCGGCTGAACGCCGCAAGTTGATTTCTGACAACAAAGCCGCAACGACTTATCCGCCAGGAGACGCGAAGCTCGAAACAGGAGACACCATATACCTGACGGTCGCGGACAAAGATGGCAACATGATTTCGTTAATCCAGTCCAACTACGGTGACCTTGGTTCCGGCATGACGCCGGAAGAACTGGGCTTCCAGTTACAGAATCGCGGCCAGCTGTTCAGTCTCGAAGACGGACACGCCAACGTCTACGAGCCTGGCAAGCGTCCGTTCCACACCATCATCCCCGCGTTCGTCATGAAGGACGGCAAGCCCTGGCTCAGTTTCGGCGTAATGGGTGGCTCGATGCAGCCCCAGGCGCATGCACAGATTCTCATTAACCTGATCGACTTCGACATGAACCTGCAGGAAGCAGGTGATGCGGCGCGCATGCGCCACAGCGGTTCGTCACAGCCGACCGACGAGGTAATGACTGACGGCGGCACCGTATACCTGGAGAGCGGCATCCCGGAGCGCGTTCGCGAGGAACTGAAGGCGCTGGGTCACGATATCGCGACCCAGCGAACAGTCTATGGCGGTTACCAGGCGATCCTAAAAAATGATGTACAAGGTGTTTATTACGGTGCATCTGAATCCCGCAAGGACGGGCAGGCAGCCGGATACTAGTTAATGACGCAGGAAATATATCTCACCGGTATTACCACAACCGGCACGCCCCACATCGGCAATTACGTTGGCGCCATTCGCCCCGGTATTGCGGCGAGCAAGGATCCGTCCAAGAAGAACTATTACTTTCTTGCTGACTATCATGCGCTCGCCAAAGCGGAAGATCCCGCACGCGTCCACCAGTCATCACTGGAGATAGCTGCAGCCTGGCTGGCGCTTGGACTGGACACAGACAATGCCGTTTTTTACCGGCAGTCCGATATCGATGAGATTCCGCACCTGACGTGGATCCTGACCAGCGCCACGGCCAAAGGCCTGATGAACCGTGCTCACTCCTACAAGGCCGTCGTGCAGGCCAACGAGGAAAGCGGCAACAGGGATCCTGACAAGGGCATCATGATGGCGCTTTACAGCTATCCCATCCTGATGGCAGCCGACATCCTGATGTTCAAGTCAACCAGGATTCCCGTGGGCCGTGACCAGAAACAGCATGTCGAAATGACACGCGATATCGCGCAACGATTCAATCATCGTTATGGCGACATATTGGTGATTCCCGAAGCTGTCATCAGCGAGGATACTGCGGTGCTGGCCGGCCTCGATGGCCGCAAGATGAGCAAGAGCTACAACAACATTATCCCGTTGTTCGCCGACGAAAAGAAACTCCGCAAGCTCATCATGAAGATCAAGACCAACAGCCAGGAGCCAGGCGAACCAAAAGACACCGAAGGCTCGACCTTGTACGACATCTACAAAGCGTTCGCGACCGGAGACGAAATAAAAGACGTAGAAAAGCAGCTATGCCGATGGCATCGCCTGGGGCGAGATGAAGGAAGTTCTGTTCGAATACCTCAACGAACACCTGAAGCCGGCGCGCCAGGAATATCAGCGACTGATCGACGACCCGGCCATCATAGAACAGGAACTCCTGAAAGGCGCCGATAAGGCCAGGGAAGTTTCCGTCCCGTACCTTGCAGAAATACGCTACGCCATCGGCATCCGGAAACTTGGCTGATGCAATGAGCAAGGTTAACCTGGCCGAAAAATTCGGAAAGTTTGAAGATCTCTGGACGCCCAAGCTCGTTGGCGAGTTAAACGAGAATTACATCAAGCTTGCCAAAGGAAAGGGCAAACTCGATTGGCACTCACACGCGAATGAGGACGAATTTTTGCTCGTTATCAGCGGTCATCTCGACATTCACTTGCGGGACGAAGTAATTTCACTTGATCCAGGCGAGTTTTACGTCGTAGCAAAAGGCGTTGAACACCGGCCGGTAGCGGATGAAGGTGCAGAAATCGTCCTGATCGAACCGAAGCAGACGCTACACACTGGCACACAGCATACCGACCAGACTGTTGCGATCGAGGATCAGGAATGGATCTGATCTCGAGTTACGATTGACGTGAAACAATTGGTAATCAGGCGACGAGAGAGTGACGATGGGTAAGCAAGTGAATCGATAAAAGCGGCAGAATCCGGAACTAGCATCAATCGATTAGATTCAAGTAAGTTATGATGATATGGCAGCTCACAAATCGCTGCACTGGCCGCCGGTCGGCCCTCGTCCCGGTTCTTGCAGCTGGCAGGATTGTGGCTGGCAACAGCCGTGCAAGTTACCTGGTGCCAGTGAGCTAAACCGTTAGGCGGTACTCTGAGTTTGACACGTGTAACGTAACACGTTACACTCAAATCCGTGATTCGAAGCTTTAGACATAAGGGACTTGAGCGCTTCTTTTCACGCGGCAGCAAGGCCGGGATCCAGGCAAATCATGCTTCGAAATTGAGGCTGATTCTGTCGAGATTGCATGCTTCACTATCGTCGCAAGATATGAATCTCCCGGGCCTTTTCCTCCACGAACTCAAAGGTTCGAGTCGAGGAGTCTGGTCTGTTCGAGTCAGTGGAAATTGGCGCGTAACGTTCAAATTTGATGGTCCGGACGCGATAGATGTCAATTACGAGGATTACCATTAGTTATGACTATGCATATGCACAATCCGCCTCATCCTGGTGAAATTATTCGGGAGCTTTGTCTTGAACCCTTGGAGCTGAGTGTTACGGAGGCAGCTGAGGGTCTGGGAGTGAGTAGAAAGACTTTGTCGTCGATTTTGAATGGTCATGCTGGTATCAGCCCTGAAATGGCGTTGCGTCTTTCTATAGCATTTGATACGACACCTGAGAGTTGGCTAAATCAGCAGACTCAGTACGATCTTTGGACTGCCAAAAAGGCGGGGAAAAAGCTTCGGGTGAAAAAACTTTGTGCCGCCTAACAAGTCGCTGCGCCGGCCGCCGGCCGACTCACCGCACGTTTTCTGTCACGGTTCTTGCAACTGTAATGATCGGGGCTGGCAACAACCGTGTCAGAAAACGTGCGATAAATCTGGCGCCAGTGAGCTAAACCGTTAGGCGGCATTGACGGTGCCGTGACGAGTCTGAATCCTCGGTGTCTTTTTTCTTTCTCGAGATTCATAAGAAGCGTATGACCTCTGACACGTGGGATGAATTCGCCAAAGATTGGGACAGTGAACCTGATGTCCAGGTGTATTCGAATCTTGCATTTAGATCCTGGCAACGGAGAGTGTTGCCCCTTATCTCCGACATAAGTAAGACGCGTGTTCTGGACTTTGGCTGTGGAACAGGTCAGCTGACGGAGAAACTCTTGCCCACTATGTGAATACGTTGTGGCTGTGGACACGTCTCGTCGTATGATTGAGATTCTAAATAGAAAGATTGTCCAAACCGGCATCAATAACGTAACTTCACTTGTCTCCACAATCGATCCGAAGTCAATCGCTGAGAACAGACATACACTCGGTAAATTCGGTCTTGTTGTTGCGTCATCTGTTTGCAGTTTCTTACCTGATTTCGAGGTGACCCTACGCCACATCGCGGCTACTATGAATTCTGGCGGTGTATTCGTTCATTGGGATTGGATGGACGACATGCCTTTTGACAAAGTACGAAGTGCATTTTCCGGAGCCGGCATGAAGTGCCTGAGAGTTGAGAGAGAGTTTACAATCGGTGACAAGAACGAATCAATGGCAGTCGTAATGGGCATCGGAAAATTGGATCACTGAGCCGTTAGGCAGCATGTAGAGCTCGTCATGGCCCAACCCTATCTTGAGAAACTTCAACAGCTTCTCAGCGACGTCGATATTGAAAGCTCCGACGTTGCGAGCAAACATTTTTTCAGCGGTGCCGCGGCCTATGCGAACGGTCACATATTTGCGTCACTCACTCCAAAAGGACTAGCCCTTAAGTTTCCGGAGTCTAGGTGCAAGATAATCCTGGCAAATGAATTTGCGGAGCCGCTGCGCTACTTTGACAAGTCACCGGTAAAGCGGGGATATGTACTATTTCCGGATTACGGAAAACTGGAGAAAATGAGCTCAAACAGTACTTTCTTGAAAGCAAATCCTCTGCAGCGCAAGATACCACCTGATAAATCGCTGCACTGGTCTCGATTAAACGCTGCGGCGTGAGGAATTCTACGGGACACATAACTACAAGAAGACTTCAAATGGACATACAACCAGATCTATCAACCCGACCGTACGAGTTCACCATTGAGCGCACGATGCTTGCGTCCCCCAGCGTGGTATACCGGGCATGGACAGAGCAATTTGACCAATGGTTTGCCGAACCTGGCACGCTCCTGATGAAGGCGGAGGTGAATGTTCCGTTTTTCTTCGAAACGCATTTCGAAGGGCAGCGTCACCCACATTACGGAAGATTTTTGAAACTGGTTCCGGACCAACTGCTGGAGTTGACATGGGTCACCGGAAACCCGGGAACACAAGGCGCTGAGACCGTCATAACCGTTGAGCTCTCCCCACACGATGGCGGTACACAGCTGAAGCTCACGCACGCTGGTTTTCCGGATGAGGACACCAGGAACGGGCATGAGGAGGCCTGGCCAGAGGGGCTTGCTCACCTTGATCATTGTATGGTCAAACAAGCGTCGTGAATTAGCCCACCAGATCAACTTCAGCTATATTCGCGCCGGAGACCAAATGCCAAAACATGTCGTGCCGATTGTGGCCGCTGTATTCGTCATGCTTTTCTTGTGGCTCAGCACACTACCACTATTATCGTGGTACGAGTTCAGCGCACAGCATCAGGCATTGCAGGATGCTCCGCGTTGATTCGGTAGCCAGGCCCGACCAGATCGACCTGCATTCGCAGGATGTCCGCCGTTCGCGATATGATTCAAAGGCCGGCACGAGCGGAGATGTCGTGCGATTTCCGGAGCGGAACACTATAAGGGGGAAAAGATGAGTGATCCCGTACGCTTTGATGCCGCGAGTCAGACAGTAACGATAAAACGCGATTTGTCGGCAGAAACAATGCCGGCGCAACCCGATCCTGCGATCCCGGTGGACGGCTACACTTTTGGTGTCGCCTCGATGACCGAGAACTCACCGCACGATGGCGAAATGCATCCTGATGGTGACGAGGTGTTGTACCTGATCGACGGCCAGGTCAGAGTTATGCTCGAAACCGATCCCGTCCAGGAACTTGAGCTGAACCCTGGTGATGGAATGATCGTACCGAAAGGGGTATGGCACCGTGTCGATATTCTTGAGCCAAGCCGGATTGTCTACCTGACGCCGGGGCCCAACGGAGAATACCGGCCTTTAAAATGAAATCAAAAATCCTTTTTGTAATATTCATCCTGACCTTATCAGCGCATTCCACTGCACAACAGCTTCCGGATCACACCGATCCGACGGAAGTATCTCCGGAAAAATACACGGTTTTGCTGGAGAACGAGCATGTTCGTATTGTGGAATATGTAATTAATCCGGGCGAGCAGGACGCATGGCATACGCATCCGCCGAAGGCGGCCTATATTGTTTCCGGCGGCAAGTTGCGCATCACGCCCGAAGGCGCAGACTCCTTTGTGGTGCAGGAAGAATCCGGCAACGCAACGTGGATGGGAGCGCTCGGCCGCCATTTCGGCGAAAATGTCGGTACGACACCGGTTCGTATTGTACTTGTCGAAATCAAATCGCTTTCTGATGCACCATTCGAAGACATTGGCCGACGGCAGTAGGATTCGTATGCCTGACAGATTTCTCGATGCTGCCATTCAGGAGGCACGCCAGGGGCTTGAATCCGGCGGAATTCCGATCGGATCGGTGCTGGTCATCGATGGGGAGATCGCGGCAAGTGGGCACAATCGCCGGGTGCAGCGCGGTAGTTCGATTTTGCACGCAGAGATGGATTGTCTCGAGAATGCCGGCCGGCTGAGTGCGGCCGATTACCAGCAAGCGGTGCTGTATTCGACCTTGTCGCCCTGCGACATGTGCAGCGGGGCGATCCTGCTATACAAGATTCCAAAAGTCGTGGTTGGCGAGAATCGTACCTTCAAGGGCCCTGAGGAGTACCTGCGATCGCGCGGTGTGGAGCTCGAAATCGCGGATAGCCAGGAATGTTATCAACTGATGCTGGACTTCATTCGGGAAAATGATGCGCTCTGGAATGAAGATATCGGCGAACAACGCGCGGATCCTGCGCTAGACTGACACTCAACGACGATTAACGGATTGCCAGCGTGGACAAAGAACTTGGCGGGGTGGTATGCCTCGAGCAGTATCCGCTTGATGACGATCAGTTTCGAGCGTCATGCCGTGCGTCGCTGGAGAACGATGGTTTGCTTGTTCTGCCAGGGTTCCTGACCGCTGAGGCGCTGGATTCGGTTCGTGCTGAAGGCAATGAGAAACAACATCTCGCCTACTATTGCGTGCAGGAGCACAATGTCTACCTGACGCCTCCTGTGCCTGAATTCGCTGCCGATCATCCTCGCAACCGCGAAGTCACATCCTCGAAGGGCTGCATTACTGATGACCAGGTCGCGCCGGATTCAAATCTACGATTCCTATATGACGCGCCGGCATTCAGAAGATATCTGTGTGCAGTCCTGGATGAGTCGGCCCTGTACGAGTACGCCGACTCCCTGTCGTCGATCAACGTTCACTATGCCGCCGCGGGGCAGGAACTCGGCTGGCATTTCGATAATTCTTCAATCGCAATCACGTTGTTGATCCAGCGACCGGAGCAAGGTGGCGAGTTCGAATTCATTCGCGGGATACGCGATTCCGAGCGCGGCGAGATGAATTTTGAAAAAGTAGGAGAGGTGCTCGACGACAAATGCATGCCGGATACGTTGAGTATGGACGCCGGCACATTGGTACTGTTCCGGGGTCGCGATGCCATTCACCGCGTCACGCCGGTGCAGGGCGACACCACCAGGATGCTGGTTGTACTCGCCTATAACTCCGAGCCCGGCATCGCGCTGTCCGAATCAGCGAGAATGACCTTTTTTGGTAGACTGGAATGAAGCCCTCCGCGAGCCAGGTACTTGATATCAAAGAGATTTTGCTGGCGCTTGAGTACGAGCTACTATCGTCTCAGGTCAGGGCGTCACATGCACGGCTGGATGAATTACTCGCGCATGCGTTCGTCGAATTCGGTAGTTCGGGGCGTATATATGACAAGCAATCCATGATTCACGCGCTCACGCAAGCAGCATCGATGGAAAGTTATCAAATCGATGATTTTACTGTCGTGACCGAGAGTGAAGATACAGCGTTGGTGACTTATTCGTGCAGGATTCGATCCGCTGGTGGAGATCTTGTGCGAACGTCAAATCGCAGTTCGATGTGGAAACTGCTTGATGGGCGTTGGCAGATGGTATTTCACCAGGGGACAAGAGCAGAATGACGAGCGAGGATCCGAAATTCGTTTTGCATGCCGCCGAGATCGAGGAACAAGCGGAAGGTTTTTCTCACCCGTGGAATCCAAGCTCCCTCATGACCGGGACACGCATGAGTCGCCTGACGGGTCTGCAAAGAATCGGTGTGAGCAAAGTCACAGTGCCCGCAGGTAAAGAGTCGTTCATTTATCATTCGCATCAGTGCGAAGAAGAATGGATCTACATCCTGTCAGGCAAAGGTATCGCCAGGATCAATGACAAGGAATACGAAGTGACGGCTGGTGACTTCATGGGCTTCCCGACGCCGGCCATAGCACATCACCTGACGAATCCGTTCGACGAGGACCTGGTTTACCTGATGGGCGGTGAAAGCAACCATGTCGAGATCGCCGATTTCCCGGATATTGGCAAGCGGATGGTGCGCCGGGGCGCAGAAGTTGAGATTTTCGAGGTCTCGGATGCAAAGCCGTTTGGTGTCGAGATTGATGTCTGACAAAAGGAAATTAATCAAGCTGTGAGCTTCCAGGTTCGAAATGGCGTAAACGAAGACGGTGAAGCCATACTGGCCCTGATGCCGCGCCTTGCTGCATTCGATGTGCCGAATTCACGAAATCCGGTCGATCTCTGGCGCAGCGATGCGGCGATGCTGCAGCGCTGGCTGGACGGAAAAGCCACGGAATGTTTTGTACATGTCGCCGTTGATGATGCACACAAGGTGCTCGGATTTACGCTGGTCAGTTTGCGCCCGGAATTACTGAGTCATGAGCCGAGCGCGCACCTGGAAGCGATCGTTGTTGGCGAAGGGACCGAAGGCATGGGTGTCGGGCGCGCGTTGCTTGCGGCGGCGGAAAGTGAGGCGAATTCGCAAGGTGCGCTGACGATTACCTTGCACGTTTTTGCCAGCAATACGCGGGCACGCGGGTTTTACGAACAGTCTGGGTACGACGGCGAATTACTGCGCTACATCAAGGAACTCGCAGAGTAATTCGATTGATCATATGGCCCTGAACATAAATATTCGGCCATTCAGCGAAGCTGATTGGCCGGCCGTCTGGGCGATCATGGAGCCGGTCATCCGGGCCGGCGACACCTATCCCTATGCGACGGATATGACGGCCGGTGGTGCACGACAAATGTGGCTAGAGACACCGGCCGCTACGTATGTAGCGGAGGATGCAGACGGCAACCTGCTCGGCACCTATTACCTGAAGCCGAATCAGCCGACGCTCGGGGCACATGTTGCCAACTGCGGCTACATGGTTGCAGAACAGGCGCGGGGCATGGGTATTGCTACGCAAATGTGTGAACACTCCCAGGATGAAGCGGTGCGGATGGGCTATCGCGCCATGCAGTACAACCTCGTGGTCAAGACCAATGAGGCCAGCGTCCATCTTTGGCAAAACATGGGATTCGCAATCGCGGCCACATTGCCTGGTGCGTTCAAACATGCCGAACACGGCTTCGTGGATGCTTATGTGATGTACAAGGTATTGTCTGGAACATCATGAAAGCGGCCGTTTACGAACGTTTTCAGGGTCCCGTGAAAATACAGACGGTCGCCGATCCGCA
>PVMK01160865.1_pt1 | contig 13563 bp, 13 predicted proteins | sample 1853481 | NCBI WGS metagenome assembly PVMK01 (sample SAMN08533507, study PRJNA380276) | Marine sediment metagenome, whole genome shotgun sequencing project. | reverse complement strand
GAATCCAGATCATAGATGTGTAGAGAAACCTCAGCATTTATGATCTGGATTCTGAAAAGACTTCGAATGTTAATATTTCAGAATTCCACAGTTATTATATTCCAAGAATTAAGTGGACTAAAGTTGATTCAATATTAAGTGTTCAGTTAATGAATAGATATCAGAATATATTAGATCTGGTGTTTGTAGACGCTACAAATAATAATGCTACACTAATTTATCAGGAAAAAGATGATGCCTATATCGATATAAAAGATGACCTCACTTTTTTGAATAATAATAGCTTTATCTGGTCAAGTGAAAAAAGTGGATGGAACCATTTGTATTATTTTGATAAAACAGGAAAGAATGAGATACAATTAACAAAGGGTAATTGGGAAGTAACCCGATATTATGGGTTTGATCCTAGCACTGGCCGAATTTTTTATCAGAGTACTCAAAACGGAAGTATAAATAGAGATGTGTATACGGTTTCTATTCAAGGTAAAGGCGCTATTAGGTTAACACAAAGAACAGGTACCAATAGTGCTTCATTTAGTTCTGATTTCACTTATTTTATCAATACTTTTTCCAATTCGACTACCCCTTATGTTTTTACCTTAAATGATTCCAAAGATGGTCATGAAATTAGAGAGATTAAAAATAATAAAGCCTTAAAATTAAAACTGGATAATTATAAAATGTCTCCAAAGGAATATTCAACCATTTCAATAAATGGGAACGAATTGAATATGTATATGATTAAACCATTGGATTTTGATGAGAATAAAGAATACCCATTATTTATGTACCAATATTCTGGACCAGGTTCTCAAAGTGTAGCTAATAGATGGGGTGGCAGTAATGACTATTGGCATCAAATGTTAGCCCAAGAAGGATATATTATTGTTTGTGTAGATGGACGAGGAACAGGTTTAAAAGGGCGAGATTTTAAAAAAGTGACTCAATTAGAACTGGGTAAGTATGAGGTCGAAGATCAAATAGAAGTAGCTCAAAAGTTTGGTGAGCTTCCCTATATCGATGCAAACCGAATTGGTATTTGGGGTTGGAGTTATGGAGGATTTATGTCGTCTAATTGTTTGTTTCAAGGAAATGACACATTTTCTATGGCTATAGCCGTAGCTCCTGTTAGTAGTTGGCGTTTTTACGATACTATTTATACAGAACGTTATATGCAAACTCCTCAGAATAATGCATCTGGTTATGATTCTAATTCACCTATAACTCATGTAAATGATTTAAAAGGTGATTTTTTATTGGTACATGGTGCAGCAGATGATAATGTTCATTTACAAAATACCTTGAGATTATCAGAAGCATTGATTCAAGCTAACAAACAATTTGATTGGGCTATTTATCCAGATAAGAATCACAGTATATACGGGGGTAATACCCGGCTACATTTATTTACAAAAATGACGAAATTTATCTATGAAACTCTAGGGAAGCCTATAGAAACTTTTGATATTATAAGACAATAACTATACTAATTATTAACTCTTTAAAATAAATATTATGACTGATGTGAAAATAAAAAAAGGACACCCCCAAGGTTTAATGACACTGTTTTTTTCAGAAATGTGGGAGCGTTTTTGTTATTATGGAATGCGTGTCCTTTTAACACTCTATCTAGTTAAATCCTTAATGAATGGAGATGCCGATGCGGCATTAATTTATGGTGCATATACTGGATTGGTTTATGCAGCACCAATCTTAGGAGGTAAATTAGCTGATAAATATTTAGGATATAGAAATGCAGTATTATTGGGTGCTATTCTTATGTCAATAGGTGAATTTTTAATCCTTGGTGGCACAGAAGAGTTCTTGTTATTTGGAATGGGAGCATTGATTCTTGGTAATGGTTATTTTAAAGCAAATATATCAACTATTGTTGGTAAACTTTACGAAGATAATGATCCAAGACGAGACTCAGGATTTACCATTTTTTATATTGGAATTAATATTGGTGCTTTATTAGCAACTACTGTGGTTGCCTATGTTGGAGAAACCTACGGTTTTAAATATGGATTTGGATTAGCTGGTTTTGGTATGTTACTTGGGTTTTTGATTTTTTGGTTTGGAAGAAAAAATTATGCTGCAGCCCCTGGATTAGGATTAACAGATGAGGGAAAACAAAAAGTATTAGGATTTTTGAATAAAGCTCAGTTAGTTGTTATTTTATCTTTAGTTGTAATTCCAATGGCATATTTTTTAATTCAACATAATAGTTGGTTGGATTATATATTAGTAGGTTTATTTATTTTTATTTCATACGTGTTGATCAAAGCTGGGATTAGTGCAGATTCAAAGGGTAATGTTAAAATATGGAAGGATAGAATGATCGCCCTAATCATATTTATGATTATAAATATTGCATTCTGGGCTTGTTTTGAACAAGCAGGAACATCATTAACTTTATTTGCGGATAGAAATGTTGATAGAAGTATTTATGGATGGATCATGCCAGCCTCAATGACACAATTCTTTAATCCTTTCTTTATTATAGTTTTTGGTTCGATTTTTTCTGTTATGTGGGTTAAATTATCTGCAAAAGGAAGAAATCCCAGTATTCCAATGAAATTTGCTCTGGGAATTTTTCAATTAGCACTCGGATTTTTAGTAACAAAAATTGGATTGCAATTTGTAAATGATGCCTATCAAGTACCATTACTTACATTGTTATTCTTGTATCTATTACACACAACAGGGGAATTATTCCTGTCTCCAATTGGTTTATCTATGGTAACCAAATTATCACCAAAAGATATTGCCGGAACAGCAATGGGAGCCTGGTTCTTAAGTTTTGCTATGGCTAATTATGTGGGAGGTAAAATCGCTTCACTAACTGGAGGTCATGGTGGTGGAGAAGCCTTAACTTCTGCTGAAGGTTTAGCAAAATACACATCAGTATTTTCTACTATAGGTTTTGTACTTATTGGAATTGCTATTCTAATCGCATTACTTAATAAACCAATTAAAAAATTGATGCATGGAGTTGAATGATACAACGATTAAATATTTTAAAAAATTAATAATTAGTATATAATATTTTAAAAAGTTCAGGTATATAGTATTTGAACTTTTTTCCTAAATTTTTTTAATATGAGTACAGAGAACAAATCATTTTTTGGAGTAATAAAATCTTATAATAAGATCTTTTGGATAGCCAGTATTATGGAACTTTTTGAACGATGGGCATGGTATGGGCTTTTTGCAGTATTAGCTTTATACCTAACTGGTTCAACGGATGAAGGAGGATTAGGGTTTACCCATACTGAAAAAGGGCAAATAATGGGAATTGTAACAGCAATTTTATATTTATTACCTCTTTTTACAGGTGTAATAGCAGATAAGATAGGGTATAAGAAATCTTTAGTCATTGCTTATGTACTTTTAATTTCAGGCTATTATTTAATGGGTGAAGTAACTTCTTATACTTCGGTTTTTCTTGTGTTTTTGTGGGTTGCAGTGGGTGCAGCTATGTTTAAACCGGTCGCTTCTGCCATAATTACCAAAAATACAGACAAGTCCAATTCGACCTTGGGATTTGGAATTTTTTATATGATGGTAAATATCGGGGGGTTTATTGGACCAGCTTTTTCCTCAACTTTAAGAACACAATATGGTTGGAAAATTATATTTCTTCAAGCAGCAATAGTGATTGGAATAAACTTATTGATCCTATTGTTTTTCTATAAAGAAAAGGACAGAAAGAAAAGTGAGGAATCATTAATTGAAACATTAAAAAGTTCAATGTCTAATATTTGGGAAGCTGTTAAAGATAGTAGACTTTCGGTTTTATTAATTATTATGATTGGATTTTGGACCATGTTCAACCAGTTATTTTATACGCTTCCAACATTTATTGAGGATTGGGTAAATACGAAAGCATTACATGATTCTATTGCACAAGTATCTCCCTGGTTAGCAAGTGCTATGAGTGGAGGTGGAGATTCTGTGAATCCTGAAATGTTAATTAATTTAGACGCCGGATCTATTATATTATTTCAACTTATCGTTTCTTATTTTGTTTTAAGAATGAGACATGTGAGTGCTATGATCACTGGATTTATAATAGCAACCATTGGTATTGCAATCACTTTTTATACTGGAAATGGATTTTACACCATCTTGGGTATTATGATCTTTGCTATTGGTGAAATGATGACCAATCCTACTTTTTCGTCGTTTATAGCTTTAATCTCTCCAAAAGGAAAAGAAGCGCTTTATATGGGAACTTATTTTTTACCCATATTTTTGGGTAATTTCTTTACCACATTTGTTTCCGGGAATTTGTATCAAGCATGGTCAGATAAGCTTAGCTTGTTACAAAATGAAATGACAAGCCGGGGCATTGATATGCCAGAAATCTCAAAAGAGTTTACAAAGAATGATTATTTTGCCTCTGCCTCTGAAAAATTGGGAATGACAGAAGTGGATATGACACAATTTATTTGGGATACCTATAACCCAAACAAGATATGGTATGTAATTGCAGGAATAGGAATAGCTACTATAGTTGCACTTTATGTTTATGATAAACTGGTAATTAGACCACGGGCTGCAAATGGAAATTAAAATATAAAAAATGACTGAAGAGACCAATGACTTATCTAACGCACAAATATTAGGTCACCCAATTGGACTATTTATATTATTCTTTACAGAAATGTGGGAACGCTTTTCATATTATGGAATGCGAGCATTGCTTGTTATATATATGATAGCAACAGCTACAGATGAAAATGGACCAGGATTGGGTTGGACTGAATTAGAAGCTTATCAGTTGTATGGGTGGTATGTTATGTTGGTATATTTAATGTCAATCCCTGGAGGAATGTTAGCCGATAAAGTTTTAGGACAGAAAAAAACAGTAATGCTAGGTGCTATTATTTTAGTTTTAGGACATGGTACTTTAGCTATTGATGCAAGTTGGGCATTTTTTACAGGTTTGGGACTAATCATACTCGGTGTTGGATGTTTAAAGCCAAATATTTCAACGATGGTAGGAGGTCTTTATAATAAAGGTGATATTCGTAGAGATAAAGGGTTTAGTATCTTTTATATTGGGATTAATTTGGGTTCATTATTAGCAACAACCTTTGTTGGATTAATAGTTATAAAATGGGGCTGGCATGCTGGTTTTGCTATGGCTGGGATTGCAATGTTATTTGGCCTTTTTGTTTATATTTATGGGCAAAAATACCTTTCGCATGTTGGGAATAAACCAACCAAAGAAGAGAAAGAAAATGATCGGTCATTTATTAAATTATTCTCAAATATATTTAAATCCCCAATACAATTAATGATAGTTTGTGTTTTATTAATCCTCTCTATCTATGCTGGATTTACATTTGAAGGTGTTGATCATTGGGCCTATGGAGCACTTTTTATTTTTCTTTCTTTTACTATTGGATTATTAATGATGATTTATCAAAGTCTAGAAACTCAAATTGAGAAAGATAGATTTCTAGTCGTATTACTTTCCTTTTTAATAGTTATTATTTTTTGGGGAGCATTTGAACAAGCTGGCGGTTTAATGAATGTTTATACGGAACAGAAAACAGATAGAATGTTATTTGGATGGTTAATACCAACACCCATGTTTCAAGGATTAAATGCTGGGTTTATTTTATTATTTGCAGTATGGGTTGCAAATATATGGGCCAAAAGAAAACTCAAAGGAAAAGAAGCTTCCTCATTATTTAAAATGGCTTCAGGGACTATAATTATGGGTTTAGGTTTTGTATTTATGGTTTTTGCAGTAAGAGAGTATGAGACAAATGGAGCATCTGCAATGTATTGGTTGATTTTTGCATATTTATTTCATACCATTGGAGAACTTTCGTCTTCACCAGTATCTTTATCTTTTGTTACAAAATTAGCACCAGTTAAATATGCTTCATTAATGATGGGATTATACTTTGCTTCAACTGGTCTTGGAGGGAAAGTTGCAGGAATATTAGGTGAGAAATCGAAAGAGTTTGGAGAGTATACCATTTTTATTGGAATTACAGTTTTTACAGTAATATTTGGATTATTAGTTATTGCATTAATAAAACCTTTAAATCGTTTAACTCATGGTGCTGAAGATGATGAAAGAGATTTGCATATTAATATTGACAATGAAGGTTTTGAATTAGCAGAAAAACAATAAAAAATGACTACAGAAAATAACAACTTAGCAAACACTCAAATATTAGGGCACCCAATAGGATTGTTTGTACTATTCTTTACTGAAATGTGGGAGCGTTTTTCCTATTATGGAATGCGTGCTCTACTCATTTTATTTTTAGTGGCGAAGATTGATGACGATGGCTGGGGGTGGACCAGACCTGAAGCCTACGCTCTTTACGGATGGTACGTGATGTTGGTTTATTTTATGCCATTACTTGGAGGTTGGTTAGCCGATAATAAGTGGGGCCATGTAAAAACAGTTGTAGTTGGTGCTTCAATTATTACAATGGGACATGCTTCTATGGCAGTTTCAGATTTAGATGTAGGAATGGATCTAAAATTCGTTTTCTATATGGGTTTGTTCTTAATTGTTTTTGGAACAGGTTTATTTAAACCGAATATGTCATCGATAGTTGGCAAAATGTATCCGCCACAAAGTGATAAAAAAGATGGGGCTTATACTATTTTCTATATGGGTGTAAATGCAGGGGCTTTTATAGGAACACTATTAGTGGGATGGATTGGTGAGACTTTTAGTTGGACCATGGGCTTTGGCTTGGCAGGTATATTCATGCTTTTTGGATTGTTGCAGTTTTATTTTGCCCGAGAGGTATTTGGTAAAGAAGCTTCAGAGCCTAAACCCAAGATTATTAATCTAACTGAAGAAGAAAAAAAGCAGGAAGTCACTTTTACCCAAAAAGACTTGACTATTGCAGGTATTGGAGGATTCTTTGCAATTTCCTGGATAGTAGATGGCATCTATTCAGTAGTTACAAGAGGTAGTCATTTTTTAGCAGAAAACGTATTTTCTATTGATGCTTTTGGTAAAACGATACCCATAGATATGTCAACTTTATTTTTCTTATTATCATTGGCAGTTTTTATTTATTTAGGCCTTTCCAGATTGCCACGCTATCAAACTATTGAAAGAGATCGTTTGAAAGTAATTTTTATCATAGCATTCTTTGTAATATTCTTTTGGGCCAGTTTTGAACAAGCGGGGACCACCATGAATATTTTTGCCAGAGATTACACCAACAGAACCCTGGTCGGAAATTGGGGTTTAATCTATAAGATTGTCGACTTTATTTTATCTATTGCCCCTATGCTAGTGTTAACCTGGGTTATTTATAAGTTAGGAAGGCAATTATTAAAAAATATCCTTTGACCATCCTATTTACCTCAATTAGCTTTATAATTATTTGGGGATTGGTAATCTATAGAGTGTATGATAAAATAACTGGGACCTCTGCACTGGTAGATACATCTTGGTTTCAAATTCTAAACCCGGTTTTTATTATTTCACTAGCACCACTTTATTCCAAGTTTTGGGAAAAATATAAGTTCTCAGGACCTCAGAAATTCTTTGGAGGCTTGACCTTATTAGCAGCTGGATTTGGAGTGTTAGCATTAGGTGCGTCAAGTATTCCCGCAGGAGCTGCAACGGCCTCGGTAAGCATGATTTGGTTACTATTGGCTTACTTTTTACATACTATGGGCGAATTGGCCGTATCGCCAGTTGGACTTTCTTATGTTAGCAAATTAGCACCAGCTCGAATGCTTGGTTTCTTATTCGGAATCTGGTATGTGTTTACTGGATTAGCTGGAAAACTAGCTTCTATTATGGCAGAATATTCCGATGGCATATCTGAAAAAGTAGGGTTTTCTGGATTTTTCTTAATATTTACAATAATTCCTTTTGTAGCTGGATTAGCGATGTTAAGTCTTAATAAAAAAATAAAAAGAATGATGCATGGTGTCATGTAAATTAAACTAAACGACTTAATAATAAACGTTTCTAAAGGGATGTTTAAAAAAAATAATGTTGGTATATCATTTGTTGTATAAATTGAAAATAAAATTAAAATGAAAAAATTTATACTTGTCATTTTTATAGTTGTTGGAGTATCTCAAGTACAGGCGCAAGAAAAGATCTATTGGATATCTATGAACGAAGCGCTTGCTGCTCAAGAAGAAGTTCCAAAAAAAATAATTATGGATGTATACACAAAATGGTGTGGTCCTTGTAAATTGATGGACAAAAAAACGTTTAGTAATAAAGATGTGATTCAATTTATTAATGAAAATTATTATGCTGTAAAATTTAATGCAGAGGGAACAGAGGAGGTTACCTACCAAGACTTTACTTATACTAATCCTAATTACCAAGAAGGTAGAAAAGGACGAAATTCCCAACATTTTTTTGCAAATGCACTGAAAATAACTGGTTATCCCAGTATTGTCTTTTTTAAGGATGATGGAGAATTAATTCAGGCCGTAACAGGATATAGAACACCAGAACAAATAGAAATATATCTTCGGATGATAGCAAACGATGATTATTTGAATATTACTACCGGAGAGGATTGGCAAGAATACCAGGACAACTTCAAAGGAACTTTTAAATAGTCTCCTATTTATTTAAAGATATAAGCCCCATTTTTATTAGTATCATAAAAAGATACATTTTTTAAATTACATGTTTTTCTCCAGCGATCAATAAAAGAAGTATAATTATTCCCATCTGCAATGATGAGATTTGGATGAAGACTATCAAGCAAGCGTTCCAGATTAACTTTTGGACTAAAAGTTAATAAAACAACAGATACTTTTGAAGTTTTCGGATATATTCCAAGACTATCTAGTAATAATATTTTTTTATGATTGATAGTTAAGATCTGAAATAGATTTTCTTCAGTATAAAAAGTTATGTTTTTTGCAATACGATACCCTTTAATTGGATAATTGTTTTTGTCTTTAAAAGATGAATCATCTCGGAATAATTGCAACTTATCAGAATGTTTATACCCAATAAGTGAATGTCTTTTTTTATGAAATACGATAAGTTGATTACTAGAATATTTGTATTCATTCCAAATGAAAATACAAATTAGTGTAGCAATACTCATCAAACTAAAAATGATTCGATTATATGTTTTCTTTTTCCAAAGAAATATAAGTGAGATAGTTAATAAATAACTTCCCAATACTTTTTCAAAAGAAAAATGAATGTCTTGAAATAAAAATAAATCTTGATTAGCGATCCAATTTATAAAATTATTTAGTGTTTTAATTACAAAATTATAAGATATAGCGAGCCAATCAGGTAGTATGTTAATAACAGCTAAAACTATAATTAGTAATCCACCTCCTAAGAGGATACTAAGAAATGGAAGTATAACCAGATTGGTTACTAAAAACAAACCAGGAAACTGATGAAAATAATACAAACTCAAGGGTATAATCCCTAGTTGAGCAGCAATTGTTACCATAAATATATCCCATACTTTTATGATAAAATAATTTTTAGGATTATACATTTTATTAAATAACGGTAGAATCCATAGTATAAAAAATACTGCTAAATAACTTAGCTGAAATCCAACGTAAAATAGCCACTTAGGGTTAACAAGTAGTAAAACAAAATAAGATAGAAATAAGGTGTTTATAGAATTTGTTTGTCGATTAATAATGGTTGCAAAAGCAAAAAAAAGAAAACATAGTAACCGATCTAATTACCGAAGGAGATAATCCTGTGATAAAAGCAAAACCCCAAAGACATAATACAATTAAAACAGATCGTATAAATTTACCAAAGGGTAATTGTTTTAATGGAGTAAAAAGAAATAATAATATAAAATATACAATTCCTACATGTAATCCAGAAACTGCTAAAATATGGATTGCTCCTGCCGCTGCGTAATCGCTATAAATCTGTTTACTAATATCTTTTCGTTGTCCCAGTATTAATGCTTGAATAATAGAGAGTTCATCGGAGGTCAAGGGACTTTTTTTTAGTTTCTTAATTATATAATTGCGAGTCTTTTCTGCTTTCCCTCGTAGGGAAGGTGAACCATCAATTTTTTGTAATATGTCAATTTTTGAGATCCGTATTTGTTGATATACTCCCAATGTTCTCATGTACTTTGAGTAATTAAATTGATGTGGGTTTAATGGGGTTGGTATTTCATATATTTTTGAATATATTAAAAGGACATCATCAATTGTATAGTTAGTGTTCAGAGAATCTTTTTTTAGATTGAGCAGAATAGAACCGCATGATTCTTTTCCATTTATAGCTATTACATTGGCAATATATTTTCTGTTGTAAGTATCGGATTTAAGAACCTCTTTGATTTTAAGTTGAAAGATTTTATTCTTATTATCAAGTTGTGCTGACTTATTTTTTGAATGGAAATAGTGTGCTCCTTGAAATTCTGGTAATCGTAATTGATAATTAATGTAACCCAAGGAAAAAAAACAGACAAAAGTAATAAGCCCGAAAAAGAGGTTTTGGATCAATTGTTTTCTAGCAAATAACCAGGCTATTCCTAGAACTAATATTAGAGGAATTAAAAGGTATAATGATAATATTGAGTAAATGAAAAAAAACTTTGCTAGAAAAATCCCCAAAGTCAAAAAGAAGGAGAATTTTACTACTGCAAAGTTTACAAATTTCATTCAATTGATTTATAAGATGCCTGTAAATCAACTGAGGAGTTTTATAAAGATAGGGAATTTTTATTTATATTAAATCTAAGGTCTTTTTATTAATTTAAATAATCCTTCGCACTTCCACAAAAGTGTTTTTCCAATAACTTTCGTTAAGGGAGGAGATAATAACTCCCGATGAAGAGGTGGAATGGATAAAATAGATCTTACCTCGTTTAGTTTCAACAACTAATCCTACGTGATTTATGGTATTTCTATTTTTATTGGTTTTAAAAAAAAGTAAATCCCCTTTATTCGTTTTTCCTAAGGAAATACGTTTCCCTTTTTTTGCCATATCTCTAGAAATTCGAGGCATAACTATGTTTTCTTTTTTATAAGAAACATATACAAGTCCAGAGCAGTCCATTCCTTTTTTTGTAGTCCCACCAAATTTATATTGAGTTCCTTCAAAAGTTTTCGCGTACTTTACAATAGCTTCAGACCTTTTCTTGACTGATTTTCCAGAGGAACTTACAACTTTTGTAGTATGAGTTGTTTTACGAGAGCTACCACAAGAAACAATAAAAAAAGAGAGAAAAATAAGTAGGATAAGTTTTTTCATAGGCTAAAACTATGAAAATATTTTGTTTTTATTGAATTGATTCAAAAATTAACTTAGCTGTTTTCTCACTAGCACCAATTCCACCCAGCCTTTTTTCCAAATCATAATAATCTAAAAATAATACCGCTCTGTTATAATCATCCAGAATATGAATTAGTTCTTTTTTAAGACGTTTTTTATTAAATTCAGTTTGAATTAATTCAGTCACTACATCTTTATTCAAAATTAAATTTACCAGGGAGATATATTTTAATTTTATAATCCTTTTTGCAATTTCATAAGAGATTCTACTTCCTTTATAGCAGACGACTTGTGGTACTTTGAACAATGCGGTTTCCAAAGTTGCCGTGCCAGATGTTACCAAAGCGGCATATGAAAGACTTAACAGATCATAGGTTTTATTAAGTAATAAATGCACATTTTGTCTTTTAATAAAGGGCTCATAATAATTAGCATCTTGACTAGGAGCTCCTGCAATTACGAATTGGTAATCATTGAAATCTTCAACGACATTAAGCATAACTTTGAGCATTTTTAAAATTTCCTGTTTCCTGCTTCCTGGGAGTAAGGCAATTATAGGGCGGTTGTCTAGGCCATTTTCTTTTCTGAAAATCTCGGGTGCTACTTGTTTGCGATTAGCAATAGCATCTATAAGAGGATGCCCAACAAAATGAACAGGAAAATCATGTTTCTTTTCATAGAAGTCTTTTTCAAAAGGGAGAATGACATACATTTCATCTATATCACGTTTAATATTTTTAATACGCCCCTCTTTCCAAGCCCAAATTTGGGGAGAAATATAATAATGGGTTTTAATACCATTATGCTTAGCCCATTTTGCAATACGCATATTAAACCCTGGATAATCAATAAAAATTATAACATCCGGCTTGAACCTTTTAATATCTTTTTTACAAAAAGAAATGTTTTTAAAAATTGTTCTTAAGTTGAAAATTACTTCAACAAAACCCATAAAAGCAAGTTCCCGAAAATGTTTTACCAATTCTCCTCCAACTTGTTGCATTAAATCACCACCCCAATAACGAATTGAAGCATTTGTGTCAAGTAACATCAATTCCTTCATCAAATTAGCCCCATGTAAATCTCCAGAAGCTTCTCCTGCTATTATGTAGTACTTCATCTGTTTAATAAAACTTTGAAATTAAAATAATAAGTGCTGCAACAACAGTCGCAAGAACTACACCACGAGCTCTGTAAAACTGATTTTTTTTCAAAAAAACAAAAAATACAACTAGGTTTAATATGGCACCAAGCGCAATAAGATTTCCAAAGATATCTTGTTGTAGGGCTACATTTATTGTTTTTTCTAAATTATATTCTGAAAAAAAATAAATATATAGATAGCTTCCTGCTAAGTTAGCAATAAGGCCTATTACAAACCCTATTAAAACCTCTTTCTTTATAGTTCCCAATTATTTATGTCTTTTATAGCGTGATGTGCAGTTAGGTCAAATTGAATAGGAACAACCGAAATGAAACCATTTTGTAATGCCCATTCATCTGTATCTTCACCTTTATCTTCATTTATAAATTCACCAGTGAGCCAATAATATTCTCTCCCTAATGGATTTGTTCTTTTATCAAATTTTTCTTCCCAATGGGCATTAGCTTGTCGGCAAACTTTAATCCCTTTAATATTTTTTTTTGGTATATTTACATTTAGCACTACTCCTTTTGGTAATCCGTGCTCAAGACATTGGGAGACAATATTTTTAATGAATTTAATTCCGGGCTTAAAATCAGCATCTAAAGAGTAATCTAAAAGAGAAAATCCAATAGACGGAATATTCTGTGTTCCTGCCTCTACGGCTGCACTCATAGTCCCACTATATATTACATTAATAGAAGAATTACTCCCGTGATTTATACCACTCACGCATAAATCGGGTTTCCGTTTTAGTATTTCATTAACTGCTATTTTAACACAATCTACAGGCGTCCCACTACAACTGTATTCTACTTGTGGTTCACTTTCTGTAACACTTATTTTATTGCAATATAGAGTGTCATTAATGGTTATTGCATGTCCCATACCACTTTGTGGAGAATCTGGAGCAACTACATATACATTTCCAAAGGAATTCATTAATTTAATGAGAGTTCTAATACCCGGGGCGTTTATTCCATCATCATTAGTAATTAAAATGAGAGGTTTTTTTTGAGACATTTTAAATCAATTTATCAGAGAGCTAAAATACATAATTATTATTTCGAAAAGGAGACAAATAATACAACGAAAGCTTAATGTTAAATTTTTTGTTTAACAAAAAATTAGTATCATTATAGGATGATGGCAAGATTTTTTATGTGTA
>PVMK01124209.1_pt1 | contig 13563 bp, 15 predicted proteins | sample 1853481 | NCBI WGS metagenome assembly PVMK01 (sample SAMN08533507, study PRJNA380276) | Marine sediment metagenome, whole genome shotgun sequencing project. | reverse complement strand
CGTTGGCCTGCCAGAATAACCGGGCAGTGAGATTGGCGGGCGCAAAACGGTAACTTTTGCTACAATGAGACATGTAGCAGCCCGAAATTGACGTCCGCTTATACCTCAGCTTCCGACATTCAGGGCAAGGCTAGAAATGTCTGAAGGTGACCATAAGTTACCGTTTTGCGCCCGCCAATCTCACTGCCCGGTTATTCTGGCAGGCCAACGTCAATCGCCGCTGCCGAGTACCGCGATGGCTTCGACTTCCACAAGAAGCTCGGGCTTGATCAGCGCTGGAGTGGCATAGGCTGCGCTCGCGGGCACTCCCGCAGGAAAAGCTTCCGTCCGCGCCCGGCCGAACTCTCGGTAGTCGGACATATCGGTCAAAAACGTCGTTATCTTCACCACATCCGCCATCGTGGCACCGACACTTGCGAGAGCCTCTTCGATGTTCTTAAAGATTTGCTTTGCCTGGGCATACACATCTCCCTCCCCGATCACGTTGCCATCGCTGTCGAACGCCACGGTGCCAGACAAATAGATCGTGTCGCCAATCTTCACGCCAGCGGAGATGTTGAGTTTCTTAGCCCAGGCCCAGCCCGGATCAATGCGCACCTGCTTCATGTATCTTTCCCTATCTGCGACTTTGTTGATAGATTAGCAAATGGCCCATCAACCGTCTCGGCGGAACCATAGCGCAGGTGCGCTGTGCGGGCCATCATCGTATCGGCACCTATTGGCTAGGAACGGACCTCAAGCCACCTTAATTTGAGGTCTGCTTATCCCTCAAAAGCGGACCAAACTGAGGGTAGCCGCCTGAGCCCGTTGTTGACCCAGAGCGGTCATTTAGGGGTTCGATCAACAAACTAGCCTGAACAGAAAATCAGTGATTTCTGCGGTCCTCAAAACCGCTGCTTGAAACCGATCACTATGGCATTGGAGCCACCCTCGTCTGCAACCAGGCCAAAGGCCTCCGAACGATGGTGAATTCGAATAACTGCGCTCCAGTCCCTGTCGGGTGGCCCGGCCTCAATCTCCGCCATCCAATACACAAGCAATCGATGACTGTCGCCCTCGATGGCGACCTCCGCCGGGGGTTTCTCGTTTGCATAGGATGGGCCGATACCGAAGGCCAGACTGGTGTCGACGACTTCGTCCCACGGAAACGTTTTCCAGCGCCCGACAATCGGTAAGTTGAACTCCCAGTGATCCTGGTCACCAAAGTGACGCACGACTTGGCCCTCGATCTCGAAATCAATCCTATGGTCGAACCGGCTAATGCGATGCGATATGGCGAGGCCCGTGAGGAAGGACTCTCGGTATTCAAGGTCCCAGGGTGCCAAAGCATCTTCCCAATTGTTGTTGGTCACTAGACCACCGAAAACGGCAATTGCGCTCGGCTTGTCCTTGATAAAATCACTGCCCTCGCCGGCGATGGCCGTGTAGGGCAACACCAGGCCTACCAGACCGAACCAAGTCACGAAATGCAGCAACAAGCGAACTCTGCGCAAGCGGTCGGGCATGGGACTTAGTGTGCCCGCCGGTTCAAATTCTGACCAGCGATCGGCTCAAACAAACCCCTCTTGTGGCCGAGCAGCATGGACCAAATCGATCAGGAATACAGTCGATACCTGCTCGGCGTCGTCATAGGAACGATATTCCGCCAACGCTGTTTTCAGTGCGTCCTTGCGTTGAGCGTTATCCGGTAGTTCGCCATGTGCACGCCAAGCGTCCTGCATGTACTGGTCGTTCATATCCATCTCGCTGAGATGCTCTGCCAAGGTCTCAAATGCTCCGCGTGCTGTTTCGTCTGAGATAAAAGTAGAACCCACAGTAATGGCTTCGGTTAAATAGTCTTTGTATTCAGAAAGATTCATGATGCCCTCGGCTTCTTGGGCGGTGCGCGCTGGCTAGGGTCATGCCAACCTAGTGTCCTGAGTGTAAGACAGACCTACATCGCAGGATTGGGCGTGCCATGCATTGACCCAGGTCATATTCGGTCACGCGCCCTAGAGACTATACTCGCGCTTGTGCGAATTGATGTAGGCGATGATGTCGTCGATCTCTGTGCGGGTCAGGTCGAACTTGGGCATCGGTGGGTGGGGATTCCCGATACCGATGCCGGACCATGCGATAACAGCAACCGACACGAAAGCGCGCTATTCGAAATTTGCATACCTGAGCTGCAAAAAAAACAAAAGATCTCACGATGAGGGGTATCTCGGAGAAATCTTAGCCGTCAATGTGTTCTTCCCGACTTCTTATTGAGACTAACTTGCGAGCCATCTTGGGCCTTTCCACCCTCTTGTAATCGAAGCGGTATTGATTAGTTCATATTCGCAAGGTTGCCACTTCAGGGACCGGACGCACGTGGCTACAGCTGGTGCGTGCGCCGCAGGTTTCCTCCAGTGACCCGCAATGGGCTGCAAAAAGAGGAGGAGACGATGTTAAGCAAGATGAACCTGACTCCGTGGCGTGGGCGATCTGGTCTGCGGCATGGAGAACGCGAGCAGGAACATCCGCTGGATGTCTTCTATCGCGATTTCGATCGTCTGTTCGAGAACTTCGGGCGCGGCTTTGATTTTCCCATGTTCGGTCGGTATGAGGTGCCTTTCGGGGCCGTGATGCCGACGATGGACGTGACGGAGGACGAGGAACGGTTCCGCGTCGCGGTTGAACTCCCCGGGATGGACGAAATGGACGTTGAGGTTGTGCTGAGTGATAACGTCCTGACCATCAAGGGCGAGAAGAAGATGGAGACGGAAGAAACCGAGAAGCCTTATGCCTACATGGAACGCTCCTACGGCTCGTTCCGTCGCAACATTCCGCTTGATTTCGAAGTCGTGACCGACGAGATCGATGCGACCTTCGATAAGGGTGTGCTGACTATCGAACTACCCAAGACCGCCGAGGCGAAAAAGGCCTACAAGAAGATTCCGGTCCGCGCTACTGGCAAGGTCAAGGAGATGGAGAAGGCCGCGTAAGCACTCCGAACGGACGGTAGAGGAAGCGGGTCGCTAACAACGGCCCGCTTTTGTTTTGACTAGGTCTCCCCCGAGAGGTGAATTGATATGGGTAGGAAAATGTCTCAATTGTTGCGAACAGCGGTGATCCAAGTCAATGCGCGCTACCGGCACAACACCTACTAATAGCGCCGTTGCATGCCACGCCCTGCCTCCAGTACTGCTCGACCAGGCAGACCTGCACGACTTCTTGATGAAGGGTCTCTATGAGCTGAAGCTCGTCTGATGCGGCCCTGGCAGAGTCGGGCTTGCGTCGTCGGCCGACATTCGGATTTTCGCGCGGCAGAACGAAGCCCGCCGGGATAGCAGCCGCGGCGTAAGCCACCTACACCATTATTATCTTCGTCAAGCCGCACGATTATTCGGGGCCCACACAGCATCGACGCCGTTGACGGATACATGATCGGCGGCGCGCCGGAGCGTCACCAGGACGACCTCGCCCGGACAATAAGACCGGAACGGGATGATGCAGGCGCCGATACCGCGGCTCGTATAGCCAACCATGCGATCATGGCGCCAAATGCCTTTCCCCAGGTCGCGATGGCGTTTGAGCCCGGAAGTGAAAGCCCGCTGCCCGGGCAAACAGATCTGCCCGCCGTGGGTATGGCCCGTCAGATACAACCGGTGCCTTTTGGCGGCCCACCCAGCGACTTCCGGCGAATGAACCAGGGCGATGCAGAAGCCTTCGGGCGCCGCGTCAAGCGCCGCGTATGCCTCTTCGGTGTGAAATCGGTGTACGTCATCCAGGCCGGTAACGTGCAGATCATCGGTATCGCGGGACAGCGTCAGCGTTTCGTTCAGTAGGACATGTATGCCGATCCGCTCCAAAGGTGCGACCATCGCCGCTCCATCGTGATTGCCGAGTACGCTCAAGACTCCATCTGGCGCCCGCACCGAGGACACAACGTGTTCCAGGCGCTCGATCAATGGGTGCAAAGGCGCATGGATATTGTCTCGGATGTCGCCCGTAATAACGCAGAGATTGCATTCGATTCCGGCAATACGCGCCGCGGTTTCCGCTGCCGTGTCATCGATGTTGTCGAGGTGAAGATCGGTCAGGTGAAGAATACGGTAACCGTCGAACGCCGCCGGAAGGTCTGCGAACGACAGCGTCAACTCGGTCAGTTCCAGTTGAAGAGCTCGCTTGGCACCGCGCCTAAATGGCCGCGTCGGGCGCAATACATGATGTACGCGCCAAGCCGTCCCATAGAGGTGGCTGCGCAACTGCCCACGCCAACGCTTGCCTGACGGCTGGGCCTCCATGAACTCGCGGCGCTCCTGCCAGGTTCGCCGCCGAAGATGCCGATCCTGGGAACCGTCCACTCTGTCACCTCGTATGTCATGCGTGAAAGCCGCAACCGAACGATCCGGACAACAGTCCGGCGAAGCTCGCAGGGCTTGGATAAAACTTTTTTTTGGCTCCGCCCGGAAGCCGACTCATCTCCAACAAATAGTGGCCTGACGGCTGGGCCTCCATGAACTCACGGCGCTTCTGCCAGGTTCGCCGCCGATAGTGCCGATCCTGGGGACCGTCCACTCTGTTACCTCGTATGTCATGCGTGAAAGCCGCAACCGAGCGATTCGGACAACAGTCCGGCGAAGCTCGCAGGGCTTGGATAAAACTTTTTTTTTGGCTCCGCCCGGAAGCCGACTCATCTCCAACAAATAGTGACCAAGGGCTCGGTTTCCAGTGGAGACTTTGCTCGCCACGATACCCCGGGACGGCGGCCGAATATCCCCACATTGGGCCGGTTTTGCCGGCCGTGGGTTATCACTCCGAGCAAATAGAGGGATTGCGCCACACGATCGAGCGATCGAGAGCCGATGTTGTGCTGGTCGCGACGCCGATCGATCTGGCGGCGATGCTCCAACTAGAATCGGCGGCACTCCGGACATCAGTGGATTGGATCCACCCCGGATGGGAATTCCGGAATGCGCAGATCGCCGCCATGCTGGCCTTGGCCCCTTGATTCACATCAAGGTATTGAATCACGCCCCGTGATACAGGGATTACTGGGATCGGCTGCGCCGCTCGGAAGGCGCGGGAAGGTGTTTACGCGCTGACTGTTGATGAACTCCCAGATGAAAGGTCCCGAACCATGCCAAGCTTTGTCATGCTTACGCAACTGTCACACGGCTCCCTGGGCACCCCCGCCGCGCTCGAGAAACTCGAACATAAGGTCATGGACCAGATTCGCGCCGAGTGCGGCGAGGTCCGGTGGCTCGCGAGCTACGCCGTCCTCGGGCCATACGACTACGTGGATATCTTCGAAGCGCCGGACAACGACCTGGCCATGAAGGTTGCCACCATCATTCGCACTTTCGGCCACGCGCAGACCGAGATCTGGCCCGCCACCGAGTGGCGCGCGTACAAGGAGATGATACACGAGTTGCCGGTCGGCGCGGCGGCCTGAACTGGCAGTCTCGGCCGGTGCCGCCCGTGTTGGCACCCCGGGCGGGAAGCAATTGGAATCCACGGCTCATGACCCGAAACGACCTGATCCTTTTCGCCCTCGAATCGAGCCGCGTCCTAGGCGAGAAGGTGAGTGCCGAGCTCGGCATCCCGCTCGGCGAGCACGAGGAACGAGACTTCGAGGACGGCGAACACAAGACTCGCCCGCTCGAAAGCGTGCGCGGGCGGGATATCTTCGTGCTCCATTCGCTGCACGGCGATACCAAGGAAACCGTCAATGACAAATTGTGCCGCCTGCTGTTCTTCATCGGCGCGCTGAAGGACGCGGCGGCCGGGCGGGTGACCGCGGTCATCCCCTATCTCGGTTATGCCCGCAAGGATCGCAAGACGAAGTCCCGGGATCCGGTCATCACGCGCTACGTCGCGGCCCTGTTCGAGGCCGTCGGCACCGACCGGGTCGTTACCGTCGAAGTGCACAACCTGGCCGCTTTCCAGAACGCCTTCCGTTGCGGGACCGAGCACCTCGGCTGCGCGCGGCTCTTCGCCGACCACTTCGCCTCGTTGCTCAGTCGGGAAGAGGGCGAAGAGGTGGTCGTGGTGTCGCCCGACTCCGGCGGCGTCAAACGGGCCGAGCGCTTTCGGAATGCGTTGGCGCACGTGCTCGGCCGCGACGTAGGTTCCGCCTTCATCGAGAAGTATCGCAGTTGGGGCGTGGTGACAGGCGGCACGGTGGTGGGCGATGTCGCGGGCAAGGCGGCCATCATCGTCGACGATCTGATCAGCACCGGCACCACGATGACGCGCGCGGCCACGGCCTGCCGCGAACGGGGCGCGGCCAGGGTCTTTGCCGCCGCCGCCCATGGCTTGTTCGTCGGCGACGCCAGTGAAGTGCTCATGGACCCCGCGATCGAGAGCATCGTGATCACCGACACGGTGCCTCCGTTCCGGCTCGACCCGGCGGTCGCGCGCGACAGGCTGGTCGTGATCGAAGTGGCGCCGCTTCTCGCCGTGGCGATCAAACGCCTTCACGAGGGTGGCTCGATCGTCGAGCTCCTGGAAGGATAGCCGTGGCCCGGATCAGACCAGGCGCGCGATCTCAGCCACCGCGAGGTCGAGGTAGGTCCGGGCCAACGCGGGCCATTTCTCGGGCGTGCGCGCCCCGGGCTCGCGCAGGTGCCAGATCGCGATTTTGGCTCGCAGGCAGGCCCGGTAGCTTTTGTAGAAGGCGATCAGTTTCGCGGCCGGCGCGTCCTCCGTCACCTCGTGGTAGACCTCGAAGAGCAGCGGCTCGACATTCGTGGCGCCGAGGCGCGCGCATTCGAGCGACAGGAAAGACAACTCGTCCACCGGGTCGAGAATGCGGAACTCGTGCTTGAATTCCAGGCAGTCGATGATCTGCGGCCGGGGGCGGAGGCAGATGTGCTCCGGCCGCAGGTCGCCGTGCGCCTCGATGATCCGCCGGTCACGCACGCGACGATCGAAGAGCGCCGGATGGGCAGCGAGGAATTCCGCTTGTACCCGGCACAGCCGCTCCACGAGATCGCCCGGCAGGTCGTAGGCGGGATCCCGCAGGTGGCGCAGGTTCGCGGCGATCTCGGCGGTGAGCCGCGCGCGATAGGTATCTGCGGTCATCGCGACGGGTGGGGCGTTGCGGTAGAACTCGGCCAGGAACAGGGCCAGCCCGCGCACCTGGACCGGCGTCAGCGTGCCGTCGGCGATCGCTCGATCGAGCATCCACTCCCGCGGCAAGCGGTGCATCTTGACCAGCCAGTCGACCGGCTCCCCGAGCCCGCCCAAGCGCAGCCCGCCCTCGGACCCCAGCGTCAGCGGCACGACGCCCAGATAGACGTCGGGCGCCAGCCGGCAATTGAGCCGCACCTCCTCCTCACAGCTTCGCTGCCGGGCCTGGAGGCTTCGGAAGTCGAGGAAGTCGTAGCGCACCGGCTTCTTCAGCTTGTAGGCGAAGCGCTCGGTCAGGAATACCCAGGACATGTGGGTTTCGATGGTCTCGACGCGATCACCGCGCTCGGGATAGGCCGCGGGCCGCCGGAGGAAGTCGACCTTGGCGACGATGCCGGGGTCGCGTCCCCTTGGTCCTGCGGACCGGGTCAAGTCGAGCTCGCCATCAATCATCACTGCCCGAGCCTCGTTCATGCGCGATACCGGTGCCAAGCCTATGCCTTTAGACCCTTGATACATTGACCTGCATCAAGCCTTGGGCCATCCGCCGCGGGGCGGAGACGTTTCGCTCCGTTTTAGTCCACCGCGATAACTTTGACTTGAGTCAATGACCGGCGGGCGGTTTTTCCGGTATTGGATCATCGACACTGATAAACGGTGTCCGAACCAAGCCATGGAGTAGTGACATGCCTTCCAACAGCAACGCAGGCGCGATCGGGCCAGTCAGCGCGCCGAAAACGCTGACCCATGAGCAGATCAACGGGGTGGTCGGCGACATCGATGGCATGCGCGCGGCCGAGATCATCGCCACGGGCGCAACCATCGAGGAACTGGAAGAGGCGGTCGCCTGGGCGGCCCGCGAAAGCGACGTCATGGGTGATCTTCGCCTGCGTGGTTCCCCTGTGGTCGGCAAGGTCTACGACCTGCTCACCGCGGAGGAGAAGCTGGGTGACGAACGCGGCTGAGATCCTCGGCCGGGAGCGGCCAAGGACCATCTCGATTCCGCCGGTCGGGCTCGAGGGAATCTTGGACATCCCGGCCAGCGCCCGGGGCATCGTGCTGTTCGCGCACGGCAGCGGCAGCAGCCGCTTGAGCCCGCGCAACAACTACGTGGCCGAGGCCCTGCGTCAGGTCGGCCTGGCGACGCTGTTGTTCGACTTGCTTAGCGACGAGGAGGCGGCCGATCGCGCGAAAGTCTTCGACATCCGCCTATTGGCCGAGCGCCTGCGTCATGCCACCGACTGGGTCGGCGAAGACACGGAATCGGGTGCCTTGCGCATCGGCTACTTCGGCGCCAGCACTGGCGCCGGCGCCGCCTTGGTGGCGGATGCGCTGTCCGAAGCCGAAATCGGCGCCATCGTCTCGCGTGGCGGACGGCCCGATCTCGCCGAAGATGCGCTCACCAAGGTGCGGGCGCCGACCCTGCTGATCGTCGGCAGCCTCGACACCACGGTCCTGGAGCTCAACCAGGCGGCGCTTGCCCGGCTCGAATGCGAGAAGCGGCTCGCGGTGGTGCCGAGCGCAACTCACCTCTTCGAGGAGCCCGGGACATTGGATCAGGTCATCGCCCTGGCCCAGAAATGGTTCACGGATCATCTGGCCTCCGCCGAGCAAGCTTGAGAGGAACCATGTTTCAGGATCGCGCCGATGCCGGCCGCCAACTGGCCTCGCGGCTACTGCATCTGAAGGATAAACATCCGGTGGTGCTGGCCCTGCCCCGGGGCGGCGTGCCGGTCGGTTTCGAGATCGCGGGCGCGCTGGGCGCGCCCCTCGACCTGGTTCTGGTGCGCAAGATCGGCGCGCCCTGGCAGCCCGAGCTCGCGGTCGCCGCCGTGGTCGACGGGGAGGAGCCGCAGACCGTGAAGAACCTGGATGTCATGCAGGCCATGGGTCTGACCGACGACTTCGTGGACGAGGAAGCGAAACGGCAATTGAAGGAGATCGAGCGGCGCCGGCGGATCTACCTGGGTGGCCGGGCGCGCGTCGACGTGAAGGGGCGCACCGCGATTCTGGTGGACGACGGTATCGCCACCGGCGCGACAGCGCGCGCCGCGCTCAAGGCGGTGCATCGGATGGCCCCCGCACAGCTGGTGCTGGCCGTCGCCGTCGCCCCGCCCGAGACCCTCGATATGTTGCGCCAGGAAGCCGACGAAATCGTCTGCCTCAGCCCCCAGGCCTATTTCGGCGGGATCAGCATGTTCTACGCCGATTTTCACCAGGTCGGCGACGAGGAGGTCGTCGACCTCTTGAACCACGCGGCCGATTTCCTCGAGGAGGAGACCCCCTTGCCAACACCGTGAATCTGGACTCGCGACCATCGCCAAATGCGCCTGGACACACTGACCTGGATCAATGAGTCGTCGGGGCGTTGCGTCTAGCCTGTGCCCTGTACACTGCAGGAGGCTTGGGCATCCTCGGCCTCACCCGGAGTATGGCTCGCGATCATGCCCCGGACAACGTACGGGTGATGGCAGTGGGGCCCGGGCCCATATTCACCGACTTCCACGAAAATCGCGCCGAAGAGATGGGCCAGAGCCACGACGAGTACAAAAAAGAATTTGGCTCCGACACCATGATGGACCGGCCCGGCACGCCTCTAGAGGTGGCCAACGCTATCCTTTTCCTCGCCTCCGACGAGGCATCTTTCATGACCGGCACCTGCGTCTTCGTCGACGGCGGCCAGACGGGGCTCTAAATCTGAAGGCGATGCGGAGACACCGGAAAGCCAAGGCGTGCTGTCAGAGATCAAATTCACGGGAGATTGGAGGATTTAAATGAAAAACGGAAGACCCGCCGCACTCATCACGGGTTCGGGCCGCAATATGGGACGAGGTTGCGCCAAGAAATTGGCCGCAGCAGGTTTCAATATTGTCGTTAACGGTTCGCGCGATAAAGCCGCGTGCGAGCGTGTGGCAGATGAAGTTCGCACGATCGGAACTGATGCGACAGTCGTCATGGTGGACATTGGCGATCAGTCGGCGGTAACGCCGGGGTCAGCGCCGACACCAGGCCGAAACAAACTAATACCAGAAACAAACCAATACTGCGGTGCAAGTGGGGGCTCCTTTGCAACCTACCTTATATGTATTATGCACCGCTTAGAGGCTGCCATCACCGTAATTTTCAGACGGCCGGAAGCCCGCCTTCCATTGTCGAGAGCCACTAATTCTGGGCGTCCAGCGAATTGAAAGGCGTTGTCAGAGCAAATTCGTTTGCTTTGCCAAAAGGTCAGAACCGGATTTCGCGGCCATTGATTTTCCTGCATTTTTCCAGGTCGATTTGAGCGTTCGATTGCCGCTCCAAGTATTTGGAATTTGCTCTGACTACGCCGATCCCAGCGATAGTGTTCAGAAAATCTCGAGCTGCGCCCCGGTAAGCGCTTCAAAGCTAGTGCCGACGAATCCCAAAATACCATTCGCGACAGGCGCAAGCTGGCGCTCTTCATAGTGCCGGTAATCCGGTCTCGGTATAGCTTCCAGCACCGGCTCGGGGCCGTTTCGTGTGATGACATAGCGGATCCAGCGATCGGGGCGGTCAAGCTTGCGCGCCGCTTGCACATGCGGTGGCACGTTGCGGGTATACTCATCTAGCGGGCGGCGCAGACGTTTTCTATAAACCAGCTCGTGATCCAGTCGCGCCGCCTTAAGATCGTCGACTGTGTCCCGCACAAAGGCCTCGAAAGGTAGGTCCAGGAAGATGCGCCTGTAGAGTTCGCGCTGGAAGCGCTGAGCGAGGGGTGTCCAATCGGTGCGCACGCTTTCCAGGCCCTTGAAAACCACTGCCATCTCGCCATCAGGCTGGCGTACCAGACCTGCGTATCGCTTCTTGCTGCCGGTTTTGGCGCCCCGAATCGTCGGCATTAGGAACCGGAGAAAGTGGGTCTCGAATTCGGCTTCGAGAAAGGATTCCAAGCGGAACTCCTCAGCAATGCAGTCGCGCCACCAACCATTGAGCTGGGCTGCGAGATCGGCGCCTATATCCCGCAGCTCCGCCTCGCTGCCCGTCTTGGCCGGCAGGACGAACAGCGAATCGGTATCGCCGTAGATCACCTTATACCCCCGCATCTCGATGAAGGTGCGGCTCCTCTGGAGGATATCGTGTCCCCTGCGAGTGATGCTGCTCGCCAGCCTAGAATCGCAGAAACGACAGCCCGAGGCACCGAGCACGCCATAGAACGAATTCATCAGAATCTTGACGGCTTGCGAGAGCGCCGCGTCCTTGTTCGCCTTCGCCCGGTCGCGGGCCATCCAGAGGTCGGCGATCAAGGCAGGTAGGATCGCTTGGTCACGCGAGAAGGCAGCCCCTTGAAAGCCAGGCACCGGATCCTCGCCTGGCTCGGCGAGAGCAAGCGGATCGATCTGATAGGTCCGAATGATGCTTGGATAGAGGCTCTTGAAATCCAGGAGCAGCACGTCGCTATAGAGGCCCGGCACGGAATCCATGACATGACCTCCAGGGCTACCAGGACCAGGATCCCTATCGCCGACGTCCGGCGCCACCCGGCCCGCTCGGTGCAGCCTTGGCAGATAAAGATGATCGAATGCCGCGACCGACCCGCCATAGCGATCCATAGACAAGCCGGTGGCCGAGGCACGCTCACGGGCGAATGCCAAAAGGTTGGTCTTCGCGAAAATATCCAGCACAAGACGACAGTCCTCGAGATTATAGGCGGCGAGCGCCACAGGGTCATCTCGATACATGCGCTGGATTTCCTGGACGCGATGAGCAGCACTTTGGATCGCCTTGCCGCGGCCCTAGGAGCTGTTTGGCGACGACGTCGAGTTCGAAGCTCTCGAATGACCAGAAACCAGTTCGCAGTAGCTCGATTCCGTCGAGCGCCACACGACCTGGGATTCGTGCGACCGCGCTGCCGCGTTGGGCCTGCGGCCGGAGGATCGCGGCCCGCTCACCTCCGCGCGCGATGGCGAATGGGAGCGAAAGCTCGGTGCATTTACGTTCCAAGAAGTCGAGATCGAAGCTGGTTACATTCCACCCGAGCAGGAGATCTGGATCGGCTTCTGATAGCCAGTCGAAAAAGGCACGGAGAACGCCGGCTTCGTCCTCGCACCAGGCGATCGTCAGATTTGGCGGACTCGGCCTCTGGGAGGCTGCAATAAACACCTTTGCGTCGTCAGGCGAGGCGACCGCGATCGAATAGAGAGCGCCATCCAGGCCTTCGGTCTCGATGTCGATGGCAGCATGTTTGAAAGTGGGCTCAAACTCGGCCCGGTGTAGGCGGGGATTGCGGTACTCGATAAAACCGTCCCGTGGTATCGCCTCGCCACTCAAGCTGCAAGCGCCGTTGATGAAGCGCTCCATGAGATAGCGGTCGCTCGGTTTGATGTCGGATTCATAAAGCTTGATGCCGCGGGCACGCAGTAGGCGGCGCCCGTCCTGAAGATCGCGTTGTTGCCTGAAATAGAGCCCATCGACCCATTCACCGTTCAGCGTTTGAAGCTCGAGCGGCCTGCGTTCGATTGAAAAATTGTGGATCCAGGGATCGAGGTCGGTATTCCGAGGAACAAAGCAGACAGCTTCCTGCTCATGAATAACGGCGCGGACGGGACCGTCATCGGTGCTGATCCAAAAGACGAGCTCAAGACCGTCAGCGCGATCCCGCCACTGCCGCGTCAGCAGAAAACCGGAAGTCGATGGCTGCGGATCGTTCATGGGATCTGGTGAGAACGTGACATGACGACGTGTCCGTGGCGAATTGGTACTCACGCGACGACCGGAAGTTCGAAAAGGCCACCGCAATGCTTTTCCCAGCATTGTCAGAGTAAATTGGCTTGAGCCTCTTGGCGAGGCTCCTTGGCCTGTCTCTTCTGATTCCAAGCAAATTAGACGATTAGTGCCTAAGCAGAGCCGAAAGGAGCCGGGAGAGCTGGCTCGAACAAATTGCTCTGACAATGCCCGCTGCCCTGAGCCTAGACCGAAGGCTGCCGCTTGGTGCGGCTGCAGAGGCCTGCGACCAATCAAAATCGCCAGCGGCACCAGGGGCCGGTGCGGCGGCGGTGGCGGCTTTTCAGGATCAGCTCTTCCAAGTCGTAGTCTTCGGCTTCGAGGAAGAACCAGGTCGGGCCCGTCCAGGCGAACTTGGCGAAGTCGATGCGGCCCTGGCGGTCGAACTGGACGCCTTCGGCACGCAGGCGGCGGCGCTGCTCTGGATCGGGCTTGCCGTCACTGCGCGGCGCGAGCTTGCCCTGGCTGTTGATGACCCGGTGCCAGGGCACCTCGGACTTGTCCGGCAAGGCCGCCAGGGCGCGGCCCACCATTCGCGCCGACGGCAGGCCCGCGACCAGGGCAACCTGGCCGTAGGTGGCGGCCTGGCCGGCCGGGACCTGCCGCACCACGCGATAGATTCTTTCGTGCAGCTGCTGAGCCTTGGACCAATCCACGTGTGATTCCTCAAAACTCTAATTCCCGCAGAGACCCGGGAGACCCACGCCGTGCTGAGCTGCGGAC
>PVMK01119613.1_pt1 | contig 13565 bp, 12 predicted proteins | sample 1853481 | NCBI WGS metagenome assembly PVMK01 (sample SAMN08533507, study PRJNA380276) | Marine sediment metagenome, whole genome shotgun sequencing project. | reverse complement strand
ATAGGTATTGTGGTAGGCATCGTGTTACTCGTTGCTGTTACGTTGATCATCGTCTTAACCCGGCCGAAAGCAGAGTACCGTCCCGACGATTCGCCCGAAGCCATCGTGCATAATTACCTTCTTGCCATAAAAGAAACTGATTATGAACGAGCCTACGAGTATATATCCCCTGATATCCGTGATTACCCTGAGGATCTCGAGTCTTTTATCGATATCGTGGAAGACGAGCCCTGGAGTTTTGGCGGTAGGACAAACTCTATCGTGGAGGTTCAGTCCTCCCGTGTTAGCGGTGACAAGACCACAGTTAAGGTACTAGAAACTGTTTATAGCAGCGGAGGCTTATTCGACAGTGGTCAATACGACAGAAATTTCGATATGAAACTCCACCAGGTTAAAGGGGCGTGGAAGCTGATCGACGGGGATCTCTATTGGTATAACTGCTGGGGCGACGACCATGCTACATGGTGCGATTAGCATTGGATGGCTGATGCCCCACTTGTTCAATGTAAGGGAGGTGTATCATGGGTAGTATCAAATGGTGGTATGTCTATCTCGTTAGCGCTATCACCCTGAACGCAGTGGCCTGGGCGGTCATAAGCCTTGTTCGCGAACTGACTATCCGCCAACTCGAGACGCCGGTCGAGGCCCTTGCTCTGATGATTGCTACAATTATTGTAGGGCTCCCGCTATACCTTGTCCATTGGCTTTGGGCCCAACGTAACGCTGCCAGAAACCAAGAAGACAGGGCGTCCTTCCCCCGGATGCTCTATCTCTATCTCATGATGACCGTGTTTTTGGTGCCGCTTATCATCAGCACCTTCGGCATGCTCAAGGCGTTGCTTCACCTTGCATTTGGAGTAAGCCCGGTAGGCTATTGGGTACGCCCACCAAGCCAGAGCCTCTGGTTAAACCTTACGGCAATTGTCATCCTGGCCTTGCTGTGGCTCTATCATTGGCGTATCCGCACCGGTGATGAAGGCACCGTGCCCGAGACAGACGCTTCGGTAACTGTTCGACAATTTTACATTTACGCCTTTGCCGGAACCGGCCTGATATTAACCGCTCTGGGAGCTGGCAACCTGATCCAGTGGATAACGGCCTCGATAGTTGCCGGTCCGACGCCAGCTGATTTTGGTCGTTTGTACCTGGCAGATGTAATCTCCCGGCTCGTCGTCGGGGCAGCTGTATGGGTGCCCTTCTGGCTGATCGCCCAGAGACTGTTTCAAGGCCCAGAGGAGCGGGAACAGGAGTCGATCATTCGCAAAATTTACCTGTATTTGATCGTTCTCGCCTCGGTTTTAACGGTCGTGTCCACCTTAACCGTTGTCCTGACAGATCTGATGGAGGGGTTATTCAATGTTCCTTCAAGTGGCCCTTCATCCGGTGGGGACATCAGGTTACCGGTGTCAATTATTATCGTTAGCGGGATCGTCTGGGCCTATCACGCCTATGTGCTTCGACAAGACGCAATACAAGCCCGCGGCCTGATGCAGCAGGCCGCAGTCAGGCGCATCTACCTATACCTGGTGGCTGGAATTGGGTTGGCTTCGGTGTTAGCCGGTTCCGCAGGTGAGATAAGCGTCTTAATCCGCGCTATTGGAGGTCCCGGCCTGATTGTAAGTCTGAGAGAGCAGATGACGACCTTTACTGCCATGCTGATCGCCGGCCTTCCGGTGTGGCTGGTACACTGGCGACAGATCCAAATAGCAGCGGCCGATCCTGGGGAGCAAGGACAGGAGGAGCGTAGTGCTCTCTCGCGCCGGATCTATCTTTACTTTTTTATCTTCATTAGCACGATGGCCATTCTATCTAGCGCGGTATTTGTCGTCTGGCAGATAGTCCAACTGGCCTTAGATGAAGCAGCCGGTTCAAACCTGTTTATAGATCTCGGACAAGCGATGGGCTTTATTGTCGTTGCCGCAGCTGTATGGATCTACCATGGTTCCATCTTGCGGCGCGAAGGCGCACAGGTAAAAAAGGAAATCGCCTCTCAGCAGAAACCTGTGCGTGTGGCCATCATCGACGACGACGATGGCTCTTTGGGTGTGGCCCTGATTGATCGGATTAAAGCAAAGGTGCCATCGGCTACCATACAGCCAATAGCCTTAAGTTCGGCAGCCCAAACAGCTATGAACGGCAGCGCACTGGCGGACTCGCCGGTCGGGGTACTGGCTGAGGCCGAGGTAATTATCGGGCCATGGCACATGGCCGTCGCCGGTTCTGCTGGTGGACTAATTACCGAATCGATCGCCCAAACTATCACCAACAGCCCGGCGCATAAAGTGCTCATCCCGGTCCGCGAAGATGGCTGGGAATGGACCGGCGTCGAGCGATGGAAGGTGCAGGATATAGTCAAGGATGTGACAGGTGTTGTCGAGCAACTGGCATTAGATCGTCAGCCAAAAGCACGACGTAGGCTAAGCCCAGCAGTCATTGTTGTCATTGTTTTGGCCGGTCTTTGCCTACTTGGCACCATTGTGCCCGTGCTGTTGTCGTTAATTTTCGTAGTTCTTCTCAACTAGTGGGAATATAAAGAATAAAACTTAGTGTAATGTGGGGTGGTCGGCAATATCGCGCCGCCCCACAACCTTTTTCTTTCTGGCTATCTCAATCTACCAACCTCACTCAATAATCAACTCCTCGAGCCACTGAGCCTGCAACCCACGAGTTTTGATCGCTCAGCTTTAAAGAACCACACTTGGAATATCACACTTGGAATATCACACTTGACAATCCATCGCTAAATCATATATTATAGTATCATAATATAATGATACTGTAATAATTAGATGACGAATGCTGAGTTAACCGTCTTAGGCCTTATTGTCGAGACCTCTCGCCATGGCTACGAAATCGAGCAAGTTATCGAAGAACGGGGGATGCGTGAATGGACCGAGGTCGCCTTTTCATCGATCTACTACATCCTCAGGAAGCTGGAAAAGGAAAATCTAATCCGGAGCCGGATTAATCAGGGACCGGGTAGGGGGCCTGCGCGGCGGATCTACGAGATCACCGAACCTGGATTGTTGGCCTGGTACGAAGCTACCGTTGAAGCCCTGTCGAGCCCCAAGAATGGGTCAGAGCCCTTTCTTCTTGGTTTAGCCGGCCTGCCGGCCATCCCACCAGAGGAAGCCGCTGCAGCCCTACGAAGCTATATTAATCGGCTAGCGGAACGGAGGGATCATGTTCGAGGACGCAGGCAAGCGGCTGGTGAAGATCTCCCTCTTTTTCTGGACGGGATGTTCGACTTTAGCGTATCCATGCTCGAGGCGAGAATGGAGTGGATCGACAACTTTATTGTCAGATTGGAAGAAGAAAGGGGAAAGCAATTGTAAATGGACGCTTGCCCATAGGAATGGGCTTGGCCGAGCAGGAGCTCGGCAGGTCGTGCCCACAGGAATGGGCTTGGCCGAGCAGGAGTTCGGCTGTTCGACCGTTCCGAGAGCGTAAATCGTAAATCGTAAATCGTAAATTATTTTCCGAGGAGCTATCGATGAAGAAGATCGATCTGAAGAAAGAGTTTAAACATCTATACCTACCCTCAGCCAAACAAGTAGAAATCGTAGATGTTCCGGCTCTGAATTTCGTTATGGTAGATGGTAGAATTGAAGAAGGTGAGAGCCCGGAAACATCCCGCTCCTTTGCAGATGCCATGGCAGCCCTTTATGGGCTAACCTATACCCTAAAATTCGCCTCGAAATTAAGAGAGGTCAACCCGATTGATTACACTGTCATGGCCCTTGAAGGACTGTGGTGGAGCGCGTCTGGCGAATTTAACCTGGAGAAGAAAGGCGATTGGGAATGGACGATGATGATCATGCAGCCCGATCACATAACAGGTGAGATGTTTGAGGATGCCCGAAGACAGGTACGAGAAAAAAAAGGGGAGAGCGAAGCCCTCTCAAAGGCGCGGCTCGACCGTTTTCAGGAGGGACTCTCAGTACAGATTATGCACGTCGGTCCCTATTCCGAGGAACCCAAGACCATTGAAAAAATGATAGCTTTCGTCGAGGATCACGGCTACATCACGCGCGGTAAACATCACGAGATTTACATCGGCGATCCACGCCGGGCAAAGCCGGAGAATCTTAGGACTGTACTCAGACAACCGGTGGACAGAGGGCCTCAAAACCTGCCCGAGACCAATTAACCATCCTGGGACAACCCGAAGAGATTTCCATCGGGATCGTAGAGGGCTGCCAGGAAACCGCCCCACGGTTTCTTGGACGGCGGGTATTTAACTCTCGTTCCTCTCTTGACGAACCCCTCGTAGATCGATTCGATATCGCCAACCTCGAACCAGAGTGAGATGGTTGCATTTGGTTCAGGCTGCTCCGCGATCTGGTCAGAGCCAAAGTAGAGGTTGCCTAACTTAAAACCCAGGTGATCGTCACCGGTGGCCTGGGGCTCGCCTAATCCAAGACCGCGACTGTAAAATGCCACCAGTTCAGCCATCCGGTCGGTCCGGATGATTACCGTACCTAATATGACGCCATGTTGCTCTGACAAAGGATCTTGTTTTGGCTCCCCAAAAATAACAGGTGTTAGACGGCAACCCCAATCTCCGCCAGCACACCTTCGGCCGTCCACCTGTTTTCGCCATTAAGGACCAGCGCTTTTGGATTATCGAGCAGCCATTCGTCATGTAAATTCTCAAGCTGCTGCAGGTATTCCAGGGGGATACCGCTTTCTTCCTCCCTGCCTCTTTCGTGGATACGTTGTAAACACACCTCGGCCGGTGTACGGAGGTAGAGGATCAGATCCGGCTCGTCACAATATTTTGAAACTACGAAATCCCACATTCCCAGGTAGAGTTGGTATTCCGCCAGTGTAAATAGCCCCGTACGGTAGCAATTTTCGGCGAACACATACCGGTCGCAGAAGATTGATCGTTCAAGAATGACCTGGCTGTGGTCTGTACGCTGCCAAATCTCATGCCAGGTCTTAGCCCTGGTAACAAAGGCGCATATCTGGAATGTAAACGCCCAACGCTCCGTGTCGCTGTAAAAGAGCTCCAGCATGTTAGATGCGAAACCTTCGCGCCAGATGGATGTCGGCTCCTCGATAAAACCGAAGTGACCGGAGTTAGCGATGTTCCTGCCAACTGTCGTCTTTCCGGCGCCGATATTGCCCTCGATCAACACCATCATCCTTCCGTTTGCATTGTCGCGATAATTCACATCCGCCTCCTACGACAAGAGGGCAGCCAGCCCGTCTTCGATTGTGAGTTCAATAATGACTTCATATAGATATCGTTTTGATTGTTAGATCGAATCTGCTGTCCTCTGTCTATACCGCGGTCGCAAAAGTTTCCAACTGAACCGGCCAAAGTTCCGGCATCACCTTTTTGCGATTGATCACCCGTCCCAAAAGAAATAACCTCCATGAGGGCGGTGCGTGCAACAGCCAGTATGGGCATGGACAGCTAATTAACCTTTGCCTTTAGCCTCAAGTTCAGAGCCAATTTCGCATCTGGCTCAACGCTTTGTTACTATCCCAGCAACCGAAGCGATCAGCACGACACAAGCTAAAATCGGATGGCACAGAGAGATCTTTGATCGATTATTCTACTTCTGCGGATGTGTCGAACGCCAGCCCTATGCGGGTATTAAAACAAATGGCTACGTGCCAATGGCTACGTGCTTGATTTTACCTCAAGGAGTGCGTCTTGAAAGGGTTATTCGTAAATCCGGCCAATATTTTAAGGTAACGTTCTAAGCGCATATACTTCAGGAGAATCAATGGCCACAAACGTCGAAATTAAGGCACGGATAACGGATGTTACCGCGTTTCGGGAACGGATCGAGGCTCTAAGCGAAACGCCGGCGGAACTGATCCATCAAGAGGACATATTCTTTCACGTGCCTAAAGGTCGCCTGAAGCTGCGGATCTTCTCGGTCAGTAGCGGCGAGCTTATCTATTACGAGCGCGCGGACAGGGCAGGACCGAAGCAGTCGGAGTATCTTATCTCGGCCACGGCTGAGCCTCTTAGATTGAAGCAGGTATTGGAGGCATCTTTTGGTGTACGTGGCGTTGTGCGGAAACAGCGTTGGCTATCGTGGGTGGGTAACACGCGCATACACATGGACGAGGTTGAAGGGCTAGGCTCGTTCGTCGAACTCGAGGTTGTGCTAGCCCCAGGACAGGACCTCGAGCAAGGGGAGGCGAGGGCCGCCGGCTTGATGGACCAGATCGGGATAATTGGGGAAGATCTGGTCGAAGGGGCTTACATCGATCTGCTTGAGTTGAAGGCTAGCGAGGAAGCGAAGACCAGTGAAATATGACGGCGATTCATTGTCTACCCGGCCATGAATCATCGATGGTGCAGCCATTGTTAAGACACCATCCATCCAGAAGACCCACTTAATCACCAGTGGGAGCAGGAGATCTAATTATATTGATGCAGAGTGCCATCTCAACAGCAGAGTGGTAACCGACCAAGAATGAAAATAGGGAACGACGACGACACCGCGACCAGATCACCACTCACGCTCAGAGCGACCTACCGCTGGTTAATTTTGGTCCTGATCGCTGTAACACTGCCCTACCTGATGGCCTGGTTGACAACTCCAGAGGGCAAGGTCTTTTCTTGGGCGCTTCTTAACCCGGATGACGTGAGTGTTTATGTCTCAGCCATGAACCAGGGAGCGGAAGGGAAGTGGCTGTATCATTTCACCTATTCTCCAGAGGCCTGGCAGCCCCGTCTGATGCTTTCCCTTTACCTCGTGTTGGGCAAAATCACAGCGATTTTTTCCCAACCATCTGTCATTTGGTTCCATGTTTGGCGTCTATTCTTAGGTGTACTGTCCATGGGTGCGTTGGTCTTCTGGGTTCGCACAGTGTTTCCCAATCGATCACGCTGGCAGTGGACAGCCTGGTTTCTAATCCTTTTCGGAGGTGGGCTGGGGTGGATAGTAGCCATTATCAGACCCTCTATTTCAGGACAACTGCCCGATATCGGCATGGCGGAGTGGGTGCCTTTACTTGCCTTCATCAGCACGCCCCACTTTGCCCTGGGATTGGGTCTAGAAGCCCTCGTCTTTTCTTGTTTCATCAGAGCGGAGCGGGCAGAATCCACCAAACTAAGAATACGGTGGGCCGTTCTCGGAGCAATTGCGGCTGTCCTGGCTACGCTAGTATATGTATACCACCTGGCCATTATTGGTCTCGTCATAGGCACCTATCTACTGTTTCGGACCGTGCAAGAATATAGAAGTTCCTGGCGTCATTGGTGGACCGGAGCCATCATTATTGCTCCGCTAATACCCCTTCTTTTTTACTATACTATCTGGACCAACGACGATCCCTATTGGGAACGTTACACACGGATCGACCACGTTATTCTCCCGCCCTCTTTCTGGGCCGCCGTCATAGGCCTGGGTTTATTATTACCACTGGCCTTTGCTGGGGCACGCTACTGGTTTAAGCAAGGTCGTACGCCCTTACTCCCCATTTGGGCGATCGTCAATTTTCTGGTGCTATACCTTCCTTTTGTCGCTTTTTCAGGTCGCTTTGGACTCGGATTGATGCTGCCCGTGGCCACCCTGGCTGCCGTAGGTCTTGAAACCACCGTCCTGCCTTGGTTATCTCGAACGCGCTTCTTCGAAACCTTCTCGCGACTAACGCCAACACCCTACGAGTCCTTGCGCCGGGTCATCCTGCTGCTCCTGTTGCCCTCTGTGCTTATGGCTGTTTTGCTGCTAGTTAAAGGCCCTCTGGTTTCAAAAGAGTTTCCGTATTATTGGCCTGAATCTGATGTGGTCGCGGCAAAGTGGTTGGGTGAGCGTAGCGATGAGTCAGATGTTACTCTGGCTTATTACCCAATGGGTAACTTTCTGCCACAAGTGTATCCGGGCAAAGTCTTCATGGGCCAACTGGACTTCACGACCGAACTCAATACAAAGATTAAGCTAGTTCGAGAGGTTCTGGGTGGATCGATGTCGGATGTAGAGCGGCGCGCATTCTTAGAGGAATGGGGCATTAGCTATATCTTCTCCGGTACATTTGAGACGCCGTTCCAGACAGGTCCGGATCCACCAGGCACGGTAATTTACCAGGCGGACGAGATTCGAATTTTCCAGACAGAGTGATTTAGTCCAACAGTATTGGGTCGACACATGATGGGCCAGGCCGCTCAAACGCTGGTGACTGTTTGATTTCCGATTGGAAAATCGGCCGTAGGAGTGGTGGGATCGAGAAGATAGTCCCGTGTGATTACAACAGTGGCCGAGGAGATGGTATTCTTGTCCTCAAAGGACTAAGCACAGAGGACTAAGCACAGAGGACTAAGCTCAGTGGACTAAGCTCAGTGGACTAAGCTCAGTGGACTAACCCCAGAGGGCTAACCTCAGAGGACAGACCCCAGAGGTCTTGTCAGAAGAGCTTGGTCTCCTGGCTGAGAAGTTTTGCGCGAACGAGGTCGATATTTGCCAGATAGCCGTCCAAGATTGCTTCCGCAGCCTGGCTGGCATCAAGTGATAGGTTCCCCTTTTCCGGATAGAGTGCGGCCGTGGCCACCTGCGGCCGGTCAATTGGGCGTCCGATCTGGCTCAGGATGAGCACCTCGACCTGGCGCACGCCGTTGATCTGTTTCACGATAGCCTTAGCCGCTTCAAGGGCCAGGACGTTGTACAGCTTGCCCACGTGGCTAATTGGGTTTTTGCCGGCGGCCGCTTCCAGTGATGCCGGTCGGAAGGGTGTGATCAGCCCGATAACCCTGTTGCCCCGGCCGACAGCGCCGTCATCGCCACACTCCGCGCTTGTTCCGGTCAGGGTTAGGTAGGCCGAGTCATCATCCTCTTGATCGGCCGTGTTCACGAAAACCTCCGTAGAGCGTGAATTCCGGCGGTCGGCAAAGCGATGCACGGCCTGGCTAATATCTACTTTAAGCTCCCGGTATTGGCCGATATCTTGAACAGCAGGGGCCATGAACGGTACGGCACAGGTCAGGAAATTTTATCTCCGACGCGCGCGCCCATCACTTTTATGTCTTCGCCGATCGGGTAGCTGTCTAACAAAGCAAAATTCAGGTACTGGGCGGTTTCGTAGACAGTTTCCTCCAGCTCCGATAGAGGCCAGTGGGCTACCCCGAAGCTTGTGTCATTGGCTGTGACTTCGTCGACGATGTGCACAAGCTGACTATCCCCGTGACCGGCAAAGCAATCGATCACGCAATCCCTGTTTGGGTCAAGATAGCGCATTGTCTCTCGAATATGTGCTTTTGCCGCGTCGATGGCGATCACATCCATGGGCACTGGCCGGCCGTCAGAGGCCTCAGTCGTTCCGCGCCCGGCGATCTGTATGTGGATAGGTTTGAGCAAGAGACCCCAACCGAAATCAACGGCAACTTCGCCTGCGACTAATTGGACCTTATCAAAATTGTGATGTAGCTCTGTGCCCAGATTGTCACGGCACCAGCGCGTATACTCTACAGAGATTCGCTCGGCGATACCGTCACAAAGCGTGTCAGGGTGCCCGATCCCCTTTCGTTCGACAATCTCAACTGGCCGGTCTTCAATCCATAGATCCGCAGCTTCAGAAACGACGATGTTACGAGTCATTTCACGGCGATGATCGTGAAGCAAAGCTCTCCGTCTGGTGCGTTAACAACTACCTCCTCACCCACTTTGTGCTTCAGGAGAGCCAGGCCTAAGGGGGATTCGTTTGATATCGTGCCCTCGCTGGGATCGGCTTCGGCAACGCCAACAATCCGGTAGGTCTCCAGCTCCCCATCGCAATCTTGTATAACCACCGTATCGCCAATATTGACCGTGCTGAAGTCTGTATCGGCTTCAATCAACTGCGCATCGGCTATCATATCTTCGAGTTCCTGGATCCGGTGATCGGTGAAGGCGAGCTCATCCTCGAACATCATCTGTTCTGTGTTTTCCATCCAATCGCCGCCACTCTTGACTTCAGTAAGTCGATCGATAATACGCGGGCGTTCAACATCACGCTGGTGTTCCAGCTCTTTTTCTAGATCAGCTTTACCTTTTTCGGTGACATATACCGGTTTGTTCAGCATGGTTGCACGCTCCTTCTGTCCGCGACGGTGGTGGGTCCTGAACCAGTGCGAAGACTTAGCTCAACCGGGTGAAAAGTTCAACCCGGAGTGAGGCTAATACAAAGTAAATAGCAGGTGCGACGATCGTGGAAGGTTCTATGATTCATTGTGATTTACCATTGATATTTCCATTCGCATCTGCTTGGCAACTAACGTCATGGGGCGATTGCCGAGGCGGTTGACGTTTCTTTATTTCTCTGTTCCTAATAATACTCGCAAACCGCATACAATTTCAAGCCGCAAATTGCCTGGCCTTCACAAACTGTACTACGCCTTGCCTGCCTTTACTAGATGTCGAATGTCACGGTCATGAGTGAAGAAGATCATAATCAAGGGAAAATAATCGTTTCGGACTCTTGCCCAGAGTATTATTCGGTCTGTAGTTCCTCATTTGTCACCTGGCGCTTGTTGTCTGTCTCAAGGGGCATAGTTCCATTATACTATTAACACGTAAAGGATTGCTGAGATGGCTTATTACGCAGGAATTGCGCTGATCTCGACCGCCACGATTCTATTAGAATTGGCGCTACTACGCTTATTCGCAGTTCAGCAATTTTATCATTTTGCCTTCATGGCCATCAGCTTGGCCCTTTTAGGGGCGGGGGCAAGCGGTTCGATTTTGAGCGTCTGGCGCCGCCGTCTTCGGCCGGCACCTTTATGCCTGTTTTTCGGTATAACCACCCTGGGCGCCTATCTAGTGGTCAATTTCGTTCCCTTTGATTCATTCAGCATCGCCTGGGATCGTCGACAGGTGCTTTATCTGGTTGTCTATTTTCTGGTTGTTGCCGTCCCATTCTTCTTTGCCGGTCTCGTCGTTGGCGGGGAGTTGATGCACCCTGGCGAAGGCAGGCATCCCGAACGCCAATCTAAGGCCGGTTCGCACCAGGTATACGGAGCCAATCTCATTGGCTCCGCCCTGGGGGCCATGATCTCGATACCCGTTCTAGCAATATTTGGCGGAGAGAGGGCCGTTATCGCAGCGGCAATCATCGGTGCTTTTGCAGGGCTCCTTTTCAGCTCAATCGAACTTCGGCAAACCGAACGGGCGAGGCGAAAGTGGGCTGCTGCCCTATTATTAGGGCTGTTCATTACCGCCGCTCTCGTCGCGCTCATCGCTCAACCGGGCTTTCTTGCTCAGAAGCTATCTCCTTACAAAACCTTATCCGTCATCTTACAGACGATAGATAGCCGCCACACTCTTTCCGATTGGGACTCGTCGGCACGGGTGGATGTGGTTGAAAGCGATACCATTCACATCATGCCGGGCCTCAGCTTACTGTCGCCAGCCAGTGTACCACCCCAAATTGGATTGACGTTGGATGGGGACAGCCTTATGCCGATCACGGGACTCGACCCAGATTCAGATCAGGCACGAGACTTGGCCGACCATACTCCTCATAGCCTGGCCTATCACCTTCGCCCAGGCGGAAATACTGTTGTCATCGAAGCCGGTACTGGTATGGACGTTCTCTTTGCGTTGGCGGCTGGCGCCTCTCAAGTTGCGGTCGTAGAAGAGAATGGACTGGTCTTAGAGATAGTCGAGAAAGAATACGGGGAGTTCACCTATGGCCTTTATAGCGACCCCCGGGTGACACTGTTCAATCAATCAGGCCGAGTTTTTGCCCGTCAGCAAAGCCAGGCCAGAAAGGGTGGGGCAGATAACTATGATGTAGTTATCGTCGCCCTCACCGAACCCCACAGGCCGGTGACCTCTGGTGCATATAGCCTGACCGAAGATTACCTCTACACTGTGGAGGCCTTTCAGGATTATTACCATCTTCTCAACGAGGATGGTTTGCTTGTCGTTACTCGTTGGCAACAGGCGCCACCAAGCGAAAGCGGCCGGACTCTTGCGGTTCATGTCGAAGCCCTCGAGGCGATGGATCTTAACCCGGCCGAACACCTAATCGCCTATCGCACGCTGCGTACGATGACTTTTGTCTCCAGCCTGCGCCCTTTCACCAGTGAGGAGTTGGAAATCACCCGCGATTTCTTGAGCCGGCGAAATTACGATCCAGTTTACCTTTATGACATCCAGCCTGAGGAGCTCAACCGGTATAACGTCCTCGAGACACCGCTCTATCACGACCTGTTCGCCGATATCCTGGCCGACCGGGAGGACGTTTACAGAGACTATCGTTTTGATATCCGGCCGCCAACTGACGACCGGCCGTTTTTCTACCACTATTTCAAGTGGCGCCAGACACCTGAGATCCTGGCCGCTCTTGGATACAACTGGCAACCATTCGGTGGCAGCGGCTATTTCGTCTTACTCGCGCTACTTATCGTAGTGATCCTGGCTTCGGCCGTTCTCATTATTGGTCCACTGTTGCTCCGGCGTGAAAGTAAGACGATCGACCATGCAGTCGATATTCCCCGCTGGCGGCCGCGGGTTTTTATATACTTTTCGGCTTTGGGCCTGGCTTTCTGTTTGTCGAGATCCCCCTGGCTCAACGATTTATCCTGGTTCTTGATCAGCCGGTTACCGCGCTGGCCACGGTGCTTTTTGCGATCCTGTTATTTTCTGGTTTAGGCAGTCTGAGCAGCCGGCGGTGGCCTCTTATCTGGGGATTCGTCGCCCTGATCGCGCTCATTGCTCTGTATCCCATCTTGTTAGCGTCCTTAAGCGGCTTAGCTCTGGGCCTGCCAGAGTGGGGTCGCATCGCCATTGTCGTACTGGCCATAGCGCCGTTGGGTTTTCTAATGGGGCTGCCATTCGCTGGTGGTCTTCGCGTGGTTGAGAGTAACGAACCAGCCCTGGTTCCCTGGGCCTGGGCCATCAACGGTACATTCTCTGTCATCAGCTCGATCCTGGCGGTGATGATTGCCTTATCGTGGGGGTTTTCGGCCGTGATGTGGCTAGGCGCTGTCGCTTATGGAGTGGCGCTGCTCATCTTTCGGAAATGGCTGGCGTCTGAATGATGGAGTAGCTCTTCCGCGGGTCACCCCCACTGGAGATCGTAATGGTCCCGGAAACGAAAAGAGCCCACCCACGACAATACCGTGGATGGGCTCTCCTCCAATGTTCAAGATAGTTTTCTAAACGCCACTACGGTTCGGGCGAATAGATTACGTATAGCTCCAGTTCTCGTCCGCGACGCGGTTGTAGGACTCTACCTCGAAGGACCGGTTGGCTATCAATTGGAAGTATATTCCCGAACCGGCAACAATCACGAAGAATAGGAACCATAGCCAGGACTGGTCGATGGCAATCTGTACCGGATTTTGAACGAACTCCAAGATTGCTGTGCCATAGACCATGGCCAGTATCGTGTAGATAATGAGCCCGGTGCCGCCAAAGGCGGTGATGACGATAATGGCGTATTTCTGCAGATTAAAGCGAAGCACAATAATGGTCAAAACCACGCCGACGACCACGCCCACAATCCACAACAGGAACTCTGAATCCACGCCGATCCATTCCATGATGGCGATGCCCGCAGCATATCCGCCTGTGAAGGATACAACGGCCACAGCCACGATGTAGAACAGATACGACAGA
>PVMK01145130.1_pt1 | contig 13566 bp, 12 predicted proteins | sample 1853481 | NCBI WGS metagenome assembly PVMK01 (sample SAMN08533507, study PRJNA380276) | Marine sediment metagenome, whole genome shotgun sequencing project. | reverse complement strand
CGGAATATGAGCATTGGCTGCCTGCCGAAACGCTTTCCTTCCGCAATGGCGGCAGGCGGGCTAACGCGCTGAGCGTGTTCATTGTCCTCTAACGACGCGCTCGGCGAGGCCAGAGGCCAGCTTTGCGGCGACCGACGGGCGACCCCGCTGCCGGAGGTGACGCAAGCTGGCCTCGTTTGCTTTCGGCCCGCCTCTAAATCTCCTCAAAGCCGGTTTCCCATGTGATCCTTCGGACGCGCTCGCGGCAATGCGTCTTGATGTTTTTCCCCAGTTCTGCGCCGGCATCGCTTGCCGGCTTCTATCGAAAAGCACAATAAAAGGGGGGAAGACGATCCGGGGGGAGGCGCGTGATCCTCATCATTGCCGGCATGATCGCATTGACCATCGCGGTGGCTTTTTGGCTTGCTGCGCAATTCACTGCTGAGCGTGTCCATTTCCAGAAAACTCCGGATCGGCCCTGCTCGTTTGGCTGCTCGATGGCTTGGCTTGCCATTCGCAGCCACGATACCGAAGCCGTTCTGGAGGCGCTTCGTGTCGTCAATCCTGCGCCGTGTAACTGGAGCTCTGGCGTCGGCGCTGTCTACGATAACCAGCTTGGCGAGTTGCACGTGTTTGTCTCGCCGCCCGTCGATAATTGGACGTTCGTCGTCGGTCTGCCGTTACCCCATCCCGTTGGGCGCGGCTTCGTTGACAAGTGCACGCCGTTGCTCGTCGATCTCGGCGGACATTTCCCAGAGGTGCAGTACTTCTTCGCCTATCCACTCATAGATTTCTTCGCGTGGGCGCGCGTGCGTGACGGACGCCTCGTCCGGGCCTTCGCCATCACCGATGAGGGCGTTGCTTGGAGCAAGGGGCGCGCGACCAAAGAGGAGCGCGCTCTAGGTCTCAAACTGTTTGAGCTGCGCGGTGTTCGTGGGCGCAAGGGCGACGCTGGCGGCGAGATGATCTTGCATCCGACCGAAGAGCATGTGATGCGTCTTGCGAAGCGCTGGAGTCTTGATCCGACTACGCTGTCCAGTCTGGCGTCGCAGCAGACGGCCCTAGGCTATATCGCACAGGCGCCGGGGGCGTGGCGCACTGAGCGCATTCGCAAGACGGACCGCCCCCGAAAGATCGCCTGAGCGTGCCAAACGTTTAAGGCGTGGGCGAGCAGTCCGCAGCACATCCCTTGTGTTCAGCACACAGAGTATACTTCCCTGTTTGGGGGGCGATGTTCACCGGCAAGGCTTGGTTGGCCTCAATGATTGTGGCTGCTGTGGCTGGCACGACAGGTCTTTACGCGCTCGCGCCCATTGTGCGTTCTACGGGTTGCCCTGAAACTCAATGACGCGCGGCGGTGGGAGGGGCTTTTTTCCATCGCTTGGTTGCGAGCCGGCGCCGAACTTTTCCCGGCGCGTGGAGCGTACCGGCGGTACACGAATCCTTTTTGCGCGGCAAAGTTTGTGCTGCGCCTCGTTCCGCCCGCACGCGCGCGGCTGACCATTCTTTGTAAAGCAGATACGCACGCCCTTGAGCTGCTTGGCCCGGCGCGTGCAGGTGACGGCGATCATGTCGGGCTTGAGCCATGGGTTGAGCGCAGTCAGCTCGCGTTTGAGCTGATAGGGTGAGACAAACTGGGTCTCGAACGGATTTCGATAGCGATTTGGGATCTTGATCTGTTTGAAGAGGCGCCGCGCGAAACCGTAGTACTGGGCGGGACTGAGCCCAGAGCATGTCCCGTGCGTTCTATATTCGTGGATGACCAGGCCGCGCCGGGGCATCACGTTGCGAACGGTGTCGATCACCGCATTTGGTACAAAGGGCCGCCTGCGAACGGGGCAGTGCTCCGGGTACCCCTTTGCGTACTGCGGCCATAGACCATGCAAGAGGAAGCCATAGCGTTTGCCGTCACGGCGTGCGCACTGAGCATCCTTCCGATCGCTAGATGAGGCGATGCATTCGGTCGGGCTCCATGACAGAACCAGCGTGTAGTAGTCGAATTCACCCGCAACATTCTGGCGCGGCTTAGGGTCAAAATACTCGCTTGGCCACGGTGCGCGTTGGGCATGCGCCGCAATGCCGAAGGAAATTGTCAGAACCGCGAGCAAGGAAAGCGCGACGCGCCGCGTGAACATGCCCATCTCCCAGCCTTAGTTCGCCTTGGTGCGCGAGACCTGCGCTAGTTTTTCCAAAATGCGCGCCCAGCTTCGTGCGCCCTTCTTGAAGCTCTTCATATTGTACTTCTCGTTTGGGCTGTGAATGCGATCGTCTTCGAGTCCGAATCCAACGAGCAAACTGTCCATACCAAGCGCATCCCTGAAGGACGGAACAATGGGGATCGATGCGCCGCAGCCCATCATGATGGCCGGCCGTCCCCACTCTTCTTCGAGCCCAGCTGCGGCCGCGCGCATGGGCGCCGTGGAGGTTTTAAACGCTACGGCCGGGCTTCCTGCAAGGCCGCTGAATGCAACGCGACAATCTTGCGGCAGTCGCGCGTGGACGAACTCCTGGATGTTGGCGAGGATTTTAGCGGGATCTTGGCCCGCCACCAACCGGCACGTTACTTTTGCGGAAGCTGTCGACGGGATTACCGTCTTGGTGCCAGCACCTTGGTAGCCGCCGGTCACGCCGTTGAACTCCAGCGTCGGTCGCGCCCAGAGCTGTTCCAAAGCTGAGTGGCCGTTCTCGCCGGCGGGTGTGTGCAGGCCGACCTCTTTGATGAATTCGTGAATGCGCGAGCCAAGCTCTTTCCACTGTTCAAGCTGTCCGGGCGAGGGTGCTTCGACGCCGTCGTAGAACCCTGGAACGGTGACGCGGCCTTTTTCGTCATGCATCTGGCCCAGCACGCGTACGAGCGCACGAATGGGGTTCATTGCTGGCCCGCCGTAAAGTCCCGAGTGAAGATCGCGCGAGGGGCCCGTCACCTCGATCTCGATTGCGGCCAGACCGCGCAGCATTGTGGTGATCGCGGGCGTGTCCCGATCCCACTGCCCCGTGTCGCAGACGAGCACGAGATCAGCGCGTACGTCCTCGCCATGCTCGGCCAGAAATCCTGGAAGCGAGGCCGAACCGCACTCTTCCTCGCCTTCGAATAAGACTGACACGGCGAGTGGCAATTCGCCGGCGACTGTTTTCCACGCGCGCGCAGCGGCAAGGAACGTCATGAGCTGCCCTTTGTTGTCCTCAGCGCCACGCGCCACGATCACTTGCCCGTTAACCGGGTCAGTGGCGACGTGCGGATCGAACGGCGAGGATGTCCAAAGATCCAAGGGGTCGGGGGGCTGCACATCGTAATGGCCATAGAACAGCACGTGAGCCATTCCATCAGGCACTGTGGGGCGGTCATGGGCAACAACCATTGGGTGGCCGCTTGTTGGCACAACGCGAGCATCAAACCCGATATCGCGCAGCTCGTTAGCACACCATTCGGCGGCGGTGAGGCAGTTGTCCGCGTAAGCCGGATCAGTCGAGATGCTTTCGATGCGCAATAGCTCAAACAACCGGTCAAGCGCGGCGTCATTCGAATCGTCCAAAGTCGTCAGCACTTGATTTAGCTGTTCGCTCATAAACTACGGCTCCATGGTTTATGGGCGCTCACAGTGGGCGAAGCCGGTGGCTCCGTCAAAGACAGGGTCCTGATTTGAGACTAAGCGCGACACTTTATTGGGCACTGCCGATCAATCGGATGCCTTTCGAGCCTGGGCAGAGACTGATATGGCAGAGTGCAGTTGGCAGAGGGTCGTAACAGCGCTATAGGCCGGGCGCTTTGGCGGAGCAAAAAGACATGGCAAGTACGTCTGCGAGCGAGGATCCCAAATGGGTCTATGTCTTTGCCGCTGGACATGTCGATGGCCGTGCTGGATTGGTCGACCTTCTGGGTGGCAAGGGTGCCAATCTTGCCGAGATGGCGCGGCTTGGGCTCCCGGTTCCGCCTGGCTTCACCATCACCACGGAAGTATGCCACGCCTACTATGCGCAAGGGCACAAGCTGCCTGACGCGCTGAATGCTCAAGTCGAGGCGGCGCTGCAACTTATTAGCGATGAAACGGGCGTCTCTTTCGGCGACGTGAACAAGCCATTGCTGTTGTCAGTACGCTCGGGTGCGCGCGTGTCCATGCCCGGCATGATGGACACGATCCTCGATCTCGGACTCAACGACGAGACCGTGGAGGGCCTTGCCAAACGTTCCGGCGACCGCCGCTTTGCGTACGACAGCTATCGCCGATTCATTCAGATGTATGCCGACGTGGTCATGGGTGTCGATCACGGCGTATTCGAGGACATCTTGGAAAACTTCAAGAACCTCGCGGGCTTTTCCAGCGACACGGAGCTGACCGAGGAGGATTGGGGCGACATCATCGGCGAATACAAAAAGGCGATCGAGCGTGAGCTGGGAAAGCCCTTCCCTCAGGACATCGGCGAGCAGCTTTATGGAGCCATCTCAGCCGTGTTCGGTTCTTGGGAAAACCCGCGCGCCAAAACCTACCGCAGAATCCACGATATTCCTGATGACTGGGGGACCGCTGTCACGGTGCAGGCGATGGTGTTCGGGAACCTTGGTGATACGTCGGCAACCGGCGTTGCCTTCACGCGCAACCCGTCGACGGGGGCAAAGGAGATCTACGGCGAGTTCCTGTTAAACGCTCAGGGCGAAGACGTGGTGGCGGGGATTCGCACGCCGCAGCCTCTCACTGAGATGGCGCGCCGCGATGCGAACGAGGAGAATCCCTCGCTTGAAGAGCTGATGCCAGATGTCTTTTCCAAGCTAAGAGGCGTCTTTGAAAAGCTTGAGGCCCGATACCGCGACATGCAGGATATCGAATTCACCGTCGAAGATGGCAGGCTTTGGATCTTGCAAACGCGTATTGGCAAGCGCACGCCGGAGGCTTCGCTCGCAATTGCGGTCGACCTCGCTAAGGAGGGTGTGATCACCAAACGCGATGCGGTGATGCGCGTGGAGCCGTGTGCTCTCGATCAGCTCTTACACCCGACCATCGATCCCGATGCACGCAGAGAGGTGATTGCAACGGGGCTTCCAGCATCTCCCGGCGCGGCGGCAGGGGCAATCGTGTTTACCTCTGACGAGGCCGAGACCGAAAAAGCAAAGGGGCGCGCCGTGATCCTCGTGCGTCCTGAAACAAGCCCGGAAGATATTCACGGTATGCATGCAGCGGTTGCGATTCTCACCGCACGTGGCGGTATGACGAGCCACGCTGCCGTTGTGGCGCGCGGCATGGGACGGCCCTGCGTCTCAGGTGCGGGCATGCTGGCCATCAACGAGGAGGAGGGAACCTTGCGGGCCGGAAAGCACCTTCTCAATAGGGGCGATGTCATCACCATCGATGGCAGCAGGGGCCAAATTCTTCTCGGGCGGGCAAAGATGCGGCAGGCTGAGCTGTCGGGTGCGTTCGCGACATTGATGAGTTGGGCTGACGCGGAACGGCGCATGGGAGTGCGCGCCAACGCTGATACGCCTCGTGATGCGCTGCAGGCACGCGAGTTCGGTGCGGAAGGTATCGGGCTTTGCCGGACCGAGCACATGTTCTTCGAAGAAGGGCGCATAAGTGCCGTGCGCGAGATGATCTTGACGGACGATGAGACGGGAAGGCGGGCAGCACTCGACAAGATCCTTCCCATGCAGCGCGCAGATTTCGAGCAGATCTTTGATATCATGGCCGGGCTGCCCGTGACGATACGGCTGCTCGATCCACCGCTGCACGAATTCCTCCCTCAGCACCAGCGAGAGATTGCCGCCATCGCGAAGGAACTGGGTGTGCCGGTGGAAAAGCTAAAGGCGCGACTTAGTGAGCTTGAGGAATTCAACCCCATGCTGGGTTTTCGCGGCTGCCGGCTTGCTATCCGTTACCCCGAGATTACGGAGATGCAGGCCCGGGCCGCGTTCGAAGCCGCGATTAATGCGGCCAAGAAGGCGGACAAGCCCGTCACCCTGGAGATCATGATCCCCCTCGTCGCGTATCGCCGCGAGTTTGATATTCTGCGCGATGTGATCCTCGCCACGGCGAAGACCGTCGAGAAGGAGACAGGCGCGAAGCTCGATTTTATGATTGGAACCATGATTGAACTACCGCGCGCAGCTCTGCGGGCTGCTGAGATTGCGGAGGGTGAGTCCGGCGCGGACTTCTTTTCTTTCGGCACCAACGATCTGACGCAGACCAGCCTCGGACTCAGCCGCGACGACGCGGCTCCAATCCTGACGAGTTACACGGAGAAGGGGGATCTTCAAGGTCGATCCATTTGTGTCATTGGATGTGGCGGGCGTCGGCGAGCTCGTTCGCATTGGCACGGAGCGGGGTCGCAAGGAGAAGCCCGGCCTCAAGATTGGCATCTGCGGCGAACACGGCGGGGACCCGAACTCGATCGCATTTTTTGATGAGATCGGGCTCGACTATGTGTCGTGCTCGCCCTTCCGCGTGCCAATTGCACGGCTCGCCGCGGCTCAGGCCGCAATCGCCGGAAAAATTGCAGACACAGAGAACTAGAACAGGCTCTAGCTTGGCGTGGTTTTTATACGGGGCGCGACGTCACCAGTGGCGGTCTTGCTCATCGAGCGATGGGCGGCGCGGGCGTTCGCCCATGCGCTTAGGCAGGATCGCCACCAAGATGAGCAGCGGCGGCAAGACGAGACACCACGCGATCCAGAACGAATAGTCGCGGTTCTTCATGCCTGCCAGTACACCGCCGAGCACGGCCGCCGCGATGGCGATCAAGCCCCAGATGGCAATCCATCCCGCCAAATTAATATCGCCCGACAGATCCATGACTGCTTTTCCTCCAGGGGTGGTAAGAGCCCCGGTTCACCCCACCCTAACCGTCGCCATTTCCCCTTGCGCAGCACTGTGGCGAAATCAAGCGTTTTTGCCTGCTCAGACCCTCAATCGCCCTGCTCAGGCCCTTAACCGCCCTGCTCGAAGTCGAGGCCGATATCGAGGACGGGCGCCGAATGGGTCAGGGCCCCGACAGAGATCAGATCGACGCCCGTCTCGGCGATGGCGCGTACCGTATCAAGATTAACCCCGCCCGATGCCTCAGTAATGGCGCGACCGGCGACCTCGGCCACCGCCTCCTTTAGAGTTGCAAGCGGCATATTATCGAGCAGCACCGCGTCCGGTTTGTGGGTCAGCGCCTCACTAAGCTCCGCAATGGTTGCGACCTCGATCTCGATTTTGACCATGTGGCCGGCACGTTCGCGCGCTTTGTCGAGTGCTGCACCAATGCCGCCGGCTGCGATGATGTGATTGTCTTTGATGAGGATCGCATCGAATAGACCGAAGCGGTGATTGAGGCCGCCGCCAGCGCGTACGGCGAGCTTCTCCAATGCCCTTAGCCCCGGCGTCGTCTTGCGCGTATCGATGATCTTGGCGCGTGTGCCCGAGATCTTGTCCATGTAACTGCTGGTAAGCGTGGCGATGCCACTCATGTGGCCGAGAAAGTTCAACGCGACTCGTTCGGCAGTGAGAAGGGCACCGGCATCTCCGGCAACGCGGGCGATTTGCTGGCCGGCTTGGACGCGTTCGCCATCGCGTATGAGAACTTCGAAGTCAACGTTGTCGTCGAGCGCCCGAAACGCCGCCTCGGCTATTTGCAGGCCCGCGACGACGCCGGGCTTGCGCGCCGCGATAGCGCCGGACGCTCGCGCGCCGGGCGTAACGGTCGCCACGGTCGTGATGTCGCCAGCCTCGCCTAGGTCCTCCGCCAGTGCTTCGGCAACGACCTTTTCAACGAGCAGTTCGGGAAGCCTTAGATGGGGTCCGGCCACGCTCATTGGCCGGCTCCTGCCTGCCCTGGCACAGAAGGCGCGGGCGTTGCGTGCTGCAACTGGGTATCGCTAAGTTCGCAAAGGGTTAGGAAACTGCGTTGCGCGAGCGCCGGTTTCGGGTCGGGGAAGTCGCTGCGGTCATGTGCGCCGCGGCTCTCCTCGCGCATCAGCGCGCTCGTGGCAATGAAGCGTGCCGCCAACGCCAAGTTGGCAAGCACAATGTCCGCGCCAGCGCTGTCTTCGATGCCGGTGAGAATCTCGACGGCCCTGGTGAGCCCCGCAGCGTCGCGTACAACGCCGACATGTTGCGTCATCGTGCGGCGCAGCCGTGCTAGCGCTGCGGCTTGGTCGCCGGGTGCACCAGTACGGGCGGCGACGATACGCTTGGGCTCCACCATCGGCATCCGGCGCGCGATGCGGTCGAGGTTACGAATGCTTGTCGCCACGCGCGCGCCGAAGACGACGGCTTCGAGCAGTGAGTTTGACGCGAGCCGGTTGGCGCCGTGCAGTCCGGTTGCCGCAACTTCGCCGACCGCCCATAGCCCTGGGACGTTCGTGTGTCCGCGCGCGTCAGTGGCCACCCCGCCCATATGGTAATGCGCCGCCGGCGCCACGGGAATGAGTTCCGTCACGGGATCGATACCTGCGGCCTGGCAGTGCGCATAGACGGTTGGGAAGAACTTGGGAAAACGGTCGCCAATCGCCGCGCGGCAATCAAGAAAGGCGCCGCGCCCGGCGGTAAGTTCGGCATAAACACCGCGGGCCACGATATCGCGCGGGCTGAGCTCGCCGCGTTCATCCAAACGCTTCATGAAGCGCTCGCCCTGGCCATTGACGAGGATCGCGCCTTCGCCACGCAATGCCTCGGTGGCAAGCGGTGCCGGGGCGGCGCCAACGTCAAGTGCGGTGGGTGGAACTGAACAAATTCGGCGTCGCCAATGACAGCACCTGCGCGCGCGGCCATCGCAATGGATTCACCACGCGCATAGGCCGGGTTTGTCGTCACCGAAAAGAGGCCGCCGATGCCGCCCGTCGCGAGCACCACAGCGCACGCGGGCACGAATTCATAACTGCCGTTGCCATAACTGTCAGGGCGAATGAGCCGTACGCCTTCCACCCGGCCATCGGAGACGATCAGGTCATCGGCCTCGTAACCTTCGAGCACGCGTATGGAAGGCATTCGCTTCACCGCAGCGATCAAGGCCTGCATCATCGCAGCGCCCGTGCGGTCGCCTAACACCCGCAAGATGCGCCGCCTAGAATGGGCAGCTTCCTTGCCGAGCATGAGCTGCCCTTGTGCGTCGCGATCGAAGGGGACACCGAAGCCCAGAAGGTCGCCAATGCGCGCTGGGCCTTCCTCGGCGACAAACCGCGCCACCTCGGCGTCGACAAGGCCAGCACCGGCTGCGATCGTGTCCGCGGAATGCAGTGTCGGGCTGTCGTCTCCACCTACCGCCGCGGCGATCCCGCCCTGCGCCCAGGCCGACGAGGTCCCTCGACCCAATGGGGTCGCGGCCAGCACGGTGACGTGCATGGGGGCAAGCTTCAAAGCGGTGAAGAGGCCGGCCAGTCCCGCCCCGACAATGACCACGTCACCGCGGTCGCCGAGCTTGTTCTCACGAGCGGGCTGGAAATTCGATCGGCGTGCGCTGTCGACCTTCGAATCCATAAACATCACTTTGGGAGAACCGGCGGCTAGCTTCAGCGCATCAGTTCGTCAGGTTTATCATGCGCTCAACCGCGCGCCGCGCTTTCTTGGCCACTGCTGGATCGATGGTCACTTCGTGACGCATGTCGCGAAGGGCTTCGTAGATGTTCTCCAAGCTGATGCGCTTCATATGCGGGCACAGGTTGCACGGGCGGATGAACTCTACATCCGGGCGACTCGGCGGCCACGTTGGAAGCTCATCGAGCACTCTGTGATCAGTGCCACCTTGCGCGGGTGATTGGTCTTCACCCAATTGATCATGGTCGATGTTGAGCCGGTAAAGTCGGCGACGTTCAAGACGTCAGGTGGGCATTCGGGGTGCGCAATGATCTTGGTGCCGGGATCGGCTGCGCGGATCTCTTCGATGTCTTTCGCCGTGAAGCGTTCGTGCACCTCGCAGTGTCCCTTCCAGGCGATGATCTCTACGTCAGTTTGGGTCTGCACGTACTTGGAGAGGTACTCATCGGGGATGAGCAGTACGCGCGGTGCACCGAGGCTTTCGACGACCTTTACCGCGTTGGATGAGGTGCAGCAGATGTCACATTCGGCCTTCACGGCAGCCGAGGTGTTGACGTACGTGACGATTGGCACGCCTGGGATAGGCTTGGCGCAACATGCGCACGTCTTCCGGCGTGATGGAGTCCGCCAGCGAGCAGCCTGCTTTCAGATCAGGGGATCAGCACGGTCTTGTCGGGGCTCAGAAGCTTGGAGGTCTCCGCCATGAAATGTACGCCGGCCTGCACGATGACTTCGGCGTTCGTCCGTGCCGCCTCCTTGGCGAGCTGGAGCGAATCCCCGCGGAAGTCGCCAACGCAATGGAAGATCTCCGGCGTCATATAATTGTGCGCCAGTACGACCGCGTTGCGCTGTGCTTTGAGGGTGTTGATTGCCTTGATAAGCGGTGCGTAGTGCGGCCACTCCATAGGTGTCACAATGTGCTCCACGCGCGCATAGAGGGGCTCCAGCTCCGCCGCGAGTGCCGGCGTGAACGCAGGCAGCTCGTGCTCAGGCAATGGGCCGCCTGGCACGTTGGGCCGGCTGTGTATCTCGCTTGCGCGGGCTTCCGCAAAATTCATTGCGCGCTCCTACTTGTAGTATATACTCAATCTGAGTATATTGGGGCCGTGAAAGGAACCGGCCTCCGCCGGTTACCCTCTATATAATGCTCAGAATGAGTATTCTGAAGACGCCTCAAGGATACGTTATCTGGCGCAAAGAGGCCAGGGGCGAATGCGCGCGAGCGCCTAAGGTTCCGCGTGTTTAGAGGTCGAAACCCCAAACCCGAGATCCGAAGGCGGCACGCCTCAACTCTTGCCGGGTTTCACACGCACGCCAGGCGCCGGACGCTCCAACAAAACTTCACGTCTGAAACGGAAGAGTTTTGCCGGGCGGCCACCAGTTCGCATCCGAACCTCACCTGTTGGCTCCACGAGCCCCGCACCCTCAACGAGGCGGCGGAAGTTTTGCTTGTGCAGATGCGGACCGAGGATGGCTTCGACCGTTCTTTGCAACTCATAGAGCGTGAATTCGCTGGGCATGAGTTCAAAGATCACGGGCCGGTATTTGATCTTGGCCCGCACACGTCCGATGGCCGTAGCTAGAATGCGCCGGTGATCGAACCGCATTGGTGTTCCCAACTGCGGACGCTCTTGCCAGGTCTTCGCCGAATCACGTCCATCGCGGGCTGCCTCGTCGACAAGCCCCGCCTCGTAGAGCAGCTCGAAGCGCTCAAGAACCTTTTCTTCGTCCCAGCTCGCGCCGTCAAAGCCGAAGCAGATGCGCACGCGCTCTTGCCGGCTAACAGGTTGCGTTGATGACACGTGCGTCGCTGGACGCGATGCCCAATCACGCAACCGCGGTTCGATAACGGTTTCCAGGATGGCAGGACGACCTTTGCGCCAATCCTCCCAAGGGAAATAATGGTACCAGCTGTTCCAGGAGCCGCGCGCGAGTTCGAACGAGGACTTGGCCTCGGTCAGCGCGAGATATCCAATTGAAACAACGCGTGGCCCAACGTCGCCGGGATCGGTACTCCGCCCCCGGTCACCAAAGGTATAGAGCTGTTCGGCGTAGCCGAGTTCCACACCCGTTTGCGTGCGAACCCAATCTCTCAACCCGATTTCGAACGTGCGATGCTCGCGCGGTGAGAACGGGCCGAATGGAAGTCCGTCCGTGGCCCCCGCCACGTCCGATTCGCCTCTTATGATGAGGGCGACAGGTTCGTTGTTCGCTACCGCTACGATGGCAGCGTTTAGTCCGATTTCTACAGATGCCAGCTCGCTGCGCGGTGCTAGCGCGACTATACGATTAGCTGAGACAGCCGAACGCCTGAGCTCGGTAGGCGAGTTCATATCTATGCTCCAATTTTCTTGGAGCCCCCCAATTCCCAATGCGTTAAACGCCGATCATGGCGGTTTTCGGATCGACCGCACCGCCTAGTGTTATGCTTTGGCTGAACTTATCATGCACAGGGGGGGTCAGCTATCATCCATAAGAGCGCGGAATCTGGCCAGAAACCGCTGCTGAGCGGGTTCTGCCTGAACCGGCATAAGGTTCTGAAGGGCGTTCATTAATTCGCTTCGCAGGCCTTCTGGCTGCCCGAAAAAAATTGTGGCCTCGCCCTCATCGAAGCCGGCAAGCTGAGTTGCCTCGTAGAAGGCGGCCATTCGATCGGCGGTTTTGATCTCGGATTGAATGGTCTGCGGCAGTTCGGCTGGAAGCCCGAATCGCACGTGGATCGCTGCAAGCAGCTTCAACTCGAATGCCTTGTAGTCGAGGCCGATGGCGTTCTTGAACGGACTAATGAGGTCACCGACGACATACTCCGACGCGTCGTGCAGCAGCGCGGCGAGGCGCCAGCGGGGCGGCCAATCTCCGTTGCGCCCACTTGCGATCTCCTCAACCACGAGCGCGTGCTGCGCTACCGAGAAGGCATGGCTGCCAAGTGTTTGACCGTTCCAGCGTGCGACGCGCGCGAGCCCGTGGGCGATGTCCTCGATTTCGATATCGTCCGGCGAGGGGTTGAGTAGGTCGAGGCGGCGGCCGGACAGCATGCGTTGCCAGGCGCGCTTGGGTGGGGCGTCTGTCGGCTTCGTGGTCTTCTTCATACGCGGGGCCTTAGTGGATTGAGCGAGACTGCTGCAGCTTGGCGCACGGCGTGTGGCGATGACAATCGACGAGATGGTCGTTGACCATGCCGACCGACTGCATGAATGCATAAAGCGTCGTTGGTCCAACGAAACGGAAGCCTTCCGCTTTCAACGCTTTCGACATGCGTCTCGATAGTTCCGTTTGGGCGGGTACGTCGGCCATCGCCTTGTAACGATTTTGGATCGGGCCAGCGTCAAGAAATCCCCACAAGAATTCGCCAAGCGATGTGCGCTCAGCAAGCCGCGCATAGACTTGAGCATTGCTTATTGTTGCCTCGATCTTTGCGCGGTTGCGCACGATGCCTTCGTCCTTCATCAGGCGTGCAATGTCTCTAGGTCCAAAGCGTGCCACGCGCTCCGGTTCGAAGCCGGCAAATGCGCGCCGAAAGTTCGGTCGCTTTCTGAGAATCGTCAACCAGGATAGGCCCGCCTGGAATCCTTCCAGTGCGAGCTTTTCAAATAGCGCGCGGTCGTCCGTTAGTGGCACGCCCCATTCCTCATCGTGATAGCGCTGATATTCCGCATCGGCGATGCCAGCCCACGGGCAGCGTTTGAGAGATTTCCTGTGTGTAGAACTCATGCCGGTGCGCTCGGGTCTTTCGCACTTGGTCCGAAGTGCGCCCAGCTTGGCAGCTCAATGCGCACGGGCACGTCACCGGCGTACAGGCCCGCACCCCTTCCACTCATTTCGGCGGCGCGATCGAGTCGCAACAATGCGAGACCGCGTGTCCCGGCCGTTGAGCCAAGCAGGCCAATCGTCACGCCGCCCGCAACCATATCGGCTCCCGACGCCGGCAGCGCTGTTTCGCCGGCCACCGGCACGACACGCCGGCGCGCAGTCCCGCGGTTTGCCATGCGCGAGATGACCTCCTGGCCCACATAGCAACCCTTCTCGAAGGACACACCGTGCAATTGGTCGAAGAGTGCCTCGTGCGGGAACGCGTCACCGAATG
>PVMK01175202.1_pt1 | contig 13569 bp, 15 predicted proteins | sample 1853481 | NCBI WGS metagenome assembly PVMK01 (sample SAMN08533507, study PRJNA380276) | Marine sediment metagenome, whole genome shotgun sequencing project. | reverse complement strand
CCTTCCGTTGCCTGGCGGCTCATTAATGAAAATATTGTTTCAATCAGCAAAATTGTGTCTCTGACTCCAGCTGAATACGGCTTTACTATCAAGCAAATATCCGAATTAGGACTGGTCGGGGGGATCACTTACGATGCCCTAATAGCGAAGGTTGCTCAAAAATCAAAAGTGGAACGGATGTTAACTTTGAATTCAGAGCACTTTACGCGGGTATGGCCTGATGGAGAAAAAATAATTTCCCTACCCTAATAAAAATGGGTAAACAAACCAAGAAGCGGGTTTTGAAACCGCCTCTAAACATTGTTTCCCGAGTTGACTTATCTAGTGGGTCCAGGGACGAAGTAAGACTGGGTGCAAATCACCGCCGTCGGTAAACGGCATCCATCCCCTCATTATCAAAGGAAGGGGGTTATAGTACCTGGAGTATTGGAGTGATGGAGTAATGGATTGATGAATGGCTGAAATAATGGAAAAATATAAACTATGTTTGGATCTCGCATAACCAAAGGTAAAAAAGTGAAAATCAGATCTATTTCCGCTTTTAAACCCAACACTCCATTACTCCAATACTCCAGCATTCCTACGTTTTACATGTCGGCATAACACAAATTGCCACGGATATTCCAATAACCAACAGTCTTGATTCACACCCAGTAAAGCTATTGGTCAAGGTGGGATTTTTCGAATGGGGAATGCGGAATGCGGAATGTGGAAGGCGGAAGGAAAAAAAGATCACAGGTCACGGTAGGCTTCCTCAAGATAAAAAAATTCAAAAAAGACCTACCTCCCTCGGGGAAGCAGCCATGCTTTGAAGAAAGGATTAACAAATCTAATTTCCTTGCCGCTTTTAAACAGGATGTTGATGTCGATCATTCGTGTCATCGCCCGGTTCACAGATGCCGTACTGTGCAGCCCGACTGCTTTCACAAAGTCCATAGAATAAACACTTTTCCCGCTTTCCCTTGCTAAAGCCGAAAGGCACTTGAACTGAAAGTCAGTCAGAAGACTGACAAAAGTTTCGAAGCCTTAATATTGATGCGGCCGACGAGTTACTCGCAGCCCTTGATGCAGCAACATCTTTAAGCGATTTAAGCCCTTTGAAAAGTGTCGGTTTGCATAAGCTATCTGGTGACAGGGCCGGTCAATGGGCGATGACGGTTAACGGCCCATGGCGAATCTGTTTTCGGTTTAAAAACGGAAACGCGTACGATGTCGAAATTACTGATTACCATAAGGGGTAAGCACTATGAAACCAATCCACCCTGGACGTATTTTAAAACGTGAAATGTCGGCACGCGGTCTTTCGGCCAACAAGCTTGCATTGGCATTGCGCGTGCCTTCGGGTCGCATAACTCAAATCCTTAACGCTAAGCGCGGTATCTCTGCCGAGACCGCTTTGCGGCTTGCCCGGTATTTTGGCAATAGTGCCCAATTTTGGATTAACCTTCAATCAAGATATGATTTGGCCGCAGTTGAGCAAAATATAGGTGCTAAAGTTATCGCCGAGGTCGAACAGGCGGCAGTATGAAAGAGACTGAGTTGAATTAGTTGATTGGTTGATTGGGTGATTCGTGGATTGGGTGATTCGTCGATTGGTTGACACTATCGCTGCAAAACTTCTTTATCGTAGGGTGGGCATTGCCCACCCTACCTTGACTGTGTTAAGAGAAGCAGGGCGGGTCACGACTCGACTGCTTTCGACAGGCTCAAGCCCTGAGCTTGCCGAAGGGAGCTCGTCGAAGTCCCTGCCCGCCTCATTTGGGTAGGCACGGTCTCCGACTCAACTCAATCAACTAATCAACTTAATTTATCCAGTTAAATATCGTCAGATCAGCGTAGTGCATTTAACCGGGATCAACTCAATCTCTAAGCTTATTGGTACAAGTCCGGAGATTGGCTTTTTCTTAAACCGCCCTTCTTGGTGTCAAAAACATCACTCTAAGCCAAAAAAGCGGGACGATTTTTAGCATAAATCCTTGATTACCAAGCGTTCACCGTGGCCAACCCCAAATCACAATTCACCCAATTTTCCGCCCAATTCCTACCAATTCCTTTGAGCCTGACACTTCTTATTGACGCGCGACACTAAAGCGTGACATATTAATGTCGTCCTTCAATGATTTACGCTATCATGAAAGATGTAAAAAGTTGTTTTGCACAAATTTTGCAAGAGGAGCGAAACTGGGGTCGGGCCAAGGTAGAATGCCGCCAACTGAGGCATGAGCTTAAAAACAAGGCCGTTTTTAAGCCTTAGAACGTCCTTTTTTCCGTCGAAAAATGCATTTAAGGGAAAAGGCAGCTTGTTGGTACATATCCAGAAATTGGCTTTTCTTAAACCGCCAAACATAAATTACTTCATTGGCCATTATAAATCAAATTAAAATTCCTTTGGTACGGAGCGAAAATATTTTAGGTACGTTGTTTTCTGAGTTGACTTATCCAGTGTGTCCACGGACGAAGTAAGGCTATTGGTCAAGGTGGGATTTCCCGAATGCGGAATGCGGACCCGGTGTTGGTCATTTGAAGGACGCACTTCTCCTTATGATTTTTTAGTAAAATTTCGGCGAATCCCTCACTCAGCCCCTTCGACAAGCTCAGGGTACAAGAACCTTGCATCTGACACTCGACGGGCTCGCATTAAAATCGTTACGTTTATCCGCAATGCTTACGGTTGAGGCCTGCAATCATCCCTAATCCAGATTTTTCAGTTCAGTGATCCGCCGGCCATTGGCTGTGAGCTCAAGGCCGAACGGCTCAGGGTCGAACGACTCAAGGAATAAACTTCGCAGACACCTACGCATAGATTCCCCAAGGCATCGCAATGTTCGTAGACACCATCTTCGGATGTATCCGCATCCACGCAACAGAAAATATCTGTGCCTGAAAGATCAAAATTACATACCTCACCGCACCATTGGAAAATATCCGTGATCGGTATGGCTTTTTTCAAACCTTTTCCGGATAAACCACTCGTGCGCATCAGTGGCGCACCAGTCGCTGACCTCGAAGAGCAAGGGATCCATGCAGTTCTTGGGTCCTTGTTTCCTAGATTCTACGAGGATACCAATATTCCGGTGCGGATCCCGTGGAACGTAAATGACATTTTTGTCCGGTGTCTCTGCTTCGTACTCTGCTATATCGGGACTTTGAAAGTCTCCTGATCCTGTTCTCCACTTGCCGATAATGTTCAAATTGAAATGTCTATTAATGTGCACTTTTCCACAAATGTGTGGCATTTTTTTTAACATCAGCCGCAATTCAGCAAATCCATGGATTTTGACCGATTTAAAATTTTTAAAATATTACTTCCAAATTGTTGCCCCATAGCATGGACCCAACCATTTTGATTTTATCGATAAATCATTCCCAAGCCGGAAAAGCTGATTAAATGCAATTCTTAAGAGAGATTTTGCCTATCGATTTTTGGTCTGTTTTTTGCTTCACCCAAATCCACTGTTACATTAATGCCGATAGATATGCCGGCCTGTTTTTTATGAAAAAAACTAATGTCTACATGATTCGATGGTGAAGAATCGAGTTTAGGGAAAGGGGGTGAAAGATAAAGAAAAGATTTATTTTGCAGTAATTCGAATGAACTTAAATATAATCATCAACTTTATAAATACATAATTTAGAAAGGAACATTATCATGAGAAAACTATCAATTATTAGTATAGCTATTCTATTGGCGCTAAGCGTCAGTTTCACAACTGCTTATGCACAACCGTCTGCAAAAGTCACAGCTCAATTTCGGAATCTTACAGGAGTAAATTTAGGTGCTGATTGGACCACGGTATTTAAACAATTAATCAAGACACCTACCGCAAAGGATCTCTTTATTAGCGCTTCATTTGAGGTAGGCATGACAACTAACACTGCTGTCATGAGCAAGAAACTTGAAAGAGCAATAGCCAATGCAGAAGCCAAAGTTGAGGTCAGGGTTATCCGGGACCATAACTATGACCAGCCTGTAGAACCCGGAGAAATCACTTATGCATGGCGCAAACAGACACTTGTGGCCGAATTTGCAGGTCTTTATGATTTATGGGATGCGGCATGCGTCAAGACAGAAACTGATCCGGATACGGGAGCTATTACTAGCATCGTATTCAGTGAAGATGCTGCTTGCTTTGATGCCGAGTACCTTCAACTGATACTCAGTACAATGAATGCAAATTCATTCAATTTTATTGACGTCGATGTACCCCAAGGAACTCACTCTATCGAAGTCCAGGTCAGACTCACTTACCATCTGGATGATGGTATCGATATCTTTGATAGACCTAATTTGGCTGATGATATTCTTAATTCTTCATACGATGGGTCTACGGCATGGATAGGAAAGGGTAGCGTAACCGTCGAGAGCGTAAGGATGATTAAGGATGATGGTGCCGATCAGCCACCGGATATACCGGTTATAGAGTAAGTTATTAGAGTTATTTTTGATAACTGCCGCAAGGGTGGTCATGGTATCTCATAGCTCAGGAGCAAAAGTAAACCATGACGGTGCTCATGATCACCCTTAAATCCTGTGGAAACTAAAGCTCAGATTTAGAGCGCTTCCCAAAACACCTCGAACGCGGGAAGTTTTAGATCTGAACGGCCTGGAAATTTGGCAGCCGCGGTGGGCTGCCCTACATTTGCAAGAGAAAAAGAGGGGGACATTCTGAGTTGACTTATGCAGTATCGAACTGTGGGAGCGGCTTCCAGCCGCGAGAAATCGATCATGTCGAGTGACTTTTGTTCTTCTTAGTATGTATGACCTAATGTATATTTCGTATCCAAAATACGAACTCATTCTGAAGCTTTAATAGGTCTTTTGCAAGAATTTTGTTGTCTGCTTGGAACCGTTTTTAAACGCTCACCGGCAAGCCCTTCTGCCGCACGCCCCATCGATTCAGAAAAAAATGGGCGGGGATAAACCCCATAAGAGCTGAGTTATTTTTACGCCGGGGGACTGAGGAAGGTTTACTGAAAAAAAAATTAACATCGAACATCTTTCAAAACAATCCTGTACGGCATAAATGTAACCTGTGAATGTTTACAAAACAACTTAGCGCTTATGGGGTTTATCCCCACACGAAGTAGTGGGCAGCCGCGGACTTCGACGAGCTCAGTCGAGTCGTGGGCTGCCCTGCAATTGATGACAAAACACTTCCGGCCGCAATCCAAACGGTATAACCCACACCTTTATTCGTGGCTGGAAGCCACTCCCACCGGCCGACATATCGGCTACTCGATTTTGATGTTCACGTCGCTGCTGGTTCCCACATTACCGGCGGCATCATGGGCGATGACAAACAGCGTGTGCTCCCCTTTGGCTTCTTTTTTGGTGTTCCAGTTGAAGCGCAGTGAACAGGATTCTGCTTCACAGGTTGCCGAACGGAACAGGCTGCCGTCCACAAAAAGCTGCACCTGCTGCATCTGCCGGTCATCGCTGGCCTGCACGTTGATTTTAACCAATTTGGAAACGGTGCTGCCGTCGGCCGGAAACGTAATGGCCACTTGAGGCTCGGTGGTATCAGAGGCCGCGGTCTGGACGGTGACACTTATTTCAGCCGAGGCCGCTGCGTTGCCGGCGGCATCGTAGGCCCTGGCCTGGAGCGGGTGTGGTCCATCGGCCGTGCGGGTGGTATCCCACGCAAAAGTGAAAGGCTCGGCGGTGTCGACGGCCAAAAGGGTCCCGTCGAGATAAAGCTCCACTGTTGAGATGCCGGCATCGTCTGTGGCCTGTACGCTGACGCTGATGGTTCCGGATACAATGGCTTCGTTAGCCGGCGAGGATATCGATACGCTCGGCGGTGTGATATCGGGTTAGGGTTCGGAACCCAGTGCAGCGAGTACTGCTTCATACGCGTTTACGCGGCCGAACCCGTATGATGTGTCGTAGCCCACCGGCCCCAGGTCCACGGCGGTGCCTGCGAGCAGATCCATGATCTCCTCGGGCGTCAGCGCTGAATTGACCGAAACCACCAGCGCGGCCGCGGCAACCACCACGCCACCCCGGCTCGTCACGTACTGGGCCGCATTTCGAATCGTGGCGCTGCCGGCCACGCCGCCGAAGCTCAGGTTCATGATGCGAGCGCCGTTGTCCACGGCCCAGGTGAGCCCTTGAGAAATGGTGGAGGAGTAAGCCCAGCCGTATAAAGATAGTGATGAAAAACAGACTTTGCGGCGGGAGCTTTTTGAAAGCTATAGTGATCGAAAAGAAATCAGGAATGAATGAGTGTATACTTTTGGATACGGGAGCTGCATTTTTGTAAGTAATCACCTGAATTTTGGAAATGCTCTTAATTTTTTTTATTTGTTTTCAGCTCGGTTCTGGGTTATGGAGAAAGCCAGCCAACCCGGATAAGCCGGTAACTAAAAAGGCTGAATTTGACTACTATTCTTTGAATAAAGTGATATGATTGCATATTGCACCGATGGATAAATCGCCTAAGGTCAAAAAGAAAATCGAAGCGGACCAAAAAAAACCCGGGGGCAATCGGAGTGGGTGGTTTGTCATTATCCTTGGAGCAGCCGGCCTGGGCATATGCTTATATCTTTATTCCTTTCATATTGACCTGCTCATGGGTGAGATTAAGAGCGGACCATTATGCGGCACCGCTAACGGGCTCGGATGCCATTCAGTGGCGTCTGGCCCATACAGCAGCATGATGGGGCTTCCGCTGGCCGCATGGGGAGCTGTATTTTACAGCACACTGGCGCTGCTGGGATTGGGAGGCGTAATTTTTTGGCGGGACAGTGGCAGGGTGTTTCTCCGTTGGGCATTCTACCTCGCTATTTTAGGTTTGGCCTTTGACCTATATCTTGCCCATACGATGATTTTCCAAATAAGGGCAGTCTGTCGGCTTTGCGTAACAACCTATGGAATTAATTTTATTATAATCATTGTCCTTGCAAAAGGGGTATGGAGGGAGCCCAAGCCCCGAATTTCTTTACGAACGATATTCCCCGGGACGAAAGATGCACAGGGAATTGATCTTTATTACCGAAATGTTATTAAAGGACTTATTGTCGGGGGTATCTTGCTCGCCTCTGTCGTTGGTGTCGCAGGCTCTCAATTCCTTGCCAAATCACTGACAGAGAATGATCGGCAGCGGTTGGCAAGGATCATAAAAAATTTGTCACAACAAAAGCCTAAAGTCATTGAAGTGAAAAATCGGCCTGCCATGGGCTCCGATGATGCAACCGTTATGGTCGTTGAATTCAGTGATTTCCTATGTCCTTTCTGCTCCAAGGCATCCAAGTATATTAAGATTGCAGGATCCGGCACCCATGATACGGCTCGTTTTGTTTTTCGGCACTTCCCACTGGATAAAGCCTGTAACAGGAGGCTTCGCTCAAATTTACACCCAGGAGCCTGTTTGCTGGCTGAAGGGGCCGCATGTGCCTTTGAGCAGGACAAGTTTTGGGAATATCACGATATCGCTTTTGAGACCCATACACAAATTTCGCGATCGGTGGTGATGGATAACGCTTCGAAAATAGGGCTGGATTTAGGTGAATTTAAACGTTGCCTGGATTCTGGCCGCGGTCTTAAGGTCGTAAGCGAAGATATTGAAGCCGCATTCAATGCAGGTGTAAAAAGTACCCCCACATTATTTATTAATGGAAGACAGCTTCGAGGTGTTCCAAAGCCATGGATGCTTAATGAAATTTTGCAGTATGGTCAGAAACATCTTGCCCCACCTAAATGATCCAAAACTTCTCACCCTTTGCAGACCGGCCACCCATGAAACAAAAAATACGCTTAAAAAAAAGCTAAAGTTTTGGCCGTAATTACCGATAATATTAATGAAAACAAATTTGACAGGTATTCGGAACTGAGTTAAGCTTATTAACGGAGATGAAGGAGAAGTGACAATGGAAATAGATAAAAATGCGGGCATTCAAAGTTGATGCCTATGTGAACCAGGTTCACGATAAAAATAAAGGCGGACCAGCCGCTGAAAAAGCGGATAACACGGCAGCAAAGACGGATACGGTTGTAATCTCTGACGCCGCCAAAAGAATTCAGGAAGCCCGTGCGCAGTTAGATGAAATACCGGACGTGAGGGAAGACAAAGTCGCCGAGCTCAGAGATCAAATCCGAAACGGTACTTACCAGGAAAACCCTGAAATGACGGCAACTAATTTGCTCAAAGAGCATCTGTTCAATGATCAATTTCAAAAATAAGCCCGGCTGGGCCTGCAAAGGCGGAGGCTATTACAACCTAACGCATTCATAGGGCCGTAGTCGGAAAAAAGAAATACAAAATCCCGGGAAATTCCCGGGATTTTTTTTATACGTCTCTGAATTTCAATAATATAAAGATTTAAGCAGCCCGCCCTTATTGAATCTCACACATCATGCAGTAGGCATAAATTCCCCTGGGATCATTAAATTCCAATATCTGCTTCAATTTTCCGTCGAAACTCCCATACAGCTGAACCAGCGGGTGGGTGCATTCGCCCGGAGGTATTGCTGAAAGCGGCGGCCAGAAATCGATTCAATCCCTCTGATCAGTTTTTCCCTGGCGGTCAGGGCCTGCTCGACGTAAATGACATCGTAATCCTCAAGGGCGGCCATATCGGCAGCCGACTGGATGGCGTCCTGCAGGTTGCCGAATTTATCGACCAGGCCCAGTTCCCTGGCTGTTTTTCCAGCCCACACTCGACCCTGGGCGATTTTTTCAACATCTTGAATTTCCAGATTTCGGCCTTCCGACACCAGTCGAATAAAGCGGCGGTAATTATTTTCAATGATTTGCTGCATGGAATCCGCAACAGTTGGATTGAGTGGACGCGCGGGGTCAAAGGCACCGGCCAATCGTGTAGTACCGACACCATCGCTGTGAATGCCCAGAGAGTCAAGACTCTTTTCAAGTGTTACAAAGGCCCCGTAGATCCCTATGGAGCCGGTAATGGTGGTGGGCGAGGCCCAAATTTCATCCGCTGCCGATGAGATCCAATAGCCCCCGGAGGCAGAAACAGAGCTCATGGAGGCTATCACCGGCTTGCCCGCCTGTCTGGTGAGTTCAATTTCTTTGCGGATGGTCTCCGAAGCAAGCGCGCTTCCGCCGGGACTATCAATGCGAAGCACCACAGCAGCGATCTTATCATCTCGGCGGGCTTTACGGATCAAATCACTCAGGCTATCCCCGCCGATCTTGCCGGCGGGCTGGGTGCCGTCTAGAATTATTCCACGGGCAACAATGACACCAACCTTGGACTTATCCGGGTCGGTGCGCATAAGCTCCGGTTTTATAACTGCCAGATATTCATCAAGCTGAATCTGTTCAAATGAATTCTTATCTTCGTCCACACCGACCAGCCGGATTAATTTATCCTTGACTTCGTCACTGGTTTTAAGTTCGTCGACCAGTCCGTAGTCCAAAGCCATTTGTGCCGTATCCCCCTCAACCCTGGCCAGAAGTTCGGATACATTGTTGATATAGTCATCGATGCCGTCTGGATCCAACCCGCGCATCTCGGCAATGTCTCCTTTGAAGGCGTCCCACAGGACGGTCAACCAGGCCAAGTTGGCTTCTTTGGCATATTTCGACATATCATCCCGCAAAAATGGTTCCAGCGCAGACTTGTAAGTACCGACACGAAAGACGTGAAACTGGATCAGCAGTTTTTCCAGGGCCGCCTTAAAGTATTGGCGATAGAGTCCAAATCCAGTAAGAAACACACCGCCCATGGGGTGCATATATATGTGATCGGCATGGGCCGCCAGATAATACTGGCGCTGATTGTAAATATCGCCGGAGGCAATTATGGTTTTGCCGCTTTCTTTAAACCGTTTGAGTGCCTCACCGATGTGCTGGAGCTTGCTGATTCCGGCACCGCCCATATCGTCCAGATCGAGCACCAGCGCTTGAATGCGTTGATCGTCTCCGGCATGATCAATGGCATCTATGACATCTTTAAGCAAAGTTTCTTCCCGGTTCGACTCTCCGAACAATCGCCCTGAAAATATAGTTTCTGTTTTTTGTATGACAATATCGCCCTGCAGCGATAAAATCAGAGCAGCCTCGTCCGGAAGATCTTTTTCAGTGTCGTAAAAAAAGATTGAAAAAAGGATAACAATCAATGCCAGAAATATTAAATTGCCGATAATAACCCGGCACACAGTCAGCCCGTGCCAGAAACCACGTATTAAATTGCCGATGATCTTAAATAAGAATTTCATAATTCAAACCTTTAGCCTGATGAACCCGTCAAATTTGAATACAATATATATCAGATTAAGACAAAAAAAAGGGGTGACATAAATTTATACCGCTTTTCATAATTATGTTCCGAAATAAGGAATTGCGGTATAAGTGGTTGTAGCAAAAAAACGTTGGAATAACAGAACGTTTTTTTGACAACCACTATATGTCACCCCAATGATAACATTTGTTAGAGAGCGATGTCTAATTTTTAGTGGACAGTTACCTGTTTGGCATTCTTCTCCTCGGGCTTGGGAACCTCTATCTGCAACAGGCCGTCTTTAAACTCGGCTTTAATCTTATCCGAATCGACATCAGCCGGTAGGGTGAATGCCCGTTGAAACTTCCCGTAAGACCTTTCGCGGCGATAGTAATTTTCTTCCTTGACCTCATTGTCATAGGCGCGCTCACCGGATAGAGTCAGGAGCCGATCTTGTAAATCGATCTTGATATTCTTTTTATCTACACCGGGAAGTTCGGCTTTGATCATAAAGTGATCGTCTTTTTCATACAAATCCACCACAGGATTCCACAGGCCCAGGCCGGCATCGTCATCCATCTGACCGACGCGGAAAAAAGGGTCGTCAAACAAACGGTTGAAACGATTGTGCAACGCCGGCATCTCTCTCCAGGGACTCCATTTAACTAAGTTCATCATTTTTTTTCCTCCTGTTAGTTAGAAATTATTTGGTCGTTTACAGCTGAAATGGTTTGTTCCGTTAATCCATTCCGTGTTTTGTTAACTTAAAGTTAATCAACTTTTATGCGTTGTCAATAATATTCTATGTGTTTTTTAACTTGTATTACTAAATAAATGTATTATTGTTTAGTAATGAAACGTGAGGTTGATGCGGGTTAATCAATTTTATTATTAATTTTAGATAGTTAAATAAAAAAGATAGGAAGACATCCCCGGTAATGCCAACTTTCTAAAAACCGGCAATGCCAGATTAAGACGAAAAAATTTGTCTTTCATATCATCACGGAGGTAAAAAAATGAGCAAAATTATCGGAATAGACCTTGGAACAACCAATTCATGCGTGGCGGTCATGGAAGGCGGCGATGCCAACATTATCAACAATCCCGAGGGCGGCCGCACGACCCCATCCATGGTAGCCCTGGCAGAAAATTCAGAGCGCCTGGTGGGTCAGATTGCCAAAAGACAGGCGGTTACCAACCCTGAAAACACGGTATTCGGCATCAAACGCCTCATTGGCCGGCGGTATGATTCCAAAGAAGTTCAGGATGACATAGGGGTGCTGCCCTACAAGATAGAAAAAGCCGAAAACGGAGATGTCCGCATTAATTTGCGGGGCAAATCTTATAGCCCGGCCGAAGTATCATCCTTTATATTGGCCAACATCAAAAAGTCAGCCGAAGAATACCTGGGCGAAAAAATCACGGATGCGGTGATTACCGTCCCGGCTTATTTTAGTGACAGCCAGCGGCAGGCCACCAAAGATGCCGGCAAAATCGCAGGCCTCAACGTATCGAGAATCATCAACGAACCCACGGCAGCTGCTCTGGCCTATGGGCTCGACAAGAAAAAGGATGAAAAGATTGTGGTATTCGACCTTGGCGGCGGTACCTTTGATGTATCGGTGCTCGAAATCGGGGACGGTGTCTTTGAAGTCAAGGCCACCAACGGCGACACCCATCTGGGGGGTGAGGATTTCGACCTGCGCCTGATAGGCTATCTGGCAGACGAATTCAAAAAAGAACAGGGCATCGATTTGAGAAACGACAAGATGGCCTTGCAGCGTCTCAAGGAAGCCGCTGAAAAAGCCAAAATCGAATTGTCCACTTCTATGGAAACAGAGTAATGTGCCGTGTATCACGGCTGAAGCCAGGGGTCCCAAACATCTGGGGATCAAGAGTACCCGGACCAAGTTGGAAAATCTGGTCGTGATCTGCTCGACAAGCTGCGGACTCCCTGCCGCACCGCTCATGAAGGATGCCGGCCTTTCCAGCGGCGACATCAACGAAATAATCCTGGTCGGCGGCATGATCCGCATGCCGGCGGTTCAGCAGCGGGTAAAAGAGATTTTCGGCCAAAGAGCCCAACAAAGGGGTTAACCCTGATGAAGTCGTGGCCATGGGTGCCGCTATCCAGGGGGCGATTTTAAAAGGGGATGTTGAAGATGTTCTGCTGCTCGACGTTACGCCGCTGTCCCTCGGCATCGAGACCCTGGGTGGGGTCACTGACCCAAACTGATTGAAAAAAACACCACCATCCCGGCCCAAAAGAGTGAGATCTTTAGCACCGCCGCAGACAATCAGCCGGCGGTGACGGTTCACGTGCTGCAGGGTGAACGGGAAATGGCATCCGACAGCAAAACCCTGGGGCGGTTTGAACTGACCGGTATTGCACCGGCACCCCGGGGAACCCCCCAGATTGAGGTAACTTTTGACATCGATGCCAACGGGATCGTTGAGGTATCCGCCAAAGACCAGGCCACCGGAAAGCAGCAGGCTATCCGGATCACCCATTCATCCGGACTGTCCCGGGAAGAGATTGATCGCCTGGTCAAAGGATGCCGAGCTCCATTCGGAAGACGATCGCCGGAAAAAAGAAGTTGGTCGATGCCCGCAACGCGGCGGATGGGTTGATTTACGCCACCGAGAAAACACTGGCGGAACACGCCGACAAAATTGACCCCGGCACCCGGGCCGAAGTCGAGCGCGCTGCCGGCGATCTCAAACGGGCCGCAGAGGCGACAATGTCGATGAGATTAAGCGCCTGACCGAAACATTGACCCATGCCTCACACGCGCTGGCGCAGACCATGTACCAGCAGGCCGGGCCATCTGCCGGACGCAGGCCGGTCCGGGTAGCGGCCACGCCTCCCGACCTTCCGCTTCCGGCGGTGATGAAGCGGTGGTAGACGCGGAGTATGAAGAAGTTGCCTAAACCGCAGGTTTAACAGCCAAGAGGGCGGCGGGTTCGACTCCCGCCGTCTCTTATTTGAAAAATTTCCTGTGCCCATAGTCCCATAAAGCTTTTCTTATGGATCCAATTCGGATAAATTAGACGACATGGGGCTGCCAATTAAAAAAATCCTGTTATGGAGCGTCATGGGTGTGCCGGCCTTATTGGCTGGAGGCGCCCTGTTGATCTATTTAAGCTTGCCGGATGTGGGCGACTTAAAAACAAATAATCCCCGAACAACCGCCTTGATGCTTCAACGGTACAGGGAAGCAAAAAAAACACCGCATGATATTACTATTCGCCAGCAGAGGGTTTCTTTTGATGAAATCCCCCAGCTTTTTAAAAACACGGTCCGGGTAACTGAAGACGCCGCCTTTTATCAGCACCAGGGCCTGGATTTCACCGAATTAAAAGCAGCCCTAAAGAAAAACTGGC
>PVMK01115685.1_pt1 | contig 13569 bp, 15 predicted proteins | sample 1853481 | NCBI WGS metagenome assembly PVMK01 (sample SAMN08533507, study PRJNA380276) | Marine sediment metagenome, whole genome shotgun sequencing project. | reverse complement strand
GCATCTAAAATCATAACCATGATTAATTTCGCTTGCACTCCAAAATCGAAATGTGTCAGCTCCTAATTTTTCAATTACATTCAAGGGGTCTATGGCATTTCCCTTACTTTTGCTCATCTTCAATCCTTTTTCATCGAGCCCATACCCCATAATCCAGGCCTCAGGCCATGGTTTCTCTCCTGTAAGCTGGTCACACCTTAGAAGTGTGTAAAATAGCCACGTTCTCACGATATCTTTTGCCTGGGGACGAATTGAGGTCGGGTATATTTTTTTGAAAAATTCTGGATCTTTGTTAAATTTAGAGATAAAAAGTGGAGATACACTAGAGTCCATCCAAGTATCAAAGGTTCTCTCTTCTCCAACAAACTCTGTAGAGTCACATTTGGGACATTTGCTTATGGGACACTTTTCAGACCATGGTTTGTAATATTTTCCGGGTTCAGGAACGTATGGCTCTGAGCAACTTTTGCAATACCATATTGGAATTTCTGTACTATAGTACCTTCGTCTTGATATAGGCCAATCAATATTGATTGACTCTAACCAGTTCATTAGAATTTGTTTATGCATAGGAGGATGGAATGTAATCTCTTGTCCTAATTTTTTTATTTTTTCTACTGCATCTTTTTGTTTTAGGTAATACTCCTCCATGGGAATTATTTCAATTGGAATTTTACTTCTCTCTGAAATTGGGGTTCGATGACTAATATCTTCTGTTTTTTCAAGGAAGCCTTTATTTTCTAAATCTTCAATAATTTTTGTTCTAGCTTGTTTTGGTTTCAATCCTGCATATTCTCCAGCAGTTTGGGTCATCCTCCCATCTAGTCCTATGGCAATCACTTCTTCTAATTCTAATTCACGAAATAATGCAACGTCACTCTGATCACCATAACTACAAACCATCACAGCTCCTGAACCAAATTCTTTTTGTGCTGAAGGATGTGTTCTAAGTTCGACTTCTTCATTTGTAATTGGTACAATTACTTTTTTTCCTACATATTGAGTATATCTTTCATCTTCTGGATTTACTATGATTGTTTTACAAGCACACAAAAGTTCTGGTCTTGTACTTGCAATAATTATTTCCTTATCTGTATCCTTTATCTTAAATTTCATGTAAACTAATTTTGTTTGCAAATCTTGATAGATTATTTCTGCATCTGCAATTGTAGTTCCAGATACCCAATCGTAGTTGTTTGGCCTATTTGCAAGATAGATTTGTCCTTTCTTCCATAGTTCAATAAACGTAGATTGTGTAAGTGTTCTATATTCCTCAGAGTCTGTCCTGTAATAGTTTGCAAAATCTCCACTTAGGCCTAAATTTTTCATAATCAAGAGCATTTCAGCCTCTAAATCATCAAGAGCTACTCTACATAATTTCAGAAATTCCCTCTTCTGTCTCTCTCATTCTGAATGTTGTGTTTTTTCTCTGTGTAAAGCTCCACTGGAAGCCCGTTTCTATCAATTCCAATAGGAAAGTAGACGTTCTTTCCTGCCATTCTTGCAGTCCTTGCAATCATATCGATTTGTGCGTAGTGAGCTGCAGCTCCAATGTGCCATGGTCTTCCAGATGGATATGGGGGAGGCGTATCTATGGTAATGTTATCTTCGGTTGGCGTAAACTCGTAAATTTTTTCTTCATCCCATTGTTTGAGAATTGCTTTCTCTAACTCTGGATTCCATGCCTTTTCTGTAATTTTTGGTTCCATTTCTTAACTATCTGGAAATATTGGAAATAATGTGAGAACCTTTGTTGTAGCCTTCATAGATGTAAACTCCTATAGCTTCTACATTTGATGGCATTTTTGGAGCAAGAAGCTTGATTATTTCTGTTGATAGATTCTCTACAGTTGCTTCTCCTTCTAAAAGATATGTGGTATTTTTTGGAACTTGAAGATCAAACATTCCTTTGGGACCATCAAACTGAATTTGATAATGTGAATCATCTTCTTTTTTTAGATACTTTCTATTGATGAAAAACTTGTGATCAAATACATTGACTACTTCCTTGATTATTTTTTTTGCAACTCCAAAATCTACTAAGAGATTATCTTTCATCTGTCCAACTAATTCAACCATTACTGATGATGTATGTCCATGAAGGATAGAGCATTTTTCAACCAGTGGTAAGATATGTGCATAATCGAATGTAAAGGATTGATCCTCTAAAAAGATTGAACCTGTTTGAGGTGTTTTATCATAAAATACAATGTCTTCTAACTCTTTGATTTGTGCAGAATATTTGGGATGGCCCACTGCCATGACTTTTTGCTCGCCACTATCTTTGATCTCTATGTATTTTTTTATGTCTTCGTCATTATCAATTACCTCAATGAGACCTTTCTTTGTTTTAAAATCAATTTTTATTTTTTTACCATTTTTTAGTGTTAATTCATGGTCATACTGATACTCTTCTTCCAAAAAGGTGAGCATCTGTGCAATGGTTAGCTCTGTTCTTGTTCTCAAAAGGTTGCCTTTTTTGTCGACATATTTGAAATCAGAGTCTAAAATTGTGGGACTTGTAGCCATGTGTAGTCATCTGATTCTGGTTCTATAAATTCTGTAACGAAAGTTGCAAAAATACTCTAATTTAGAAATAAAATTTCAAGCTAGTGAATTTAGAATTTTGGCCAAATTAATGTCATTTTCTGTAATTCCACCGGCATCATGAGTTGTCAAATCTACTGTAAGCTTGTTGTAAACATTGAACCATTCAGGATGATGATTCATTTTCTCAATATGCATAGCAGCTCTAGTCATGAATCCAAATGCCTCATTAAAATCCTCAAATTTAAAATCCTTGTGCAGTTTTTCTTCTTTAACTACCCATCCAGGTAGGTTTTTGAGCTCTTCAGAAATTTGTTCAGATGATAATCTCATCATAATTTTCCTAACGCAATACTACATTAAAAGTTAAAGAATAATATCTGATACTTTACTAATTTAGCTAGTCTAAGATTTTGTGAAAAAAATGAACAATGAACTTTTAAAAAATATCCAGGATGCAATTAAAAAAACTGTGCCCAAAAAAAAATTGGCATAGCGTTTTCAGGAGGGGTTGACAGTGCCTTGATTTCAAAAATCATCAGTGATTTAGAATACGATGTGACTTTACTAACCATTGGTTTTTCTGAATCACACGATATCTTATTTGCAAAAGAGGTTAATGAGCAGTTAGAATTTCCTCATCATATTTTAGAGATTGATGCAGATTCTTTTGAGAAAATATCATCAGATATTAAAAAAACAATAAAGACTGACAATCTCTCTTGGAACGAAAACTGTATTGCGTTTTACTATGTTTCAAAGCTGGCATCAAGCTTGAATATTGATACTGTAGTTACTGCTAATGGGATTGATGAGCTATTTTGTGGCTATAATGCATATCGCGAGGTAATCTCTCAAGGTGAATCTGCAGTAAAGAAGCTGATGGATTCAAAGATAGAGAACGAAATTAAAATGATGAAGGCAGTTAATCTGATATCCTCTGAATTTGGAGTAGAAATTCTTCAACCGTTACTTGATCTAGAATTTATCAAATATGCAAAAACTATTCCCATTTCAGATAAAATACATGATTCAGAGGACTTGATGAGAAAACATGTTATTCGAAAACTAGCTTTCGAAATTAAAATTCCAGAAATTTCATACACTAAAAGAAAAAAAGCATTACAATATGGAACAAAAATTCACAAAAAATTATTAAAAACTAGATAGCTTTACAGTTTTTTGCAACTGACTTGCAAACATTACTGATGATAATGCTTGATGCCCCCAGATGTTTTTGGGGAGAAAATATCGAATCAATCTCCTTGTTTGTTAGTTTGGATGAGAAAGCCTTGTCTTTTTTTATCGCAGCTTTGTACTGCATTCCCTTGTCTTTTGCCTTGAATGCGACTCTCTGAACGTCTCGGTATGCGACAATTCTGGGAACTCCTTTTTTGATTAATGCCTCTAGTACAAACTCTGCAAAAATCTGCCCCTTTGTAATGGATAGATTTTCAACTATTTTTTTCTCATTTACTTCAAGATTTGAGACAATTCTAGTCATGGTTTCAAGCATGTCATCTACGAGAATTGCCGCAGTTGGTAGAGTAAACCTCTCATTTGCAGAGTTTGATAAATCTCGCTCATGCCACAATGGTATATTTTCAAATGAAACTCCGACCTGGCTTCGTAATAATTTTGATAAAGATGAGACTCGCTCACTTTTGATTGGGTTGCGCTTTACAGGTACTGCACTACTTCCCATCTGGCCTTTTTTGAACTGCTCTGCAACCTCGCCAATTTCTGTTCTCTGCAGGTTTCTAACCTCTATTGCAATCTTCTCAAGTGTAACTCCAATTAATGCCAATTCAAATACATATTCTGCATATCTTTCCCTTGGAATTACCTGTGTGGTTACTTCGGCTGGGAATAGTCCTAGTCGTTTTGCCACTCGCCTTTGCACCTCTATTGATTTTGCACCCATTAAGGATCCTGTACCAACAACACCCATAGTTTTGCAGATCAAGATTCTTTTCTTTAGTTCTTCGATTCGCTCAACGTGCTTTGACATTTCAGCTGCCCAGTTTGCAAACTTTAATCCAAATGAGATAATACTTGCATGTTGACCATGTGTTCTACCAACTGCTGGTAACTTTCCATGTTTGACTGCTTTTTTTGCTAAGATTATTGCTAGTTTTGCAACTTTCGGTTCAATAATTTTCAGGCATCCGCATCTGCATTGAATTGCTGGTATCAACCAGGTCATTGCTAGTTAGTCCATAGTGAATCCACGGTCTTACCTCTTTACTGCACTTTTCACTTAGGGATTCAACTAGAGCTGCAGTGTCATGGTCACTTTTTGCCTCTAGCTGCTTGATTCTTTTTGCAGTAATCTTTCCAGAGTTTGCAGCTTGGTTAACTTTTTTTCCAACTGCCTTTGGTATTACTCCAATTTCACTTTGAGCAATAGCAGCTGCTCCTTCAATTTGCAGCTGATAATCGACTTTTTTTTGTTCTGAAAAGATTTCCATCATTTCTTTGGTCCCATAACGACCAGTATCTATGGGTAAAATTGCCAACAATTACCTTCCTTTTGTAACGAAAATAAATCTACTTCTTTTTTACACCCTGAGCCTATAATTCGGTCAAAAAATTTTATCGATAAAAAAACGCAGGACAAGCCAAGTTTCAGATTTCAGAGCTTTCTCCTACATCGGAAACCAGAGTTTACAGCGAAAACACCTGATGGTATTTTGGTGCAAACTCTTGACCTGTTCTGCCATTACGCTACGCGATTAAATTACTTAAGACTAGTTATCTGTCAGAAAAATTTGGTACACTTTAGGTAAAAACTAGGCATAAACTATTCCATATTCTAATCCTTTCCAAAAAAATAATTTCAACCTGGCAAAGGTGCCCAACCACGAGTTATTAGTTCATGATGTGTTTCTGGTGTAACACAAACTAGGGTTGAGAAATCATGTTTTGCCAGAGTCAAAAGTTTTGTATTTTTGCAAACACCATTTTCCCCTATTGCCTTTGAATACTCTGATACTACATGGTATCCTCCTCCGTGCGAGCCACCACTTCCTGGGGGATCTACACTGCGTTCAAAATATGAATATTGATGAACTCCAGGCTTTTCAAATGATACTGTAAAATTTACAATGATTGGAAATTCATATTGACTGGTTTGAATGGTTTTAGAGTCTCTGATACTGGCAGTAGAGTATCTGCTCTCAAAACCCATAAAGGGTTTTTCAGATTCTGGCGTTAGCTTGTTTGGTACCCTCTCCATTAGATTAAACCTATAACCGACATTTACAGTAGAGTTAGCATATTGTGACTCATCTCGCAGCACAACCTGCAAATGATAGTCTTGTCCTACTTTTGGATGCAATATCATATTCATCTGAGAATTAAAAATCCCTGTCATTTGCGATATTTCCAGCTGTTCACGTTCTTGGTGAAATGCAAATGCAGATGAAAAAAATATTGTACTAAAGACAATAATCAAAATTAAAATTCTAGTTTTCATTTTCTAAACTCACACACAAAACTATCTGATTTCTTGGAATAATCAGGTTGCTCACCAGTATATGCTCTACTTACAAGTTGGCCCCCCATATCTTCACAATCATAATCATCTGAAAAGTCAATACATGTGTTAAATTCAAAATCCCAGTAGCCTCTAAAAATTTCACATCTTTCCTTGTAAAGATAGAATTGTTTATCGAATCTCAGTGGAGGAATGTCTGCGTTGTTGCAATTCTCAAAACTTATTGATTCCTCATTAATCATTATACCATCACAGATAGAACGTGTTCCCTCACTATGGCCCTTGTAGGTATCTTGTGTGTTATCTGTATAAACACGCAAACTGCAATCATTCCAACTCTCAACTACTCCAGTTACAAAGATGCCGTCCCCTTCACCTGTAGGAAACACCAGTTCTACAAAAGCAGAAGTACAAGAATTAAAGGAATCTGCAAAGCATTGCCCTCGTTCTTTAAAATTCTGAGAATCACATATTTTTTCTACAACATGAAAGTTGTGTCCACTTTGTGTTGGCTCTGAATTACTACTCCTTTCAAACTCTACTGCCACAACATATAGTCCAGGATTTTTCAATTTAACATGACCATATGTTGTGCCCTGATCTTTTTGGATATCAAATACAAAATCATTCATAGGAATACCTGCAATACATGATGCACTTGAAATTATTTTCATAGTATCTCCATTTTGAACAGGAAAAGTAACTGTTTTACTTCCACACGAATGTCCATATCCTGAGATAATGTATGAAAAATCATATTGTTCCCCCACAAGATACACGTCTTTCATTCCAGTAATTTCAATTTCGTAATGTTCTTCTTTAAATGGTGATTCAAAAATAATTTGAGAACCTGAATCCACAGTAAAATTAAAAGTTAAACCAAAAACCACAGATGCTCCAATAAGAACTCCAAGAATTACAATAGTCAGGCTAGTTTTCATTTTACCATTCCTGGGCCAAACCGATTTTTTGAATTGTAATACTCAAACATAGTTTCAGATATAGCATTCTCACATTCAACTCTAATCATATAATATCCATTTTCAAACATAAATGGTCCGCCACAGGTAAACGCAAATGTTTCAGTAGTATCTACATCAGTCTTTAATCCAGAGGAATCTATCTTTCTACCAGTTGGACTTAGAACAGTCAAAGAGGCAGGTGAATAAAATGAATGATTAAACCATACATGAATGCGTATCTCATCATCATCACTATAGAACTGCTTGTCAATTGAAATTATAATTCTAGAGTCTGTTTTCATTTTCACCCTATGCACAACGTTGAGGTGTTGATTTTACATCTGTTATCCCTTCAAACTTTGCAATATCGTCAATTAGATTAATGCCTATTTGTGCCTCTTTACCATCAATAATTTGAGTTGTCCCGTGCCAACTACCAGTTACCATTATTTCAGTAGAATAATCTCCTGAGGTTATTTCAATTGCTCTCCAAGGTACATTAATCTCCCATCCATGTTTAGCAATCTCATTTCTTATGTGGAAATTTAATGCAAGTGTATCTATTGGTTCATCGTGCAAAGCTTGAAAATAACTCAAACAATAGGTATCATTCATGTTATTCCAGGGGAATGGAAAATAGCCTGAATCAAATGGGTTTAGTATCATTAAGATTGGCATTATTGTTGCAACTAGAATGATAATCTTGTATCTAATTTTCATTTTATCTAAACCATCCATACCATCTAGGCTCAAGATGACAAGCAGTGTCACAATAATAGTTCTCAGGTGCATCTGGTGGAATAATACATGGCTTGCAAACCATATCAGCAAATGACCAAATACTAAATCCAGCTATTACAATTACAATTATTATTGGAATTTTATATCTAGTTCTCATTTTCTTTTTCTCCAAAATTTTACTCCAATTATCGATAGTACAGAAATTGTTACCAAAAGTACAAACCAAGAGGAATAAGGAATAAACCAAAATGGATTTCCAGGAATTGAAAAACCAAAACAGTCATAGTATTTGCCTTCAAAGTCGGGAACTATTCCTTCATAGTAATGATAGTATCCCCAAACATTGTAATTTTCTTCAGATTCAGATTCCCATTCTGATAGTCTGTTATTTTGTAAAGCATCAAACATCTCTGCTTTTTTTACATCCATCCATTCACTTCCCTTCATATGATAATACACACTCCATCGTCCCACAAGTTCAGAGTCGTAACACCCATTCGTTCTCATATCCATACACGGTCTTTCAGGCCAGTCAGAGTCTTCGCTTGGTGCAACGCAAAGACCAGATACACTTCCTGCTAAACCAGATGATGACAATGCAATTGTGCCAATTATTATCAAAAATCTAGTTCTCATTTTTCTTCATCCACCAAAATTCTCATTCAATAACATTGGAGTTCCAGAGATTATTGCTGCTAAAAGGTAGATGTATGGAATTCTACGCCATAATGGAATATCTTTTGTAAACATGTAGATAATTGGAATTGTACTCATTGCAATTATCCAAAAAACCAATACACGAAATCCTTCTGGAGGCACAAATAAGTGAGTTTGAAGTAAACCTATCGGGGCAGCTACTAGTCCTAGTCCTGCAATAGCAAAAGGTAATGCAAATGCAACTCTCATCCCAGCTGCAAAAATACTCGTAAATATATCAGGATCTGGTGCTGGATTTTCTATCTCAAAACTTCTTGTACTACCATTACCAAACAGTTCTACCATCTGTATTGGTCTGTCTTTATTGTTTTCAAATGTAATACTATATTCTAATACAAGAAAAGAAAACACTGCCAAAATATATCCAATTATAATTGAAACAAGAATTAGTTCTCTAGTTTTCATTTTCTAATCTAACCTGATCTCATATTTTTGAAGCATCTCGGGGGTCAATTCAATATCAAATATGTTGACTGACTGCTCTATGATTTCGGGATAGACACACTCAAACTCATTTTGTGATTTGGCATCTCCATGATAAAACGCATATTTTTGATTTCCATCTTTCATCTGAGTACCTAGATACTTGTAAATTCCCATGCTTGGATAGCCTGATTCTGATGTAATGCAGTAGAAAACAAAAGAGTCATTGACTTGAAATGTTTGTGTATAATTAAACTCAGGAATGGTCACGAATTTATGATGGACTCCTCCAAAGTTTACGGTAATAGAATCATCAGAGTTGAGATTGATTGATTTAATTGAAAAAGAGCGTTTTGTTGAATTAACAGGTATCATATCGATGTGATGGGCAATGTCAATATTTTTGTCTGCTCCCTTCAATAACTCTGAATAATTTAACTCAATTGAGATTCGTTTTTCATAGATAAAATCTACGCATTCTTCAAAGGATTCTTGAGATACACCATCAGGTAATCCTATATCTTCAATTCCAAATACACCATCAAATTCTTCATCAAGTAAATTTGAATATTTAGTTAGGTGACTGAGTATGGGTTGGTCACATCCAAGTCGATATAGTTCCTTTTGATCACACCATTCACCACAATAATCCTCATCAGATATCCAACCTGTATCAGTATTTGTCACACACAATGTGTAGGTTTTATCCTCTGGACAAATTTCGTTATAGCAAATTTTGAGACCATCTACGAATTTTCCCCCCATTAAAGAGCACTGCAAATCAGTAACCTCTCTACACCCCTCATATTTTGGATGCCATTTTCCTTCATAATTATTACACAATGCATGTGAGATATTCTCACCAGGTGAAATCAAGCGCATTGTTGCCCATCCTCTAGTCCATAATTCAATTTGAGTCTCTTCTGACACACATGCAACACGCATTCTATCACCCTTGTACGAAGGGACTTTTCCCTCAGAGCATTGAACATCAATTAATGCCACACCTGATTTGATTTGTTTTAGTGGAGAGATATTTTTTTCAGGTTTTGAAATTACTGTAAAGCCTGTATATGATTCGCTCCCTCCACTTTTCTCATTTTCTTTAACGTTAAGATACATTCTATAGTTTCCTTCCTCTGGAGTAAACTCCCATGTCGCAGAGGTAATCCAATTACATGGTTCTAATTCTGAATGGATATTCTTTTCAAAAAGAACCTGATTATTTCCTTCCTTTCGTATTGATACAACAACATCAATGCTTCCACCATAAAGAGTATCAATATCCTTGGAAAGATTAAATTTCATTGGTATTCCTTCAGTATAGTTATCATCTTTTGCAATCCTATCTTGGAAAATTTCAAAAGAATTTTTAAGTTCAATCCTTGGTTGTTGCAATATCGTTTTTGCATCACATTGTAGGGGAATCTTAAATGATTCAAATGAATACTCGTTAACATCATCAAGATTTTGAATGTAAAACAAAACTCTATCACCTAGTTCAAATCCACCAATTGGGACATCACGTCCAGGTAAACTAGTTGTGGGCTGTCTTACTTTCATTACTGCAGAATCTTGTGGATTTTTTACAAATTCTTCAACATTTACCGTATATTCGTCAAGACTTAGGGTGTAATGTTCAATTATTTGTGTTTCAATACCTCCTTTTTCTATGTAAGAAGTTGATGATTTTTCAAATTCTAAATCGTTGACTGATGTGATGTTTCCCACAAAGATTGTCTGACTTTGCTCATACAATTCATCAGGAGACAGTGGAATCACCAAACCATAGACATCTTCTACAATTATAGAAAAACCAACAAATCCAAATAAAAGCATCAAAATTAAAAAATATTTCATAAGATGACTAAACGAAACATACGAAGTTCATAAAGTGTTCCAAGATTTTATCTTAGAGAAATCTGCCATAACCCACTATGCCGTTGTCATTTACTCCCCATGTTGGAGGCAATATATACAAAAACCCCTCTACATCTATCTCTAAATCCAGTTTTGGTAAAACATTTGATGGTGCAGCTTGAACTGTGCAGGACCCTTTGTAGATTTACCAGTTAATGGATCATATTCACTTCCATGACAAGGACAATATCCCTGATTTAGTGGTATTTCTGGATCTGTAGTTGGCCAATATTTCCACAAACACCAGAGATGCAAACAAATATTGCTAAAAACCCTAAATGCATCAAGTGAATTCTCTGCTCCTCCAAGTTCTGCAGGCAAACGGATTAACTGCCATTTTCTAAATGCTTCTGCATCCAGTGCAGGATCTCCAGTTCTTGGATATGTGAGAACTTCGGCATGGTTTACAGGAAAGGAGTTAACATTTGCATGTGTGCCATCAGGCAAAATTACTTTCTCTCTTACCAAGTTGTCATTTCTAGGATTTGGCATGTAATTTCCAAAAGGAATAAACGGTGCAAAAGCTACTCCCACACCTCCTACAGCAACGAGTCTCAAAAAATCACGTCTTGACAAGGAACTTTTTCTAGCAGAACCCTGTTCTGACATGAATTACAATAGGTGTATCCTTGCTATTAATGATGCTATGCAATTGAAAAGTCTAGTTTTCATTTTCTATAGTTGCCTAAAGTTGTAATCAAGACTATACTGAATGATTTGAGGATAATTACAACTTATTCCTTGTTCAGATTCAGCAATTGTGTGCCACGTTAGAAAATAGTCAATTCCATCTACTGTGTCAACTCCCAAATATTGTACTATGGTAACTGAAGTCCCTTCATAATTATTACACTTGACAATAAACGAATCAAATTTTTCTACAATTGCATCAAATTCAAACTTGTCAGTTATTTCATAGGTGGTTCTGGTCTTGTTTCCCACCCTGTAATTTTTGTCTGCAAATGTAATCATTGCAGTGTCATCAGAAATCCTAGTCATATTCTTCACTGTAAAATAAAATGTATCAGAATCTACTGGATCAAAGTGAATCTCACCATCAAATCCATTTTCACTTAGAACAAGGGTAGCTCTTGGACCACCTTCAAGCAGAGGATTTGAGTAACAAAAAAGATTTCCATTGGGAGTGGTAAAGCACTTTGATTCTTTGTAATCATACATTTTTTGGAAATTTTTTACAATATCTGGATAAACAGGCATAACTAGACTATTCAATGGAACAGAATTTGTGTAGAAATCCTGAATTGATTCATAACTCATGGAAATTAACAATAACGGAACATAAATGCAGCTAATTACAAATAGTTTGTCTGAAGTTTTCATTTTCTATTCTCCTGTTCTATATGTTTGACAATGAAAATTTTGTAAATAATTCAAAATATCTTCTTGTGCTACCTCGTGTTGTAGTTTACCCTCCACAAAACAATAGAATTCCATATGGGTTAGAACATACGATTCATCAAAATACAGATTCATTCTAACTAGAAAATCATCTTCGTTTCCTGCAGAGTATGAAACATGGTCACTTCTTACTGATTCCCATGAGTTATCATATTTTGCATAAAATGCCTCTACTACAGAATTATTTTTGATATCCTCTAGTGTGGATGATTCTATACTGCAAACCTCCACGCAATTATCAGTGCATATTACATTTGGAAAATCAGGGTCATTTCTGCATGCAGATGCACATTCATTGTATACTCCACCCAATAGTGAGCATTGTAGTGGAGTTTCTAGGAGAATACATTCTTTGTACTCTGGTATCCATTTTCCTTGGTAAGAACCACACAAATCTCTTGGCAAGTTATCAGTTGCGGGCAACCCAAGACGCATTACTGCCCATCCTCGTTTAAAAATTAATTCGCCTTCAGTTTCAGGATATACACAAGCAGCCCTCATTCTGTTATATTTGTGAACAAGAATTTTTCCTTCATTGCACTTTACATCAATTAGGGCTACACCGGATTTGATTTGCTTTAGTGGAGATAGATGTTCTCCAGAGTCTTTGGATATTCTAAGTGTTGCAATATAATCTTCAGAAATGTCTTTGGTGGTTGTTGGGTATGGTGTAATATCATTCAAAGTGATTTCATATGGACCTACAGATGCAGTGGTGGCTTTAGCAGCAATAAGGGAATGTGATTCATGGTGGGTTTGATATAGTGTGGAAAATGTGAGTATTGCCTGACCCTCCCAAACACATTGGACATCAGAAGGACATCTTGAATCTTCTATTCCTGAAAACTCTATTTCAATTCCATCAACTTTGATTGTTTGGTGTAGTTTTATTTCAAAAGGTGTACTGATGTCTTGAATGTGAAGCATACCAAAACTATCAACGCATGGTTTGTGTGGTTGACTAGGATCATATGTACACTGGGGAGATACAGGATTATCAAGTACTGTACCCCATTTTCCATTTGAACCAATTGATTCATCGTTTGGTTGGTCAACTATACATATACCTTCATGGTATGTTGTTCCTTTGCCACAGGCAAGATTTCCATTGGGAGTTTTTGTATCATCGGGTTCGGGAACTAGTGGTTCTCGATTTAGGCTAGAATATTTATTTATTCTAATGTCAAGATCATCTGCTTCAAACCCTTGAACTACATCATACAATGATAAAATATCATGACCAATGCTTGGGTCTAGTAAAAATTCATCCAAGAAATGGATTATTGATGGCGATGATACAAAGTCTCCTACACACAACTCTCGAAGATAGTCATCTCCATC
>PVMK01121840.1_pt1 | contig 13571 bp, 10 predicted proteins | sample 1853481 | NCBI WGS metagenome assembly PVMK01 (sample SAMN08533507, study PRJNA380276) | Marine sediment metagenome, whole genome shotgun sequencing project. | reverse complement strand
ATGTCTGTGCCGTGGCGTTTGACGGTATATAGTGAAATTACCAATTCATCGGCAATTTCCTGGTTGGTCAGGCCACCTTGTATGAGACCTAGCACCTCTCGCTCGCGACGAGTCAAGAGCAGCACCGGGGCCCGGGAAACTGGAGCAGGTCCCTCACTCTCATCTGAAAAAGCGGCCGTCACCTGGGGAAGATAGTCGGAAGCCAGGCCATCTTGCTGCAAACGCTGAAGCAATGGTTTTAGAGCCCGACCACTATCGGCGAAGGAGCGAATGAAACCACCCGGCTGGGCCAAAATGACGGCTTGTTCTAGATTAGCCAGGGCCGCTTGTTCGTCGCCGAGCCGGTCATCGAGCAAGGCTAAGTAAACCAATATCTGGATCACTCGCTGGGTAAAGTAGCGCGTCTCGAACAAAGCAAGTCTTACTTGCAACTTTTGCCGCTGGGCCAATAGGTCGGATTTGGTGCCTAAAGCCAGGAGAATTCGGCTCTGGATCAAGGTTGGCGAGGCAAAGGTAAACACGTTGTTTTGGATTAGTTCCGGCTGGAAGGTGTAGGCCCAGCGTAGAGCACCGGCGGCGTCCCCCTCAAACAGCCATTGTTCGGCTTGGCTGGCCTCCAGAAGCGGTAATAGATCGGAATTCTGCAGCCTAAGCGTATCTTGGCGCAGGCCATCGAGGATCGTTTGGGCTGTTTCCGTTTGTCCTTTCAGCTGGTAAATACGAGTCAGGGCCAAGCCGCCATTGAGCGCTCCCACAAAATTCGAGTGATAGCGAAGCTTGACCACCTGCGAAAAATGATCGGCCGCGGTCGTCAAGTCGTCCCACTCGTAGTGCAGCAACCCGGCCGTAAAATGGGCGCCCAGTAGAGCATTGGCCAGTTTGTTATCGGCTGCAAAGGCTAACAATTGGCTGGAAATCTGACGCGATTGGAGTAAATCACCCGCTTGCAGATGCAGCAAAGAGAGGGTGATATAGAGTTGAGTCTTAGCCGGTCCTTGGGGTGAAGCATCAGAAAGTGCTTCCTGCAGCAGGGCGACAGCTTCTTTCCGTCGCCCTAAGGCCTGTTGGCTGAAGGCCAGAAATCCCAGGGTAATCGCTTTGGCACCCCGGGCCTGAGGCGCTAATTCTTGCAGGGCCTGTTTAGCTGACTTCAAGGCACTAAGGTAATCATGGTGGACTAGATAATTAGTGACGCAACTAAGGGCCTGGAGCTGCCCCTGAATGGCCCGCCGCTCAGCACTTGTATATAAATCCTCGCTATCATCTAGACGAGACTTGGCATAGTATAAGATGGAGTCTAAAGGGGTCATGCGCCATTGGCGAAAAAGGAGCCAGGCTTGGGCCAGAAGTAGCTTTGGCCTTTGCCAGACAGTTTCTTCCGGAAGCATAGCCAGCCATCTTTCCAGGGTGAAACGATCCAGGCTGTTTAGTAAGCGCTGGCTGGTGTCCTCCACCAATTTAACCGCCTGGGGCAAATCATCCCCGGACAGGGCGTGTTGCAATGCCTCTTCCAGGTAGCCATGAGCGGCAAACCATTGGCTGGCCCGCTGGTGTAAACCATTAATCTCAGTTGGCGAAGAGGATTTCTTTAATTGCACCAACAGCAAATCCCGGAAAAGATGATGATAACGGTACCATTCCCCTTCTTCATCTAAGGAGACGGTGAAAAGGTTCGCCTCTTCCAGCCATTCTAGATAAGCCTGTCCATTACATGTCGGATCGTCGAGACCGGTAACCGCCTCACACAATGACCCACTCAACCGCTCCAATATGGCCGTTTGCTGCAGGAAGTGCCCTATCGTTTCGGGCAGCTGGTCCAAGACTTCGGCGTTCAGGTATTTATGGGTGTAGGAGAGAGATTTGTCCCCATTGTTTGTTGTTGGGGCCAATGACTTGTTATTTGCCTGGCTAGACAATACTGCCAGACGCAAACCGGCGATCCAGCCTTTTGTTTGCTCATTCAGCGCGGCGGCCGTTTCCCGCTCGACAGCCAAGCCCATCGTCTGGTGCAAAAACATCTCTGCTTCGACATTTTGCAAGCGAAGATCAGGCGTACGAATCTCTATCATCCCCCCACTCGCCCGCAATCGGGCCAGGGGTAATAAAGGATCTGTTCGCGTGAGCAAAACCAGGTGCAAATTAGGTGGTTGTTTGTCGATGAGTTCGGCCAACAGCGTACGGGCCGCCTCGTCATGGATGAGGTGGTAATCGTCAAGGACTAAAATGAACGGTTCTGTGATATTGCTGATGTCGTTGATGAGCTCGGCCGCTAAATAATCTAACGGCGGTTGTTGTTCAGCCTGGAGTGATTGGGCGATATCAGGGCAAGCGTCGGGGAATAGGCAACGAATAGCGGCCAGCATATAGCGTAGCAAGACGATTAAATCGTCGTCCTTTTTGTCCAAGGATAGCCAGGCGGCCGGCAGGCCCGATTCTTGGAGCCAGGAAGCAACCAGGGTGGTTTTGCCGTATCCGGCCGGCGCAGCGACTAGAGACAGCTCGCACTCCAGCCCCTGGTTGAGCCGCTCAATTAAGTGAGGACGCGGAACCAGATTCGGGCTAAGGCGCGGCCGAAAAAGTTTTGTCTTTATGATTGGGGAATGACCCTGTTCTGTGGTGATCATTGCCTGTTATACCCTACTCCGTAGCCGGCTAGTATGCCTGGGGAATCAGATGAATTATAACATGATAAATAGACTTTGGAGCTATTTTTTAAGCCAATAATGGCGTTTCTAAAGGCCAGCCCTACGCCTGTTGACCAAAATACCTCCAGGCAAACGGGTTAGCGACTCATTATTTGCTGGCCAAAAAATTGCTGACGGGTGAGGAGAAATTTAGCCGGTCTGCCCCTGGTGGAAAAAATCGCAGAAGCGTCTTACAGTCCTAATTCTGACGGCTGGGGGAAGCCACGGTAGATGACGCCCCAAACGAGAAAAAAGGTCAGGCTAAAGATGATTAATATGGCTACAAAGCCCGTGAACGGCCGTTGCAGGGAATAATCCAGCAATCTCTCCCCGCTGCGCCGCCAATTCCAGATCCAGTAGGCTGCCAGTAGCAAGATAACCGTTATGCCAAGGAAAACCATTCGCGCTTCGATGACGCTGATGGACATGACAATGCCCCAGATCACGCCCACAAAGACAACAAGAATCAGATTACTGGGAAAAACTGGCGGCGAAAGTCGCCGGCGATCATAGGCGAACCAGGTGGCGATCAGGCCAATGGCAGCGGCTAACAATATCCAGTGAGACAGCCGCTCATCCAGATCGAAGATGAGGCTGTAGAGATCGTCGGGCAAGATTTCCTTGTAATCGCGGACTTCAGTGGCGAAAGTATTGATGGCGTTGGCCGTCAGGTGCATCGCCTGACCGAATATGAACAGGAAGCTGAAGGAGATGAAGACGATCTGTAGAATCGCCGGCGCCTGGTATTTGGCCATGTAGAAGAGCAAGTAGATCAAGATAACGGCATATAATGGCGAGAGCAGAAGTAGATCGCCCACATCGGCCGCCCGCATATAACCGATCAAACCGCCTTGAACAATCGCCCGGCCAACCAGCAAGAAAAGAGGGGCCACGATAAGTAAGACAAGGAACCAGTTGATGCGCCGGCCTTTTCGTTCCTTTTTTTGAACTTTATCTGGGGTCTGTTGTTGGTCCGCGCTCATGCTCTCCCGCCTCCGAGCGAGTTGGTGGCTAGTATAACAAATGAACCCTGATACTTAAAAGTGACGAAGGCACCCTGCCAGAATGAGGATATTAGACCGGATCAACTTGGGCCGGAAGAAAATAGCGCAGCTAGTCTGGAAAACTTGAAAAAAACAGGTTGGGTCTGTTCCTGGTGCAACCCTTTCAGTTGAAAGGAGTACTCTCTCGGCCGAAATGGACTGTACTGGCAGTTTGATCGTAAAAACACCCTCCCTTACTGCCATTACGGCCGTGATGGGGCTCAGCGAGCGAATTATGGGCCAATCAAGGCCACTCAGCTTTTATTGGCCTGCCCCGGCTGGTTTAACTAGCATCCGGTGGTTTAAGCTTGCGGCGCACAACCACCTCTTCGAATTCCGGCCGTTCCCCCTCCCCTAAGGCCTGCAAGCCCCGGTAGAAGCAATAGCGTTGTAGATCCTGCTGGGTCATGCCCAGATCGGCCGCCCACTGGCGCACCTCATCCACTAGCTCCAGGGGTAGTCGGGTGGTCAGCTGGTACAAGCGGCCGTGCATGATACTGCCCCCAGTGCCGGTCGCCTTGTAGACATCTCGCTTGGAGACGTCGATAGGTTGCTCAAACTTTTCCAGGGGCGTGGGCCGCGACCGCTTAGGCTTTTCTTGCCCCTCCTCCAGTCCGGCGAATGGATCATCAAAAGACATGGACACCCTCGCTAAACGCTGTAAACACGATCGACCAGATCCTCGTAGGCTATGGCCGCCGGCGAATCGGGCATGTATTCCAGGATAGTCAGCCCCCCACTGGCCGGCGCCTCGGCCACGCGCACCGTATTGGGAATGGCCTTGGTCACAACCTGGCCCCCATAGGTGTGAATCAAGTTTAACATCATGGCCTTAGTCAGGTTATGCCGGGCGTTTACGAAGGTGGGCACCACGGCGCTAATCGTGATATTGATGCCCGCCGCCTGGTCTTCCAGGATATTGCTGGTGTGGCGACCGGTGGCGCTGGCTCCATGAAAGTCAACTTTTACCGGAACCACGGCATAATTGGCGTACTGGTGCACAGCCTGTTGCAACATATCCAGTGTAGGCGGGCAGTCGATGATGATGTACTCAAACGCCTTTTTGGCCAGGCCGAGCTTCTCGTCCAACACATTGACCAGGTGCCGGTTTCCGTCTGACCAGCGTTGCCGCAACGAGCGGGCTGCCAGCAGGGCCAGTTCGGTCAGGATATCTTCCTTGGCCTCGCTTAAGCGGTCTGTGGCCGGCAGAATAAACAGGTTGGGCCGGGCGGGGCCGCCACTTCCGGCTCGATCGGCCGGCATCACATTAGCCCGCAAGGGTTCCAGGCCGCCGTCTCCCAACAGTACCTGGCTAATACAACGATCACCCGGATCTAGTCCCAGGCCCCGGGCAGCGTCTCCCTGGGCATCCAGATCGACAAGCAAGACATTGCCTCCGCCATTTTGCTGGAGGCGGCGGGCCAGCCCGACCCCCAGGGTCACGGCCGTTGTTGTCTTACCAACGCCCCCTTTACGATTTTCGACAGTAAAAACTTTGGCTGTCATCGATTGAATACTCCAAAAATAGTGCTACAGCTTAATTTAGCCAAGCGTCTTTTACCGATTCAAATTCAACGGCAATGTTGCTTAGTGGCTGAATAAAGCCATTATAGATAAAAGTGTGTACCACTGTGTACCATAAAATGTACCATCATGTACAAGTATACACGATGGTACACAAAATACAAGTAATTTGTTTAAGCTTGCCAAGCCGGGCCAAGCAAACAAAACCCAGGCTTAGAATGGCTCTCAGCGCCTCTACAGGTGGTGAGGGCCTCTCTTAAAGGTGAGGGCCTCTTATGAAGATAAGGGTCTCTGCAAAAAGTTCAAGTAGGACCAAATAACGATAGGCATGAAAAACCATTCCCTTTACAATCTAGATGGCTATATTAGGAGAAAACCATGATCGATCGCGTCGCTGCTGTATTGTCCACCTGTAATTCCCAATATCCCTTGTTGGTCCGTACAGAATTGTACAATGAAGGGTGGATGATTCGTCTGGTAATGGACTGGTTCAGCCGGGCGCCTTATGGCAACCACCCCCTTGCTTTTGCTCCGGGCAGTCGCTGGTTCTCAGAGGGGAGTTTGCCAACCCATTTTACAGCCAGGCACCGGGGCGATAAGTTTGCCGACGGCCGGACCAGGGCTGATGGACTGGTCGGGCACTTTGTCGTCGGCCAAACAGGCCGCAATGATGTTTTATTGGAGCCTAAAGCGACCCACTTTCTGGTTCTGGAAGCCAAGATGTTTTCCCCTGTGTCTCCAGGTACTAAAAATGCCCCTTATTACGACCGGGCCACCCGGACAATCGCTTCCATCGCCGAGATTCTTTGCCTGGCCGGCCGCAAACCTTCCGAGTTTGCCCGCCTTGGCTATTTCGTAATCGCTCCGGCCGAGCAATTGAACCGCCCTCCCCTGTCTGAGCAATTAGACAAGAGCCGCATTCAGGCCAAAGTAGAAAAGCGAATCAGGGAGTATAGCGTGGCCAAAGATCGGTGGCTGCAACGCTGGTTTTTACCTACATTGGAGCAGATTCAAGTGGTCGGCATAAGCTGGGAGGAAGTGATCGATTTCATCACCAGGAAAGATCCGGCCGCTGCCAGACAGTTGCGTTCCTTTTACCGAATTTGTCTGCAGCACAATCGATAGCTTTGGCACACAATCGTTGACGTGGGCATCTAACATTTTGCAACCACCTACTCCTGCCCTGCCCTTTGCCAATGGTATTCAAAAAATCGCTCAAAGTCTGAAATGGCCTGGGGATCGGCCACGCCCAAGCTGTATTCGGCCAGCCCCTGCCCTGTGCCATAAGCGCTCCAATGGAAGTTGTGACTGCCGACGATGAGGAACTGATCGTCAATCAATGTTTTCTTAGCATGAACAGGACCAGAAAACGGGCGAATCTCTACCCGATCGCTCAAGCCGAGTGCCTTGACTTCGGCCTGCAACTCACCAAGGGCCAAAGCGTTTTCTATCCCCTTAATTGGAGCCAGATCAATGAGTAGTCGCACATTGGCTTCATTTTGCTCTACGGCGTCAAGGATGCTTTGCATATAGGGCATGGCTTGAGCGGCCGAACAGACATCCAATAGGTAATTCAGGATGCAGACCGCGGGAAGCGTAAACATCGTATGCATGATATCAATGCGCTCTTCCGCCGCCGCTATAGCCAATGCCGCTTGTTGGTCGGCTTCGTCATAGGCTGTCGTACGCAGCAGGGAAAATACGATAGATTCTCCGCCGGGTAGATAATATCGTTTCACCTCTGGCACATGGTCGCTTATGGCCTCCGTGTCGCGACAGGTTCGCCACCAGAGCCGGTCAGGACCAGCGGGGAAGAAGTTGGAGCAGTGGCGTTGTGTGGCTCCTTCCCACAACTCATCGAAGGCGCGCCGGCCGTCCTGGGCAACTGGGCCTGTAACTTGAATAGCGGCGTCGGCCGTCCCCTTACCCAGGCCAGAGCTATGATCGGGCGCAAAGTGATGGTATTCCATATTGAAACCGGCCGCGACCAATGTCTTGCCATCGATGACGGCGATCTTGGCGTGACTATGAGGCCAGGCACCCTCATAATTGGCAACTTCCAGCCGCCAGCCCAGTTCAGGATTGACCATTTCCGGTACCCCGGCGTCACGCAAATCGGACAACAAGCGCCACAACATCGCGTTCAACTCCAACTCACCCAGTGGCGGCCGGTTACCCAACAAGATACGAACGGTTAGTCCTCGTGGATAACGCGAGGGGTCCCTCTCGAGCTGTTCGTAAAGGTCGGCCACAGCCTCAGCCACAACACTGCCGGGACTGTCGTCGTTAACGTCTTTACTGTATTCCATCGTCGAGATGAGGGCCTCATATTCAGCCGAGCGGATCAGCTCCCCTAGCCCGTCAAAGCCGCCATTAGGTGTCGGGGTCCGGTCGCTGAAAGCTGGATCAGGACCTGGCGTGTACAGCAGCCGGTCGTAGCGGTTTTGGCAATATGGGACGGTGTCGCCAGCAGGCCGATATTGCGTCTGCTGTGCTAGCGCGAGAGCACCCTGGGCAACGCGAGGCAGGGTGGCGTCGTCGCAATCGTATTGCACCTGCGAGGCATAGGCGAGACCCGGCTGATCTAACGGGTCTTTGCTCCATACCTGGTGCAGAATTCCCTTACCGCCAGCCATGGCCGGTTGAATGACCTGATTGGGACGGGCCACGATGGCCGGTTCGGTCCAACCATCTACTGTCTGGATAATCTCATAAACATATAGTCCTTTGACCGTTGTCCCCGTCGCTTGGCTAACTTCATCGGACAACCAGGTGATGTGCAAGATCCCCTGGCCATCCAGCGCCAGTTCCGGCCGGTTCTGGCAGGGTAGTTCGGCGACTGTCTCGGCGCGACCAGCCTGCCAATACTTAACCAAGTTATCGTCGCCGCACCAGGCAAAATGGAGCCGCCCCAGTTCGTCTAGCAATACTTGTGGAGAGTGACCGGCGCCAATCGACTGGGCGATGCTTCCCCACGCATTGCCATCATAATTGAGGGAGAGAACTTCGCTGCCTGGTCGATCGTGGGTGAAGGTGAGGGTAAATTGGCTATCTGGCCCCCCGGCCAGCTTTAACTGGGTGGCCAAGCCTACTTCGCCGGCAAGGACACAACCACTAGTGCCATTATTGCCCGGTGGTCGCGAGGCCAGGCTGGTGGCATATCGTAGACTGCCGTCCGCGCCAAGCCAGACCACCATGAGCTGGTTATCCTGGCTAACGGCCACGGCTGGCGGTTGCTCTGAAACAGCTAAAGCGTTTGTTGGCACCCCCTCACAGTCCAGGATCAATTCCTCAGAGAGCTTCGCAGGCCCGGTGCATTCGTCGAGCTGACAGCGACTATAGAAGACAGCAGACTCGTCGCGCCAGGCGATGTGGGCCACGCCGTCCTTGTCCAAGGCTACCTGCGGTTCGGACTTCTGCCCACCACGCTGGTCGATAGTCAGAGGGGAGGTCCATTCAGTGTCCTGAATATCGGCATTCCAACGGCCGGGCCGGTACATAATGGCAGACGATCCGCCACTATCTTGTTTCCATACCAGGGCGATTTGCTCCTCCGTTGCCGCCAGCACCGCTTGCACGGGCCCTCCTTCTATGCTGGCGACCGTAGTCGGGTCCGACCAGTGCGTGCCGGCCGTGTCCGAAGCGAGCGTAGTTGATAGACCGGCGCTTCTCGGTGTCAGGACAGCGCTCAGCCGCGACAGGAAAGGACTCATAGTACTCAAGGAGACTATCAGGAGAATCACGACGACGGCCAAAATAATTAAGGCGATGGGGCGCAATTTAAAGGGTTGGCGAGACGTTGGCGATTCTGTGGCCATCTGGCTGTAAATAATTCCCAAGGCGCTGCCCCCCAAAAAGCCGAGAATAGCGATACCTAGCAACAAAAACATGATGTTGCCTGTGGCCAGGTCGCCATTGCTGACCGACATCAGGAATTCTCGCAGCCCCAGTCCGTACCCAATCCCTCCCAGTCCGAAGCCGATAAGGGCGTAAAGAACAACTCGCCCAGAACGCCGCCATCCAACGGTCAGCAGGCCTAAAAGTAACCCGATCAGCAGGCCATAAAAAGCGCCGGCAAGCGCAAAAATAAGGCCGAATTGGGATGGCGGGTCCCCGGGGACACTGTAGAAAGTTAAGAGAGAGATAATGATCAGGGTGACAAATAGGAACAGGCCGGTAGGCACGGCCAAACTAAGGGCGCCCTGCCAAGTATATCCCCAGCGCCCCCTTGGCCTACCTACAACAGGTAGCGTCCAGCCGCCGATCAATCCGCCGATCCCGCCCGTCAAAGCAGTTATTAAGAAGGCCAGCAATCCGCCGAGCAACAAGAAATTGATATCAGTTTCCTGGTCGCGGGTCGGCGCAAATGAGACATAGCCAGCAATTAATAGTTGGAGCGCGCTCCCAAACACAAGACCTAAGCCATAGGCCAGACCACTATTAAGACTTTGACGCAGTAGGGAATTCTTCAACACTACCTTTATTATCGCTTTGCCCACTCGATGAGCTAGGGAATATCTCTGCCAACACTAGAGATGGTGATTGTAACGGTAAACGAATTGAAAGTAATTCGCCAACAAAACCCGGACGTTTAATAGATGGTGTTGACCGGGGTGTTAAAGATTGAGTTTAGCCAATTGCGGGTTGGCGAGTATTCCGATCGCCTAATCAATAATGAATTAAACCCGGACGGTATTTTCCGTATCTATGTGTATGATTTGGAGATCGGTCAAATAACTCAGATCTCCCATGGCAATCGGATGGACGTTATCGCGCCTGGCGGCCAAATTAGTATACGCCGGAAAGATGGGGCACTGTGAAATGCGACAGGCAAAAATCTATCTATCAGAATGTAAACTTGGCATGTCCAAACATGTTAGGCGAATCCGGAGTCAGATACAATACCGGACTTCCTTCCCGCGGAATTTCGGCCACCATATTCATCAGCGTCCGACCAGTCGGCTTGCCCGGATGAACCAGAACAGGTCTGGTTCTAAAGAGTTGCTGAAAATCTTCCCGCGTTATGTCTGCGATGTTGGTGCCTAGCTGATCCAATCCTAAAGCCAGCCGTTCCTGGGAAAAGCCATAAGATCCTCCGCCCATCTCAGGGGTCATTTCAAACGTTTTAGGGGTATTTCTTCCCAGAGAATGGTTTGTATGCACCGCAAATGTTCCCTCATAAACATCTAACACGGTGGCGCTATTTTGCCAGGTTTCAACACTGACAACTTTTTCCCGGTCGCCGATCAGATAGTTCATTGCCTGGGCAAATTGCGCCTGTTCTAAATATGCTACCGCTTCGTCTGCGTTGCCGCTTTCCAAAATCTTGCGGACATTGAAGGATACAGGTAGACCATCGCCACCGGGTAAATTGGCCAGGGTATTGATCCCCACCGCGACCCCCCGATTGTTCACCCCATTTTGCGCTAACTGTCCGGCAAAAGCGCTTTGTAGGATTTCCAGATCGGAATCGGGATATTTGATGTGAAGTACGGTGACAACTTCTTCATGATAGGTGGGGATGTCATTGTTATGGCCGACATAGTTTGATTTACCAGCCCGGCCATAAATTCCGGCCGTGGTGCAATGCCCGGTGGTGCCGATATCGAGCGAACCTGAATGTAGCAGAAAAACAAAGAATTCATCAAAGGATTGGTAGACAAACAACTGATTCAAATCAACGCCGCTTCCCCGGGCAATGCCTTGCATTTCCTCATAGAGGTCGGGTACATCATTTTGTACCGAGGCCAGATAAGGTGTATTCACAGCGAAATCCTGGATCATAGCTTCCGGCTCTTCAAGTCCAACGTTATTCCTGACCCAAAGCCTGAATTGTCGTAATGCCTTCTTGATAGGAAACTCTAAGGCAACACCGTGTTGATAGCCCCGCTCATGGGGCGTTTTGCCATCGAGGATCAGATAATAGACACCCCTGCGATACTCAACCGCTGGCACTTGTACATCACTCATCTTTCCTCTCCATTACTAATATGGGCGTACGGAATCAGTCCTAGAGCTTACAGAATTGACGCCAGACAGTCAAAAGCGGCGAAATGACTCGCTTGGGCTATTTCGTAATCGCCCCGGCCGAGCAATTGAACCGCCCTGACCCACAACAAAATAATATTCCTTCTTGACACATACATACATGTATGTTAATATAATGACGAGAGACAAGATCTGATGCGAAAAACGAAAGAAGAGGCAGCGATAACCCGGCAACGACTTTTGGAAGCCGCCCTGGCCGTATTTAGCCAGAAGGGATACGCGGCCGCTACCCTGGAAGAAATTGCTCGAGAGGCTGACCTAACCCGGGGCGCCATTTATTGGCATTTTGGCGACAAAGCCGGACTTTATAATGCCCTACTTGAGACATACTCTAGTCGCGCCGGCGACGTTCTACAGCAAGCAGCGCTCGAAGGCGGCTCCCTACTGGAGATATTGCGGCGTATCTTTGTGGGATTGCTGGTGGCTATCGAAGAGGATGATAAACTTCGAGCCGTTATAGAGCTCAGCTTGTTCAAAACCGGATCGGTCCCCGAATTGGAACCCGGCCGTCAAGAACGACTCGAAGCGGGAGTCACCTTGCTGCAAACTGTCACCGCTGGTATGCAGAGCGGTATCGATGCCGGCGACTTGCGCTCAGACCTGGAAGCAGTCGATATGGCCAGAGCCTTCCTCTCCTTCCAGAACGGAGCCATACAGCTCTTTTTGACCGACCCCAGGAGCTTTCCTCTGCGCAAGCAGGCTGATACGTTGGCCGAAATTTTTTTGAACGGGATTGTCGCTAGTAAGTAGATAATAACAGGCAAACCCCTTTTTTAGTCTATAAACATACATTCTTGTATGTGAGTAATATTGAATATTTTAATTAGGTTTAGGAGGCCTGAAATGAACACAAGTGAAGTAATCAAAGTAACCATCGTATCGCCCTTTTGACGATAGCAGGTGTGGGTATGGCCGTCGGCTCTGCGAACCTGGTCGACGCCCACAGCCAGCAAGTGCTGGTGAGTCTTGGCAGCGCCCTATTCGGCGGCGCCCTGGCCTTTTTCCTCGTCCAAATGTTTGCTTTGGATCACCGGGCAAAAGAGTGATCCTGGCCTTAAACAGGACGACGGCCGAAATCGCTTCGCCGGACTAGAAATGGTCACGATATGGAGGGGTGTCAATTTGGCATCTCCTTCATATCGATCCCAAAGCAAATAAAGCGCCCCGGCCGCCTCATAAGAAAGCCCGCTTGCCAGCCCCCACGATGTTAAGATAGACACAGCCAAATCAAAAGAAATCTGAGAAAATGGCTACTGATCTAATAAATCATCCTGCCAGCCACCGGTGCCTGCAGGAACGTTGTACTCATCTTCTAACGGAGGAAACTAATGCACTGGGCAGAATTTGAGGCGCTCGCTCCTGAGCTGGCGCAATTGGGACGAAAACGTTTTACGCAAGATCAGGTCGCTTTAATAGGCACGATTCGCCGGGATGGTTCTCCGCGCATTAGCCCCGTGGAACCCGATATCACCAACGGCCGGCTATATACGGGCATGATCTGGCACTCTTACAAGGCCCTGGATCTACTTCGCGACCCCCGCTGCACCGTTCACGCTCTGATTCACGACCGTATGGCCTCCGGGGCGAGTTCAAAGTACACGGCCGGGCGGTGGAGATAAACGATTTGGCCGAACGCAAACTCTACAGGCAAGCCCTCTATGAGCGCATTGAGTGGGAACCAGAAGAACCACTGATTTTCATCTCTTTGCCATCGACATCTTCAGCGCCGCCAGTTTTCTGACAGAAGAAGAAACCCGGGTGCTGACCCTCTGGCGGGCCGGGCAGCCGATTCGCAAGTACCGGACTATGCCGACGGCCGCCGGGTTGAGATCACCTGACTACTAAATCTAGAATCTCTAAAAAGTCAGGGCGAGATCGCCCCTGGTCAGCCCATCTCCTACGGTGCGCTCTTTAAGCTGACCCGTTCCAGCCGGCCGTTTTCAAGGCTAAATACAAATATATCGCTGACCGCGTTGCTATCGCCCGGCACCAGGTTGTCCGACTCGGAGACAAATACCAGACTTAAGCCGTCGGCCGAGATTTGCGATTGCCAGCTTCCCTTGTTGCCTGGCTGACCTTGGCCAGCTTGACCCTGGCCATTTTGACTGACCAGGTTTATCTGACCCGTCTGGGTGTCCAGCAGGAAAACCTGGCCGCAGGTGACGATGGCCGCCGGAAATTCACAGGCCGGCAAATCTTCTTCCATTAAATCCGTGGCCAGCGCAGAAAAAGCCAGGTAACGGCCGTCGCCTGACAGGGATGGCTCTGGCTG
>PVMK01121554.1_pt1 | contig 13573 bp, 21 predicted proteins | sample 1853481 | NCBI WGS metagenome assembly PVMK01 (sample SAMN08533507, study PRJNA380276) | Marine sediment metagenome, whole genome shotgun sequencing project. | reverse complement strand
ATTAAATAATCCATTCAAAAAGGAGATGAACCCATGATATATGAATTTATAGCCCGTGAACGAGTTGCGGAAGCTCTCCGTGAGGCTGAAAAAGCACGCTTGATCAAAATGGCAAATACATCCCGAGAAGATCAGACGAAGCGGTTCCTAACCGTTTTCTTGTGCCGGGTTGGATTGGCTTCTGCTTGCTAATTCAAGATCAAAATAAATCCAAGAGGTTCAGTATGCAAAATTCAAGCGATCATATTCGTGAACCAGAAATCTATGAGATTTGTATCCAAGGACATCTCAAAGATAAGTGGGCAGATTGGTTCTATGGGCTGACCCTCACCCGGCAGGATGATGGCAGCACAACCCTTTATGGTCCTCTTCCTGACCAAACAGCATTGCACAGTGTCCTGCAAAAGATAAGCAATATGAACCTGAGGTTGATCTCGGTCCGCGAAGTAAAGCAGAAGCCAGAAAGTAAATATTGAATATCCTAATCAAGAGATCAGACTGGTCGAGGATTTTGTTGAATGGAGGCATTATTCCGTGACGAATAAAGTTTCTGAAAGCACAAATCTCTCCCAATTAAATTTTCAAATCGACTCATCACAGATAAGGAGCTAAAACGATGACTACAGCAGAAAAGTTTATGAATGATATGGAACAATGGGGGATTATTAACGCATTATATTTCGGTGGTGTCCTGCTCTGGGCAGGTATCGTAATTATTACCGACAGCTTGGGCTATCTTCCCCAATTAGGTTTTTCCAGCGCCTGGAGCTGGTTCTTTTTAGGAGCAGGGTTATTCTCGCTGGCCGGCAATCTCATCCGCCAGTTCTCACCAAGTATCTTAAATCCTTCTACGTTCGATTATCTCTTCGGAGCTGTTTTATTTGCGGTTGGAATCGGAGGTTTCACCTCACTATACATTGCTTTATCGCTCTTGCTGGTGCTGGTAGGTGGAGTGATCCTGTACAGTGTCCTTTTTCGCACTAAGACGACTGCGCAGAAAAAGGAAAAACCAGAGAAAGCTAATGCTCGTGAACCAAACCATGGCGATGAGCTTGATTTCGACATGAATTCCTGCATGGCGATGATGGAAAAAATGATGTCGGGACATTCGGAAGAATGCGACTGCGAGGAAATGATGTCTCAGATTAACAGTGAGGGGGGCGTCCCGGACGAATGGTTAAAAGTTATGGCCAAGATGATGGATGTTCATTGTGATCCACAAAAAGGAACGCAAGGCAAAATCCAAGAATCATAAATTCCAATATTTTTAAAATAAAGAAGGGAGCAGAAAATGACCACTACAATTACCCAAACCGAATTGAAATCACTAGAGTTTAGAACGCTAATTATTGGTTTCATCCAGGTTGAAATTGTCGTCCCACGCTCAGGGTATGTATAAACCATTCCACCTTCAATGAAACGTGAATCCTGACGGTAATTGCCAGGATTCACATTTCGGATGATATTTTAGAGTGTCTGGCCATGCTGATAATCGAGATCACAATTTGTTAGCAGGTCTGATAATTGAGTATTTGATATCCTTTTCCTGAACCATAGATTACGAGGCCAACCATGCTTTTTTTTATCAAAATCGGACTAACCATTGGAATCTTTCTTCTTTTACACTTCGGCATAAGCAAATACCCCACACCATTGCCAAGAAGCGTAGATCGAAAAAGAGAAATATGGGAAGCGCTCGCACTTTGGGCGGTGCTTGTTATTGCCTTAACCATTGCTGTATTAATCATTCCTCAATCTGAATTGATCGCTCCCACATTCGGAGTAGTGGCAATCACAAACCTGGCGCTTTCCCCATTCTGGATCTTGATCCCATTGTTCATCGTCCTGGGTGTGAATAAATGGACTTCAAAGGACTTGGGATTTAGCATGCCCAAGTCACGCCCGGTTTTAATATTCTCAATTGGAGTCATGGCATTAATAGGAGCCTTGGCTTTCTTTGAGCCTGGATTTAGACCACTGCCAGTGTGGCTTGTGCTCATGAGCCTCTACCAGCCAGCATTCACTGAAGAGTTCTTCTTTCGCGGCGTAATTCAAGGCAAGCTGGAAAGGGCACTTGGTCAAAACAAAGCCTGGTTTTTCTCTGGAATCTTGTTTGGGTTAATGCATACCAGTGTTAATTTCTTCGGACAGCAATGGTATTGCTATGGTGAAAACCTCACCAACGCGCTGCTCTTGCTCCTCATTCAAACCCTTTTCGGTTGGATATTTGGGATTATGTATATGAAATCAAGGAGCTTGTTACCCAGCTTTGTAGGGCATTACCTAATTGACGGGCGCTTGGCCTCAATCATTTATTACCTCGCTTCAGCCATATCATAGATTGCATCCAATAAGATGTAATTTCAATTAGGAGATATGGTCAAGAAGAGGAAGACAATTGGGAAGAAGATATAAAGGAAGTTAGAAAGCATCCCACTAATGAGGACTTGCAGTGAGCAAGAAGATTTGCTCTGGATATATTGCTCAGGTGCGGACCTGAGAAGGATAAAACACAAACAACTATTAGGCTGTGATGTGAACAATAACCAAAAGAAGATCCGCTCGGTGGTCAGACGTGACCACGCCGAAAAATATCTGCTCACTTCCCTGGTTGCCTTCGCCATCACAGTTATTATCATCCGTGTCTTCCTTCAGTTAACCGGGTTTCCCCAAATCGGGAACAGCGTGCTACATATCGCCCACGCCCTCTGGGGTGGTTTAATCTTGTTCGTTGCTGTTTTACTCCCCCTGGCATTGGCTAACCGCTGGGCCATCCAGGGCAGCGCCTTATTGGGCGGCATTGGTATTGGACTCTTCATTGATGAAGTCGGCAAGTTCATCACTCAAACTAACAATTATTTCTTCCCACCGGCACTCTCCCTCATCTATGGCTTCTTTCTGCTAACCATACTTGTTTATCTCTATATTCGCCGATCGCACCAGGAGAATCCCCGCACAGCTATGTACCATGTCTTTGAAGGGCTGCAGGACCTTCTAGACGGTGATCTGGATCAGGTGGAAGCGGCCCATATCGAGGCGCAGTTAGCTATTACCAAGGGATCCGACCGGCAGGAGATTTTTTCCCTGGCAGGTGCTATCAACTCTTATTTGCAGTATGAAAAGGATCATCTGGCGGCAGCTGAACCCGACATATGGAAAAGGACCTTCAAGTGGGTGGATGAAATGGGTCAACGATTGGGTCGCGAAGGGCATCGAACCCTCATTTCTGTGATCCTGGTCTTGTGGTTGGTTTTTGTTGCAGGCTTCATCTTTGTGTTGGTTCAGGGGGGAGAAATTCTTGACAGTCAGGTCCTTCAATGGCGGGACGCGCTTATTGTTATTCAGTTCTCGATCGGCATCTTGATGATCCTCGCCATCATCGCCTGGCTAACCGGGAATGAAGAGCGCGGTTTGCAATTCGCAGTAATTGGTTTTCTCCTTTCACTGGTCGCCTTGCAGACGCTTTATTTTTACTTATCTCAGTTTTCAGCACTTACCACCACATTGATCCAATTTAGTTTCTTGTTGATTCTGCTTGGCTATCGCAGGTGGTATCTAAATGGCAGTATCTTAAATATGCGCAGCTGAGTACAGCCACGTCCGCGTATTACAATCGTGAAAATCACCAGGTTAATCACAACATCTGGTGATGATATCTCACCAAATTATTTTGTATTATTAAAAATGAACAAGTCGAATCTAAACTAGAAAGGTGATAACGATGAATGCTCAAGAAAATAGCACAAGTAGGGAAGATACCAAAATGAAAGCGATTGTATACACAGAATACGGGCCACCGGATGTTCTTCAGCTCAAAGAGGTAGAAAAACCTACTCCCAAGGAGGATGAAGTACTGGTAAAAGTTCATGCAGCATCCTTAAATGCAGGCGACTGGGCAATGTTGAGAGGTGAACCTTTCTACCTCCGTCTTGCGTGGGGGTTCCCAAAACCAAAACACAAGATACTCGGACTTGACATAGCGGGGCGGGTTGAAGCGGTTGGGGTAAACGTAAAGCAGTTTGACCCAGGTGATGATGTGTTCGGGGAAAGCGGTATAGGCGCTTTTACCGAGTACAGGTGTGTTACTGAAGACAAAATTAGTACCAAAACCAGCCAAGATCTCGTTTGAGGAAGCGGCAATCGTAGCCCTGCAGGGTCTTCGCGATGCAGGACAGATTCAGCCTGGGCAAAAGGTTTTGATTAATGGTGCGTCGGGAGGGATTGGTACGTTTGCGTTGCAGATTGCCAAATCGTTCGGAGCTGAAGTCACTGCCGTGTGCAGCACGAGGAATTTGGACATGGCGCGCTCGATTGGGGCAGACCACGTCATTGATTACACGAAAGAAGATTTCACACGGAGTGGGCAGCAATATGACCTGATACTCGCTGCGAACGGGTACCATCCGATTTCAGACTATAAGCGTGCCTTAAGTCCCGTGGGGATTTATGTCTGTACCGGAGGCTCCCTGACACAAATATTCCAATCCATCCTCCTGGGGTCAATTATGTCAAGGACCGGGGCAAAAAATTGGGTAACTCGTATAGGAAACCAAACAATGATGATATGGTTTTTATGACTGAGCTTCTCGAAGCCGGCAAAGTAGTACCTGTTATAGATAGTCGATACCCGCTAAGTGAAGTTCCTGAAGCTCTCCGGTATCTTGGAGAAGTACACGCACGAGGAAAAGTAGTCATAACTATGGGGCATAATAACAAAACCTAACAAAGCGCTGCCCCCGACCACTATTTCGCTGTGCATCATAGTGGCAGGTGAGCTTGCTCGTAAGATTGCCAAAAAAGAGCGTAAATGAAAAATCCCCATCACCTGTCCGATTAGTTGGCCACCTCAACTTGTGCTAATAGGTTCTCCTCGTTCCAGCATTTTCAAATCTTCAGAACCCCGTAGATATTAGCGGAGTTCTTGTTTTTAATTTTTCTCAATTTCCACGTTTTTAAATCACCAATCTAATCACCACATGTGGTGATTACATCTCACCACATTAATTTATATATTCGAAGAGACAAACAAACTTTTCGTTTTTCTAGATCAGAGGAGGCTTGAAATGACCGCAGTATTCGCAGTAATGGAAAAATACAATAAAATCATCATTTTTTCGCTCATCGGTGTAATCGCCCTTTTTCTCTTCGCCTGCACATTCCATGATGTTTTACCCATTTGTCATTATATATTTGGGTGCGACCACATGATGCATCTGTAGGCACCAATATTTATCAGCCGGATAATAGGGTCCGCTCATCCAATGTAAGCGAATTCGGAAAATGGGCTGGACCCTTACCTTTTTTCAGATATGACATCTCACCAAGTCAATTAATATTCAATCAAGAGCACTATTGGAAGAATAAAATGAACAAAAAGGAGGAATTTATAATGACAACCGAACTCAAGGTAAGAACAAAGGAAAAACAATTTAAGGATGCTATTTATTGGGGAGGTGCATTTTTATGGGCTGGCCTGGTCTTTGGCGCCGATCTGCTCGGCTTACTACCGCAGGTAGGTGATGCCGATGCCTGGAGCTGGGTATTTCTCGGGGTAGGACTCTACGGATTATTGGGCTCTCTCTTCTTCTTGGTTTCCCCAAACTGGTCGAACCCCACAGCTTGGGATTATCTCTGGTCCGGTTTTTGGCTGTTTGTGGGGCTAAGCGGCTTTTTCATCATTGACATTTTCTGGTCTGTGGCACTAATCCTGGTCGGAGTGGTGATCCTGGTGATTGCTTTCACCAACCGCAGCTAATCCCCCATTCAAAATGTGCATTGCCTTAGACATACCAATTGACGTTTTATGGCAATGCGCTAAAATGGAACCACAATGTTTAAAGTGAATGGATCTACCACAAACCGCAATTGAACAAAGATACCGCTGTTTTTATTGATTTGGATGGCACTTTATGTGACCAGTATCTCTGGCAGGCACTTTTTGCACATCATAGAATAAACCGCTTCAAACGTCGCACATTGTACGCCTTCATCGCCTTTCATACCCCAATATGGCTTTTGTACGAAACCCGCTTACTTTCACAAGATTTCTTCTACCGCCTGCATGGGACCAACCTGGCCTGGCTTATACGAGGTGTTTCTATCGAACGGTCGGGGGAAATCTGGGGTTGGGTGATTGAGAACCAGATCATCCCCCATCTGCGACCTGAGATGTTGACAGTCATTAAAGATCACCAAAGTCAGGCGCACCGCGTCATCCTGAATTCAGGTTCGTTCGCCCCGCTTCTCGATGAATTGACCCTGAGATTGGAGGTTGAGGGCGCGATCGCCACACCATTGGCTGTCAAGGATGGCTACTACACAGGAAAGATTGTGCCTCCTCTAAACATTGGTCAAGGCAAGGTTGAGCGACTAAAGCAATTCTTGGATGGTTCGGGAAAAGAGATAGACCTGACCAAATCATTTTTTTACACCGATTCAATCGTCGATGCTCCAGTCATGGAAATGTTTGGTCACCCTGTGGCGGTTTACCCGGACTCCAAATTGACAAGACTTGCTGCTGTCCGCGGCTGGCCTGTAATTGGAAGCACCAAATAAAACAGACATACCAACAGCAGGAAAAGATTGATTGACCTTACCCCTCTGGAAGGTACATTATGGGATAGCCAATATTTAGGGAGTAATTTCGCCAATATCCTATATGAAAATCCAGTTTCAAGAGCAAGATATCTAAGGTGTTGAATGGGGGAAACATCTTTTATAGAGAATGAGCCACCTCCCCAATTTTTAGTGTGAATAGATCAAAAACCCGGTGTCTTCCAAATCAAATTCTTCAGGGGAGTTAATTTTTATGCTACACTGAGATTAGTCGTAGTTACATTTCTATTCATATTATTCCTTCACCCAAACTGGTTCGTAGCATGCGAAAGTCACAGACCAATCACACAAATAGTGAACTGCACACCCTCAGAAAAGCTGTTGAGAAATCAGGTGAAGTGATCTTCCTGACCGACCGGGAAGGGATTATAACTTACATAAATCCCGAGTTTTCCAGGCTTTACGGTTTCAGCTCAGATGAAGTGATCGGTAAGACGACTCCACGTATCTTGAAAAGTGGAGCTATGACTCACCAGGATTATGAATCCTTCTGGGAGACTTTGCTTAATCGCCAGGTTGTCAGGGGAGAATTTATTAACAAGTGCAAAGACGAATCACAGGTTACCGTTGAAGGTTCTGCCAATCCAATCCTCGACGAGAATGAAAACATCATCGGTTTCCTGGCCATTCAGCGCGACATCACACAACGCAAACAGGCCGAACAGGCTCTGAAGAATGCACATGCATTTCAGCAATTAATCGTCGATGGAGTTGGTGATCCGATAATGGTGATTGAATCTGATTACCAGGTAACGGTTGCAAATAAAGCCGCGCAAAAGTTTTCTTTCGGTGAAGAAGAGTCACCAGGACCGATCTACTGTTATCAAATGTCTCACCACCGGGAGATTCCGTGTGACGGAATAGAGCATCCATGCCCTCTTCAAGAGGTTCGCGAATTGGGAAACCCAGTATCTGTAGTCCACCAGCATTACCAGGCGAAAGGTGGGCAACGCTTCGTTGAGGTTGTCGCCTCACCACTCCGAAATACTGACGGGTCATTTCGAGGAATTATCGAATCCATGCGAGACATCACAGCTTATCGACAAGCAGAGCAAGCCAGCATCGAATATGCAGATCGATTAAAGGCCTTGGCAGCTAAGCTGGCAGAGGTGGAAGATTCAGAGCGTCAAAGATTGGCCCGCGAGCTTCACGATCAGGTTGGTCAAAATCTAACTGCCTTGGGAATTAATCTCAAAATTATCCAAATGCAGATTCCTGAGAAGGTGCTTGAAACTATAAATTTTCACCTGGAAGATTCCCTCTCTTTGGTAGATCAAACTGCCGAACGTATGAGGGACGTGATGGCTGATCTCAGGCCTCCGGTACTTGATGACTATGGGTTGGCAGCTGCAATACGATGGTATAGTGAAAAAATCTCCCATCGAATTGGGATTCCGATTTCAGTAGAAGGCATTGAACCCCACCCGCGCTTGGATTCAAATACTGAAATTGCTTTGTTCCGCATCGTTCAAGAGGCTTTAACTAATGTTGCCAAACACTCTCAAGCATCTAATGTAAGAATTACAATTGCTGTAGAGGACAAACGTTTATACCTGATCATTGAAGATGATGGCATCGGTTTCGATCCGGGAATCAGCATTCAAACCGACAGCGGTCAGAGTTGGGGATTGCTCTCAATGACCGAGCGGGCGGAGGCCCTGGGCGGTCAGTGCAGGATTGATTCATCATCTGATCAAGGCACAAAAGTAAGCGTCGAGATACCAAAATGACGATTGGTGTTTTTCTTGCGGACGATCATGCAGTGGTGCGAGATGGTTTGCGCTATTTGCTCGAAGCTCAACCTGATATTAAGGTGATTGGTGACGCAGCTACTGGTCGCCAGACTCTTCAACTCGTCAAACAGCTCCATCCTGATGTAGCGATCATAGATATCGCCATGCCTGAACTGAACGGCATTGAAGCAGCACGTAGAATTTGCTCTGATTGCCCTTCAACGCGGGTTATCATCCTTTCGATATACTCAACAGAAGAGCATGTTTCGCGCGCCCTTAGAGCTGGTGCCCGAGGCTATGTGCTCAAAGAAGCTGCAGGAATCGAAGTAGTCAATGCAGTGCACGCGGTTCACTCTGGCCACCACTACCTGAGCCAAAAACTTTCCGATCAATTAATTGACGATTATCTGCACCATATCAAATCCTCAGGAGAAACGAGTCCTTTGGATCGCCTCAGCCCACGCGAGAAAGAAGTCCTGCAGCTGGTTGTTGAAGGTGAGTCAAGCGCTGAAATTGCATCCGTTCTCTCTCTGTCAGTGAAAACTGTAGAAACATATCGCAGCCGTATTTTCACAAAGCTCGAAATCGACGATCTCCCCAGTTTGGTCAAATTCGCCATCCAACACGGCTTAACCCCTCTCGATTAAAAATCTATTGTTATAATCACTGAAGATCGCCAAGGTAAATTATCCTAAGCGAGCCTTTTAGTTATGAAGGTTTTCCCTTCCATATCAGATTACGAAAAATACAGATTCCCCTTACGGACGAAATCAAACTTACCCGATAGACAAATGGCCTACGAGCTGTCAAGATAACTTAGCCAAAGCAAGCACGGATGCGATTGGTGAAATGTGGTTATAGGCTTCTGCATATGTCAGCCTCAATATTAATCGTCGAGGATCATGAGAAAGTTCGCCAGGCTTTGCGGAAATTGCTTGATGTTAAATTTTCGCAATATCAGGTTATCGAAACCAGCAGCGGAGAAGAAGCGATCACGCTGACATTAGCAAATGCTCCTCACTTGATTATCATGGACATCACTCTTCCCGGCATGAGCGGCATAGAGGCCACGCGCAGGATCCAGGATACATCTTGCTCTCCACCAGTGTTGATTTTCACTATTCATGAGGATGAAATCTATCGCCAGGAAGCCAAAGAAGCGGGCGCGATCGCCTATGTAGCGAAACACGCTTTACAAAGCGAATTAATGTCCCAACTTTCCAATCTACTAACAGCTGAATTGGACTGATAATCCAGATGGCATTGAGGTAAATAATCTACTTTATTCTCAGAAGGAGGATAGAATGATCCCTGTTGAACTTCTGCGCCGCTACCCATTTTTCGCTGGTTTCACTCGTGACCAGATCGATGATCTCGCCAGTGCTGCCGAAGAGGTGGCCGTTAAGGCAGACCATCTGTTTATTTCCGAAGGTGAGCGAGTTACCAACTTTTACCTGGTACTTGAGGTATGGTTGGTATTATCATCAAAGTTCCAGATAGGAGTTCGAACAAACACTCACTCGCCAAATCACCGATGACTTGATCACCAGAGATATCACAGTCAGCACTGTGGCTGAAGGTGAGGTATTTGGTTGGTCAGCGCTTGTCAACCAATCAACAGCATATGTAAAGGCGTTAACTTCTTGTCGAGTCCTGGTGTTTGATTACGAGGAACTTCAGCCGAGTATCACTGAAGACTGCTGCTTTGGACACTTGTTAACCCTCAAAGCAGCCCAAATAATCCGTAATCGCCTGCGAGATAAACGAGTCGAAAGTTTGGCGGAACTCGCGGTTTAGATCGGTATATTCACCAACGACAACTACCTGGCTTTGTTGGTCTATTAGCTAATAATCTTCTGAAGTTCCGCGCGGCATTACAAACTTTACTCCAGCTCAGAATCTTAAATAAATAGAGATTATAATATTCCCCTCAAGAGGCTTGCTAAGATCATCGTAGGAGATGGAGATTTTCCATGCCAAGCATGTTGCATTACATCAAGAAAGAGAAAGCCTGGCAGAAAAAGTACGATGCCAGGGCACCCAGGGTCAGTTCCCTGGCACCGGATTTCGAGTTAACCGATGTCAGTGGGGAACACCGGGTACGTCTCTCAGATTTCCAAGGTCGCAAACCGGTAGCTTTAGTATTCGGCAGCTTCACCTGACCGCCATATGTCCGCGGGACCGTGAGTCTCCGTGATCTCTATCAGCAGTATCACGAACAGGTGCAGTTTCTGTCTGTCTACATCCGGGAGGCACACCCTAAAGATGGCTGGTGGTTGGGAGCTGGCCTGACGGGAAGGATTGTGAAAAGGGGCATTCCAAAAACCGCAACTGAAATTTATGACCCAACTACAATCGAAGAACGACGTTCAGTCGCCGGACAGTGCGAAGAGAGTCTTCAGTATGGCATCCGCACCTATGTGGATGAGATGGACGATGCAGTTAGCAAAGCATACGCTGCCAAGCCCACCCGTCTTTATCTGGTTGGGTTGGATGGGCGGGTGGTATATGCGGGAGGTTTAGGCCCATACGGTTTCAGCCCGGGTGCGCTTGAAAATGCCATCCAGGAATACCTGGCCTCTGCCGAAGTTGAAAGCCATTTCAAACCAATCACAGGTGACTAGTTTTCATTATCGTAATTATGTTGTAAGAGTATTCAAGCTGGGTGCTGGAGCCTGCTCGCTCCAGCTTTTCTTTCAAAGGTTCACTCAAATTCGCCGCACCATTGCTCGCCGATGCTTTTGACGTACAGGTTTGGGTGCAATTTTGCCAAATTCCGGTAATTTTCCTTTGCCCAGAATAGATCAACAATCAATGCAACCTTCGGATAGGGTCAGGTAGTGATTGTAATAAAGACGCCTGTTCTTTTTTTCACTAATTTGCGTTCGTTCTGAAAACCTTGTAAAGTAATAACGAAACACCCAATCCCATATCAAGATAAGATCTACTATGTTTGGTTTATCTAAACAAAAACCTTCATCAAGCGCTCAACCTGATTTGCTCCGGGTTTTATCTATCACCCAATGGGTCGTGCCGGTCCTGATGGCAGTCATTGGTGTAACGTATACCTTGCTCGAAAACAGTCGTCATATTGGAGAACCCGCCTGGCCGTGGCCCACCTGGCTCGGAGTAATCATCTTGGGAATAATTGGTCCGTTTTTATCATGGTTGGTGATCCACTGGGCATACCGAACAGCTGAAGCATATTTATCATCACAAGCGCAGCTAGTTTTACGGGCTGAAGAACTGAGCGCATTGAATAAACTTTCGATTGCTGCCAGCCATTCTTTAGACCTGGATAAAACAATTTCAACAATTTTGGAAGAATCGATGGATGCCCTGGATGCAGAAGCTGGTATGGTCTTTATTCAGGGGAAGAACCAGTCAGGACTTCGCTTGGAAGCTCATCGTGGAATATCCATGGATATGGCACAAAAAGAAGCTGAATTGCATCCCGGTCACTGCTTGTGTGGTCAGGCGGTTCAGACCCGCCAGGTGTTGCTCGCCGGAGAAGTTGACGATGATCCCAGGTGTACGTCCGATGTATGCATCTGCGAGGGGTTCCACTCGGTGGCATGTGCTCCGCTGGAAGTAAAAGGCGAGTTGGTTGGGTTAATGCAGCTGGCCAGCCCGGAGGTAGAACACTTCACCAGCGAACAAACAGAGTTTATGGCTGCTGTAGCGAACCAGGTCAGCGTTTCAATCGAGAATTCGCGTTTATATGAACGGGTACGCGGGTTTAATATCGAACTTGAACAAAAAGTCAACCTACGGACGAGCGAATTAGAAGCCGCACGTTGGTCACTGGCGGAAAAAGCTCGCCAACTACAACGCTTGTTGAGCGAATCTTACCGCATCCAGGAGGACACCCAAGCCCGGATTGCCCGGGACATGCATGATGGCGTCACACAAACGATAATCGGTGCGCTTTACGAAACTCAAGCTGCCCGCCAGGCGCTGAGAGATGACCCAGACCTGGCTGTGGAAAATCTAGCCAGGGCGCAAAATTTGCTTTCTGAAGTCGATGTAGAGATAAGGCAAGTGATTTACGATCTTCACCCTCCTGTCTTAGATATGATGGGATTAGTCGTCGCCATGAAGCGCTACGCGAATACTTTTACGACTACTTTTGACATAGAATGCCAGGTTCTTGTTGAGGGAACACCGCGACGATTAGCCAAAGAAATCGAAATCGATATTTACCGCATAATTCAGGCCGCGCTACATAACGTGATCTCCCATGCAAACGCCAGCCTGGTAAAAGTCACCTTCCACCTCACTTCTACCTCATTTCAAGTCATTATTGCAGATAATGGTGAAGGATTTAACCCCAAAACTACCCTTGAAATACCCGGCGATCATCTTGGGCTATTAGGTATGAAGGAAAGAGCAGAAGGCATGGGAGCCAAATTAGTAGTAAATTCATCTCCTAATACAGGTACCGAGATTGAAATAAATCTGCAAAGCCCTGATTACCTTGGTGAATAAATTTAACCAGGTCAAGGTAGATTAATGACGGATTCAAACTCTTTGGAACCGATTCGCATTCTCATTGTTGATGATCATCCCGTTGTCCGGCATGGCTTACGAAACCTGCTGAGCATACACTCCGATTTCGAGATTGTGGGCGAGGCTGAAGATGGAGCCCAGGTCTTTCCTATACTTGCAGCGAACAAAACAGACGTGATCCTGCTTGACATCCAGATGAGAGGTCAGGCGGCATCGATGTCGCCAGGCGTGTGCTTCAATCATATCCACAAGTCAAAATTATCATCTTGACCACCTATGATGATGAAATCTATTTAGAGCAAGGATTAGAGGCTGGAGTACATGGCTATCTGCTCAAGAGCGTCTCACATGAGACCCTACCAGATTCGATTCGAGCTGTAATGCAAGGGGAAAAGCTGCTCAGTCCATCCCTGGTAAGCAAAGTCATGACCAACTATCAGGAACTCGCACAAGAGCAAGCCAAGCGAGAAGCTGGATTAACTGGCGATGATTTAAATATTCTGAGCCTCATTGCTGAAGGTGCGAACAACAAGCTGATCGCTGAAGAATTATTCTGGAGTGAAGCAACAGTAAAACGCCGGGTGCAGGAAATCCTGGAAAAACTGAGGGTCTCAAACCGGGCTCAGGCAATTGCTGAAGCTGTTCGGCGAGGTTGGATTTAGGAGGGAATTGAACCATTCGGGTCACCGGATGAGCTCTTTGGGAATTGTCGGCTA
>PVMK01189359.1_pt2 | contig 13578 bp, 12 predicted proteins | sample 1853481 | NCBI WGS metagenome assembly PVMK01 (sample SAMN08533507, study PRJNA380276) | Marine sediment metagenome, whole genome shotgun sequencing project. | reverse complement strand
GGTAATGACCAGGGGCAAAAAATCTACACAGGGCACCTCTCTGGAAAACCTCGTACACAGGTCGAAGATACACTGGGGAAGCCCAGGTCGCGTCTTTATGAAATACCAAAAAATCTCCGGGCAGATATATTGCCAGATGCGGATAAAAGTATGGGGTAGACCCCCGGGGTAGAAACTCCAGATATACCCGTCGAACCTGACGTACTCGACGGCGGTGAAGTGGTGGAAGGCTTTGGGGGTATGGCTGGCGTCGGGTTGTCGAGTTCGCTGGGGTGTGTGTGGCTCTAGTTCCTATCGTTCAATTGCCGCTTACAGAGCAAAACAAGAAGAGGCGATATGACAACTTAACCGCGTGGCAAGAATTGTCAATGAATACAAGACGATCGAATATTCAGGAGGGACACCTCGACCGCCGGATGGACTGGCGTCAGTTCGGTCTGCAACTATTGGCTAAAAACTCCCAACGCCCAGCAGTGCCAAGGTCTTGCGATCAGGGAACCCATCCCCTACAAGGCCTTCGCTTAACTGAAACTCGCGCAGCGCCAGGCGGGTTGCCGGCCCCAGTAATCCGTCAGCTTCGCCGCTGTCGAAGCCTTTGGCCAACAGTAACTCTTGCATTTGAATGACTTCACTGCGGCGCAACCGAGGTTGGTCGTAGGGTATCGATTGAATCAATGCGCCTGCGCCCGCGATTCGGTCGGCAAGATGCCCCACCGACAACGCATAGCTGGTTGAACGATTCCAGCGCATTATCACCTCGAAATTATCGTAGACCAGAAACACTGGCCCCCTGTGGCCAGTAGGGATAAACAATTGTGCCTCCATACCGGCAACCACTGGCAGCGCCCCACCATTCGCCTGTCGCAGCCCCCGGGCCCGCCAATCGCTCAAGGCACGTGTTTCTGGTGTCTGGGCAAAATCGTAGTCGGCGGGCAACTTCACCTCTCTACCCCAGCGCTGTTCCCGCTGCCATCCCAATTGATTCAGAAAATTGGCTGCCGACGCCAGGGCATCTCGCCGACTACGCCACAGATCAACCTTGCCGTCACCGTCGCCGTCTATGGCGTAACGCAAATAATTGGAGGGCATGAACTGGGTATGACCCACTGCGCCTGCCCAGGAGCCATTCATATCTTCCACGCGTAAATCTTCTCGCTCCAACAACTCCAGGGCCAGCAAGAACTCCGCGGTAAAAAATTCACTGCGGCGCTGGTCGCAAGCCAGGGTTGCCAGGGAATCCAGTGTGGGCATACCACCCAAATAACCCCCAAAATTAGTCTCTAGCCCCCAGAATGACACCAGATATTGCCCGGGGACACCGTATAAGCGAGTCAGTTTGGCCAGAAAATTGTAGAATTCGGTATAGAGCTTGCGCCCATGATCAATCCGGCCCTGAGAGACCCGTTTGCCGAAGTAGTCCGCGAATGACTGAGTAAATTCGGGTTGGGACCGATCCAACTCAATCACTCGCGCCTGGTATTGAAGCATCGGGATGATTTCGTCAACCGTTGTTCTGGAGATACCTTGAGCAGACGCCTGCTGCTGCATGCGGGTCATACACTGTTCAAAATCATCTGGATCCGCGCTTACTGCAGCACAGAAAAGCCCAAGAAAAATGACACTACAAATTCGAAGAAACAAGGTTATTCCTGTATAGGGGAAGATGAATATTGCTATGTCAGTCCGGGAATGTGCCGTCTTTTCTGGGGACAAACCACGGCTGGGAGTACCAATAATAGCGTCCACGCTGAGCCCTGCTCGGCGCCGTACAATTCACCCTAGATCGTCCGACAGGCAACGGTTTCTCAAGGGTGACTGTAACCGTGTGGTTGCTAATCGAGATAGGTAGCACTTCATTGGAAAAATAGCACATCAGCTGCGTGTCGACAACATCATCACCTCTAAAACTGAAGGAAAAGTCGCCCGGTGCAGGTAGGCCTGCCCCAGGATGGCCTGCCCCAGGATTTGATACCGATGTGGAGATCACGGGCAAGGCGAGGCTGTTGATTTTAGCCTTCAGGGTATCGAGGTTGGCATAAATACCGGCTGATGGAAATCGAGGTAGCGCTGTGAAGTCGCTCCCGCTATATATCGCGCCCGAGTGCTGACCGAAACCGACAAATCCCAGTTTGGCGATCAAGCGCTGGATGTCAGTGTTGTATTCTCCGTAAGGATAGGCCAGATACTGCAAGCTGTAGCCGAGCTTGTCTTTCAAAATGGCTTCCGAATCCAGGACATCCTGCTCAATTCTGGCAAGCCATTCCGGCTGGTTTTCCCCTACAGTACGCTCTAGCAGGTGATGGTGGTATGCCGTGTGATTGGCAAATCGAGCCCCACCCTCTTCCATTTCAACCACCTGTTGCCAGGTGAGTTGGCAATCATATTTTCCGATCATCCGGGGACTAATAAAGACGGTGTAGGGCATACCGTGTCTGGCCAGAATGGGATGTGCATTGTCGTAAATATTGCGGTAACCGTCATCAAAGGAAATGACAACGGCGCGCTCCGGCAACGGTTTGTTACTTTTGAGGTCGTTTATTGCGTGTTCCAGCGAAATAACGTTGTATCCATCGGCCAGATACTGCAAGTGCCCTTCAAAGACCCCGGGCGTGACAGAAGTTGAAGCAGGCGTACTGCCACTAACATGGTGGTATAGCAGGATAACGGCATTGTCGGCGCCCTCCGCCCACGCGGCAGGAGAAACCAGCACCGCCATCACCAGCAAACAAACTCGTCGTATTATCATGGATTCACAATCTCTCAAATCTGGAGGATATCGACAAGTGACAAAGACCATAGTCACTTGTCGATACCGCAGGGGTTGTTCAGCCTTGGAATCTTCTTTGCACCGCGGAAATCTGAGCCAGTGCGACCTCCTTTAGATCAGCAGTATTAACGGTTTTGGGTAATCCGAAACCCAGTTCCCGTTGCATAATAGTTCTGGCGATTTCAGTGAAATGTACGCTGCCATCCGGGTCGATCTGTTCTACCCCATCGAATGATTGAGATGTTTTCATCGCACCAATCGCGACATCAAGGCGCCATTCAGCGGGCAAATCAAGAAGATCGACTATTACGATACTTTGCTTTAACCGAATCAACTCAGCGGCAATCTGCATTCCCACGCGTCCGCCGCCGCCAAAAACCAGAATCTTATTCACGGACATATTCTGCTTCTGGATCTCCTGTCCCTTCTGAAAACTCGATCGTTGGACTAATGAGCTAATTATCGCAAAAAAAATCTATACGGCGACACCAGTGTAACGATGATGAAGCCCTCCAACCAGGGGCAATGCAACGATATTGCCAAGTGCGTCAGGTTCAACAGTTCGGGTTTGAGGCGGATCTATATTCAACGACAAGTGAGTTCTGCATGTATGGTAATAGCTGAAGTATTCGCGAAGGATTCTGCGTAGATGCCGCTCATTGAGAACCATCCACATCTCTTGCTATCAGGGCCAGTTGGTGAGCATGCTGGCCAGGGCATGGCCAAGGTAATGCCCCTGGGCAAAGTACGCCACAGATTGCCACTCTGGGGACAGTAGGTGGTAGCTGGGGCAGCCGGTGGGAGTTTCCTGATCTGGCGCCTATAAGAAACCCCCTCGGAATTTGCGGGCAGGTTATTTCAGGATCATGGCCTTGCGGGGGTAGTACCCTGGGGGGGCAGAAACTCTGGTTATACCCGACGAACCTGATGACTCGACGCTGGTGGTGTGGTGGTAAGGGTTGGGGGGGTGGCTTGGCGACGGGTTTGTCGAGTGCGTCGGGTTGGGTGGTGCTTTCTTTTGTTCACATCCCGCTTACTACAGAACAGCTTGTCGGCTGCCGTCGCCCGTGGTCGCTTCACTGATTGTCGGAGCATAGTTACCTGTTGCCTGAGCGCCGGGTTCTCAAGGACAAATTGACGCTGAGATTTGAATAATGAGCCGAGAAATGTGATTAGAAGAGTAAGGATTGACATGTCTGCCATCCTTTATCGGTGGCAAAAAATAGTCAAGTAAATCAATACGATCTAGTTTTTAGAAGGGACAACACCACATCGGCACCTCTCTTACAGTAACTATAGTGAATATTCCAGGATAATGCGTTGAGCTTTACCGAGGATCGTGTTCAGTCCATGGCGTAGCCGGAAGTGTCTATGAAACCGGAGAAAGCCCACTAAGCAACATAGTCACTTATCAGTAGCCCAAAAAGTCGTCGGTGGCGTGAACTGGCCGGGAACCACCGTGCGCTCACAAATACCGCGTAGCTCTTCATAGACCTCGGCAGTCCGTTTGATATACCGCTTGGAAAAATGAAATGGCATCAGGTGCGTAACCTCTGCGGCATTGGCGATTTCCGCACAGGCAGCGGTGGTGAGATGCTGGGTGTGTCGGGCCTGCTCGCTGTCTGCCAGCATGAAGGCGGCCTCGCAAAATAAGGTGTGGGCGCCGGCGGCCAGTTTTACCAGTCGTTCTCGATTTGGCCGGGTGTCCGCGAAGTCGGTGGCGTATACCAGTTTCTGTCCGGGGGTTACGAGTAACAGGTCATCCTTTAGTTGCGCCACCGAGCGGGTTCCACCTGTCGGGAGGGTAATCTCGCCGTCAAGATTACCCCGGGACAGTTGCTGCTGGAGATCCTGCAACCAGTGCCCGGCTTGCAGACCCCGGGCCTGCAGTTGGTCACGGCGTACCTTGATCTGCAGGGTGGGTTGAAAGGCATAAGCCAGCACCAGGGTGCCGTGGTCCAGGGCCGTGGCTCGCACTGCAAACGATGCCTCCTGCAATAACAATCCATGCGCCAGCGGTAAATCCGCCATGGGCTCTTCGCCCGCGACACCGGCAACCACGCGGTAACACTTCATGTGATCCTCGTGCCACTCACGAACCTCGAACCGGGGCGCGCGGTGCCCCACGCGATCCCACAGAATGCCATTGGCCATGCCCGCAATTTGCCGGGCCAACCCGGGCGGGCCGTAGCAGCGACAGGGGGGTAGATCACCAATCCGGGAGCGAAGAAACCAGAGAAAGCCGCCGATATGATCGGCGTGGGTATGAGTGAAGAAAATATCGCTGATCTGATGAGCGACCCGTGCCGCCATACGGCCGGGATCGCCCAGGTCAAACAACAGGCTACGACGCTGGTGGTTAAGCTGGACTTTGAGCAAGGAGTCGCCGAACACACCATTCACCAGAGTGGCGGTGGCAGGTCCAACCCGCGCAGTGGGGACGGGCCCTCCCTTTGAATCTTTGCCGAACTGTGGACTTGTGTTGGCGGGGAAGAAACCTACCACCAGCGGGTCAGTGGGAGCCGCTGGTGGCGTTTTATGGGGTTTTGCCGTACGCAAGAGGCCCTCACTGCACAGTGCATCGCGAACTAACAATTGGTCAACCTGGTCAGGCTCGGTGGCTACCTTGACCTGGACCCGATCGCCAGCCACCCAGTTCACTTCGCCCATGGTCTTTAAGCGACCGGCATGAAGCAGCGCGATTTGACGCCCCTGCCACGCAGAGGTCACGTCCAGTGGTGGGGGGGTGCCCAGGAGTTGTAGCTCGGACAGATTCAAGGTCATGGGTTTCGCCGCAGCCATATACTTCTGCCACAAGCGACTGCGCTGGCCGGTACGCTGCGCTCTGGTGAGACGATCAGCAGTTTCGCCGGTGTCGACGTATACGATCCGGGCATCACAGGACGCCAGTTCATGGGCCAGCAATGGCGGCGCCCGCGACCGGCGCAACACCACCACCGCATCAATGTCGGCACAGCGGACCAGCTCCGGCAGCAGTTCCGCCCCGGCTACCCCACGGGCCAATCCGGGCGCCTGGACGATCAGCGCGCCGCTGGTATTGCGGCCCAGTAAACGGGCATAGGCCGCCATCAATGGCAGGCGAAAGCGGGCGGAATCGAGACTGCACAGTGCTTCGACATCCTGCAGGTGCCACGTATTGCCTTGCCACCTGCCGTAATTGAGCGCGCCCGGGACACCGAACAAGGGCAGGGAGGGATCAGCGCTGAGACAGGGGTAGGGATCCCCGATTCCGGTTAGCGTGTCTGCCAGTTGAGTAATCAGGCCGGATCGGTCTGTGCCGGGGGAACCCAATACCAATATACGCTGCGCATTTGGCGGCAGCTGGCGGCAAACCCTGGAGTATGACGTCGCGGCATCCATCGCTGTAGCCACCTCTCAAAAAAGTATCAACAATGACAGTTTGAACCCTCGACGCGGCGTTGTGAAGAGAGGCCAGCTTAGTCACTGGTCAGTACCCTCTGAAAGTAGCCGAGGATGTCGTCCAGGGCCTTGCGCGTCGGATGGCCGGCCTCGTCAACAAAATCCAAAGTTAGTACAGAGTGCCCTTTGCCTGGCATGTAACTCAACGCGGGTGTTGCCGTCGCCATTCAGGTGTTTATCGATGCTCTCGAACTTCGCCGCGGTACACATGGGGTCGCCCTCAAAGCGCAACGCCTTCATGGGCGCTGTTGCATCCAAGCGCTGCTTCACAGGGGTGATTTCCGCATCGCTCATATGCAAATCGGCGTGTTTGCCTATGGGTATTGACGGTTGTGAGGCTACAGCGGCCAGTACGCTGTCATCTGCCAGCAGGGAAATCGCAAAATTTCCCGTCAGGCACATGCCGATGACACCCACACCCTTGGCTGAGTGCTGTGACTTCATCTCCCGGCACAACGCCTTGAGCCAATCGATTATGGGGCTGGAGCGATTGGCTTGAAATATGTGAAACTCCTTGCGCATACAAAACACCCGTAGCGTATTGCCCAGCAAGCTGGTCTTGCCAATTGGCCCAAACAGATGCGGCATGAACACGCGTAAGCCAGCGCCTACGAGTTCATCGGCCAGTTGCAGGGTTTCAACCCCAATACCAGGTAACTCCTGGATCAAAACGACGGGCGCCCCCGTGCCGCGCTGATAAACGTCGTGTGAAACCATCTTGCCGCCTGTTAATGCGGCCTTGAAAACAAACTTATCGTAATCACTTATAGCTGTAGGTTCATTTGCCATCGCAGTATCTTCTCTGTGGTTGGGGGGCAGCAGGTGCAGCGGTTCTCCCCCACCCTACCACTCCTGGTACCAGCGTCCAGGGCGCCGTCCGAACAGGGGAATAACTTTTCGATAAGCCTTATAGAATTCTTATCCCTATAGGAACAAGATGATCAGTCATGACACGGCCTATTACCACTACGAGCCAAGGGTCTTTTGGGGTAGAACCTTGAGGGACAGTTTCAGCAATGACAACAGTGAGGAGGTAATACCATGAAAACTGCGCATCCGGATATCGGCAGCTATGGCGTCGCACCAGGGCAGCCACTAAGCACCTATGAAGACGAATGTGTCGGCAGCAGACCACCGGCGCTGGGGGGTATCGTTGTGACTCGCATTGACGGCGACAAGGTGCTCGTTCGCGAGTGGACGATTACCTCCCATTTTGCGGGAAAGCAATCACTGGAACGGTTTGAAGAAGCCAAACACAATCAGGACTTCGATGTCACATTTTCAGATGAACGTGAGCGAAGAAAAGATGATCATCTCGATGGAACTGATCCGATCCTCAAGGAACAATTGCGTAAAAAGTGCAATCGCTCTAGTGATGGATACGCTGCCCCTTCGCTGGCGGCTTGATACCCCGCTTTTCCAGCAGGTGGTTCAGTACTTTTTCGGGTACCGGGGCAAAGTGTTCAAACTCCATGGTAAACATCGCCCGCCCCTGGGTGATAGAACGCAAATCCGTGGCGTAGCCGAACATTTCACTCAGCGGCACATAACCGTGGATGGTCTGGGTGCCATCCCGCATGGGTTCGGTGCCATCCACTTCGCAGCGCCTGCCGTTGAGTTGCCCCAGCACATCGCCCATATAGTCATTGGGTGTTATAACTTCCAGTTTGCACACAGGCTCCAACAGGACCGGTGTAGCGGCCTGGCAGGCGTTTTTGAAGGCGATGCTGCCGGCATTTTTAAAGGCCAGTTCGCTGGAGTCCACATGGTGATACGCGCCGTCCACCAGACTGACTTCGACATCGGTCACTACGAGCCCGCTAATCATGCCAGTTTTGGCCGCCTGCTGAACGCCCTTCTCGACCGCCGGAATAAACTCCCGGGGAATGACTTTGATCTTATCGAAGAACTGGATACCGCTGCCGCGCTCACCGGGCCGTATATCCACCACGACGTGGGCATACTGTCCGCGGCCACCGCTCTGGTGGATATAATTCCCCTCGATATGCTGCACGGCGCGGGCGACGGTTTCCTCGTAATTCACCTCCGGATAACCGGTGCGAATACCGACCTCGTGTTCCAGCCGAATGCGATCAACCAACACCTCCAGGTGCAACTCCCCCATCCCGGACAGAATGGTCTGACCGGTGTTGGCATCGGTATGCACTTTAAAGGTGGGATCTTCCTCCGCCAACTGGGCCAGGGCCTTGCTGATCTCATCTTTATCCCTGGCGGTGATAGGCTCGATGGCGACGCTGATCACCGGATTCGGGAACTGGATATTCTCCAGTAACAGGGGGTGTTCCGGATCACACAGGGTATCGCCGGTGAATATTTGCTTCATCGATAGCACCGAATCAATTTCCCCGGCGGGTACCTTGTCGATATCAACTCGGCGATCGGCAAACACCCTCACCAATCTGCCCACGCGCTCTTTCTTGCCTCTGGTGGCATTCAACACGGTCGCACTGGCGTGCAACTCGCCGGAATAGACCCGGACATAGGCCATGCGGCCGGCGTAGGGGTCGGTGACTATTTTGAATACCAGCGCCGCCAGTGGGGCGTCATCGGTGAGCGGCCGCGACTCCGGTTGCAGCGTATCGGGGTGAACCCCCTGTACGGTGCCGATGTCGTGGGGGGACGGCAGAAAATCGATGATCGCATCCAGTAACAACTGCACGCCTGTGTTGCGCAGGGCGGCGCCAAAGAGCACCGGGAACAGGCGATTGGCTAGGGTGGCCTCGCGCAACGCGGCAATCCACTCCGCGGTTTCGATCGGCGATTCCCCAAGATAGCGTTCGAGTAAATCGTCGTCCGTTTCGGCGATAGTCTCCAGTAACGCCTCCCGGGCTGCCGCGGCCTGCGTTATCGCGTGGGCGGGAACCTCGCCGATTTCCGGATGCTCGCCGGAATCATCGTGCCACAGCACGGATCTCATGTTGAGCAGATCAATCACACCGTGAAAATCACCCTCCCGCCCCAGAGGCACCTGAATAACCGCCAGCGGTGCGTGCAGACGCTGCCGCAGGCTGTCGAGAGCGTGTTGTGGGTCGGCGCCGGTGCGATCCATCTTGTTGATAAAGCAAATGCGGGGCACATTGTAGCGATCAGCCTGCCGCCATACCGTTTCGCTCTGGGATTCCACCCCGTGCACGCCATCGAAAATCACCACACCGCCGTCGAGAACGCGCAGGGCGCGCTGCACCTCGGCGGTAAAGTCGATGTGGCCGGGGGTATCGATGATATTAATTTGATGGCCACGCCAGCGTGTGGTGATCGCCGCTGACACGATTGTAATCCCCCGCTGGCGCTCCTGCGGCATCCAGTCAGTGACCGTGGTGCCTTTATCCACGGAGCCCAGCTTATGGGTGATACCGGTGTAATAGAGAATGCGCTCGGTAGCGGTGGTTTTACCCGCGTCTATGTGGGCGATGATACCGATGTTGCGGATCTTATCCGGCCTGAAATGCTCTGTGTCCATGATGCCGTCCTCAGTAGACTAATCATAGCTGCGCGGTTCGAAGTACCTAAAGAGCATTATCGACTAACAGCGATCTTTTACATGGCTAGTGGGAATATAAAATCGGTTGGCGAACAACCATTGCTTACCTACACTTAAAGAGTAAGCCCCGTAAATCGCCCGGAGACATAAACAATGTCTGACCTGGGCCATTCCCTGTACGATGACTTCCCCGCGGATCACGACCGTATCAACCAGCTGAAACTGGAAAACGAAGAATTTTCCCGGGTAGCGGGGGAGTACCATAAACTCGATCACTCCGTCCGCGGCCTGGAAATGCGCGATATTCCCACCTCTGACCAGCACTTTGAAGAATTGAAAATTCGGAAGTATAAGAAATATTAAGAGGGTATTGGGAAGATATTTACTCGCAACATCCCGGTCTATTACCTGAAGATGGCGCTCAATTCTCATTCCACATCGCGATATCGCAAAAGGATGGCTCCCATTACAGATCTATTCCGCCCACTCCCGGCTCGGGGCACGCAGGCTTCTATGCCGACAGATTTTTCAGTGGCGTCCGTGTTGGTAGAACTCTGAAAATGCGGATTCCTGCTACCGCGCGCCCTGCCCGTCGAAAAGAGGCAATGTGTCGGGTGGAGCCCTGGTCTGTGGTGTCAGTAGTGGCCGCAGGGGTGTCCTGTTCCTTCCTGCGCAGGTGAGCCAGGATGCGGTCGATAATATCCTGGTCTTCGATGCAAGCTATTACCCTGCCGGTACCTCCGCAACGGCCACACATCCCACCACCAGCCACTCTTCTCAACAACCCCACCCCAGACCTGCCCAGGTTCAGGCAACTCCGGATCACAGACACTATGCATCACATCGCCCGGCGTCGCATCCTCATCCCATATCATGAATACAGCTCATCCAGATCCCTCACATGGTCTCACAAGCCGCATAGAGCTCATACCCAGTATCCGCAATCAGCACAGCTACGCCAATCAATGGAATCGATTCTGCCGGATAGCCGCAATGCTCTTCGCCGCTACTCGCTTGGTCTGCTGGCCAGCCGTGTGCCGAATCTCCTGGCAGCTGCTTTGCGCCTGGTGGCAGCTGATCGGTGCTTCTTGATGGCCTTGTCCTGGCCGGCGAGCTTGGTTTGCATCATGCTGGACACGGTGCGGATGCCCAGGGCAGTGCCCACCAGGCCGGACAGGGCCGCGTTGAAGGCTGTACTGGTCAGCGTGAGTATGTTGGTGGCGAATAGTGCCAGGAGCGTGAGGGTGATTATCAGTCGTTTGTCCAGGTAATAACTTAGTGCATGATTGTGTCTTCGTCATTCACTGGTCGCTCGTCGAAAACACGTAGCCAGCCACCCATCACTCCCCCTTCCAATAAGCCAACAACGGCGAAGCATTCTGCTCAATCACAACCTTCCTCCCGCCGTATCGCCCAAACTCCACCCGCCCCACGGCGTAGTCTCGGGTGTGTACATCGTTCAGCACCAACTCCCTGGTGAATCTTTCCGGGTGGGGTAGCTGCGATATGTCATCGAGATCATCCGCATCGATGTCATCATCAAGAAATATCTCGTAATCGAAGCGAAGCTGAGAGGGATAATGATGCCACGCTGACGTCGGCCATCCTGGGCAGGTTACTGCATCATGCTGAAACTGTCGTCCTTGAAGGGAAAAGCTATAGGATGAAGGATCGTAAAATAAGTTGGGGAAGCCTCGTCAATCGCTGCCGGGGCCTCTTTTTGTGCCTGCATTTTCAAATCGCCAGATTCACTACATTTTCACGCCGCCGTCAGCAGTCACCCATCCCTCCGGAATAGTCGGGTGCTCAGTTCCGGAAAAACCTGGGCCTGGCTCGTAATATCCTCTCGGACCGACTGGAAAAACTGGTTGAGCACGGCGTGCTGGAACGGCGCCAGACCCGCCCCGGGGTGGAGCGTTACACCTATCACCTGACTGAAAAGGGACGCGCGCTATTCCCTACAATCATGGCTCTTATGCAATGGGGAGATGAGTGGATTTTTGGGGAGCAGGGGGAACCGGTGCATATTGTCGACCGGGCGGATGGCGTGCCCATCGACACGGTGCAGGTTCGTGCACGAGACGGCCGTCCCCTGCAGGCCAACGAGGTCACTTTTGTACCCGGGCCCAGCGCAGACCCCATGCTGATTCGCTTCTACGAGAAGCAATTGGACGGAAAGACAAGCTGATCGACAAGTTGGTGAATATCAGCCGGCGCTGCCAATTAAACTTACTGAAATTGGAAGAACCGTCAGAACCAGTCAAATCCTTTGAACAATCGCTTCATGGTCCAGGCGTCTAATCAGCTGTTAAGGTAGGCAATCAAGCCGGCAGAGTAAATATAGGGGAGTGACAGTTGAACTGGAGTACAAGCAGTCGATGTATCAAAACCTGGAGTGATCTATGAACTGGTTGTTATTTTGCCTGGCGATTTTCAATCTCGGATCCGTGGGCTTTATGCTCTACCCCCGGCCAGTCTATCGCGGCTTGGCATTTACCATGGTCCTTTATGTTTTCTCTCTCTTGGGGACAGAGCTGGCGTGGATCTGGCTACCGTTCCAATTGGCGTTGGCATCGGTATTTATTTACGCGGGCGCACTCGACTCGGCTATCGGCTTGCTGGGCCTGGTGATTCTGGTTCTGACCTGGCCGGCACTGGCCTGGCGCCACTGGCAGAGCCTACGTAGGTCGGGTGAAGTGGTCGAGAGTGCTCTACGTTCGGGGCTGGGGCCGGATTATCGCGAGACAATCCCACCGTCTGTGCAACACGGCTTTCGAACCCGGATCGGTTTAGGGGATTGGGGCAATCCGCTGGGATTCCGGCGTTCAGATGTTGAACGCATTGCCGATATCCCCTATTTACCCGGGGGGATTAGGCAGCGGCTCGACATTTACCGCCCTAAAGACCGTCCGGGCGAGGGCTGCCCGGTACTGTTGCAAATCCACGCCTGGATGGTCGGCCACAAAGCTCAGCAGGCTCTGCCGCTGATGTATCACATGGCCGCCAACGGCTGGATCTGCGTTGCAGCGAATTATCGCCTGAGCCCCAATGTGGCTTTTCCTACACACCTGGAGGACTGCAAAGCGGCCCTTTGCTGGATTCGAGAGCACGGCCGAGAGTACGGCATGAACCCGGATTTTGTAGCCGTCACTGGCGGCTCAGCCGGAGGCCACCTGACCGCTTTAATGGGATTGACGGCCAATCGGCCTGAGCTGCAAAAGCTACACCCGCAAACAGACACGTCGGTGCAGGCCTGTGTGCCATTCTACGGTGAGTATGATTTTTTGACGGCTCATACCGATCGTCCTGATTATGGGCGTTACCTGCGTATCTTTACGGACAGCATAATGCACGCTTCGAAGCGCGACGACCCGGCACTGTGGAAATTGGCTTCACCCATCGCGCAGGTACATGAGGACGCCCCACCCTTCATGGTAATCCACGGCGAGTTGGACAGCCTGCTGCCAGTCTCAAGAGCGAGGGAGTTTTCCAGAGTATTGGAAAATGCTTCGAACTCACCCACTATCTTTGTGGAAATGCCGGGTGCTGAACACGCCTTTGAAATGCTGCGCACAGTGCGAGGGGAGTACGCCATCGACGGTGTGCACCGTTTTCTCGAATGGGCGCGGGCCCGGCAATCGAGCCGGTAACTGTCAGATCAGGTCGCGACTATTACCGATGGTATCGACAACTTAATCGCCCCCAATCGATAATCGGTATATAAATATATACAGCCGCCACCCACTCCCACCGGGAATCATCAGCAACCCCTGGCAATGAACTCAGATAATATCTAGCCAGGGCACCATCGATGATCCTTTGGTGGGATGAACTGGCTACACAGCCTCAACGGGGTTTTTGGGGTTTC
>PVMK01175000.1_pt1 | contig 13579 bp, 15 predicted proteins | sample 1853481 | NCBI WGS metagenome assembly PVMK01 (sample SAMN08533507, study PRJNA380276) | Marine sediment metagenome, whole genome shotgun sequencing project. | reverse complement strand
AAATCTTTGGTTTTAACACCGAATTTTTCGGCAATTTGACTTATAGTGTCGCCACTTTTTACTACATATCTATTATTTCTTTTAAGATTTGATTCCGGAATTAGTAATTCATTACCAATACCTAAATTATTATTACTAAGCTTATTAGCTGTTTTTATATCTTTTACCGATACTCCAAACTTCCTAGATAGATCGTAAAGATTGTCCCCTTTTGTGACAACGTATTTAGTAGTTGCAAAGGCTATTGTTGGAAGGAGAAGTGCAATCAATAAAAGAAGAGAACGCCTAAGTACCATACCATACCTCCTAAGAGAAAATTCAGAATTCGTCCAACCCAGAATACAACTGGTTGCCCAGACCAGCTTCTCTCCGTCTTTATATTGATTTAAATTGTCAAAGAACAAGGTTTAAAATCCACTGCTAATTTCAGACATTATACACGATATTAATCCAGAATGTAAAGGTTTTTTAAGCATATATATTTTTTGCATTAGCTCTGCCGTATTTATCCATGGCGCTTGCGCTTTTCTTAAAGTATTTACTGCCTTAATATTGGAGTATTATTTAGTAGCCATTCATCAAGCGGCAACCCACGGCAGTGTAAAATGTTTACAGTGCCCTCCTCATCTCTTTCTCTTATTAGAACTTGTTCTATTAATTGGGAAGCTATTATCTCTATGTCTTTATTTTGAAACCCCCTGGTGTCAATTATCTCAGATAATCTAAGCGTAATGATACCGGTTTTTGATGCACTAAAGTCCTGGTCCTCTGAATGCTCTATGTTAAATGTAACATCTGAGATTTCAGGACCTGAAGTAAATTCCAAGATACTAGTTATACGAATGTAATCAATGGTCGGCAAGATCTATTTGGTCCTATATATTAATCTATTATGTTATCGTATAAATAGAGAAATTCTTCTCCCAGTTCCCAGTTTAAAGTCATAATCCGAATTTCACCACTATCATTGAGCTCTCTTAGAGTTTCGACTATTTCAATTTTAGCTTTGTTGTACTCTAAATCGGGATTGGATTCAAGAATTTTCTCTGTGAGTTTGTTAGTATTGGTATTGCCCTGACCAGAGCCAGAGCATAGTATTTTCAGTAAATCGGTTTCCAACTTATTCATGAGTACCCCCAAAGCTGATCAAAAAAAGAATTTCTTAACAGTTATTTAGAAATTTCCGCTCCTTACATAAGCCCTAGAGTCTAAAACGAAAGATAGTGTATTATAAAGTAAAGCGCAATAGTTGCTAGAGTAGTAGTTGATCTATTTATTATAAACTAAATGGCCTATACTGATTTATGAAGCTTCTAATACATACTCACGAATTTCCTCCATTTTTAGGGGGGCTCGCTACAACCAGTTATAAGCTAGCAAAGGGAATCGGCGATTCTACAATAGAAGTTGTAGTTCTTGCCCCAGGCTACTCATCAAATGATAAAGCCGTGGATGAAAATCTACCCTGCAGGGTAATAAGAGTTCCAGGTCTAGGGGGTAAGTGGATAAAGATTATTCCTTTTGCGGAAGTTTTATTAGGCTGGATATACCTGGTTAAGACCCTAATGAATGAGAAGCCCGATACAGTACTCTTTATAACTGAAGAGGCCGAAGTGGTCGGAGGTCTTTTGCCATTCTTTTCCTTTCATCCTGTGGTTCGAATAGCAGGATCAGGTATTACGACATGTTTTTACGGCAGCAAAATCACCAAAAGGATTATGCGTTTCCCGATGCGTAGACTTTACGATAAATCCCAATTGATAATAGCTGTGAGCAATAGCACTAAAGAACTTATTCAGAGTGTGGGTGTTCCGGAAGAGAAAATAGAGGTTATTTATAACGGGGTCCAGAACTGCATGCTGACAAAAGAAACTGATACCATGGCAGTTGATAATCTGAGAAAGGAATACGGTATTAGAGATGAAGATAAGGTTCTCCTAACGGTTGCACGCGTGCTGCCCAGAAAAGGTCAGGATACTGTGATAAAAGCACTCCCATTAGTTCTTAAAGAATTCCCAAGATTAAAGTATATGATTGTGGGTGAGGGCAGATACAAGGAGAAGTTTTCAGAGCTTGCCCTTGAGAAAGGGGTAAATGATAACGTGATTTTTACGGGCGGTGTCGCTCATGAGGAGACTATCAATTTCTTTGATTTGGCTGATATATTTATCATGCCCAACAGATACTGGAACGATAAAATTGAGGGGCTTCCAAACTCTCTAATTGAAGCAAGTGCCAGAAGCGTGCCTCTTATAGCAGGCGATCACGGAGGCTCGAGAGAAGCCGTTAGAGACAATGTGACCGGTTTGTTGGTGGATCCTCAGAGTGTTGAAGAAGTTGCCCAGGCTATAATAACTATTCTCAAGGATGATAAAATGGCTTTGGAAATGGGTAAATCGGGTAAAGATACGGTAATAAAATTTCATACGGAAGAAGAAATGATTGGAAATTATATAAGTGCAATAAATAAAGTAGTTCAATAAAAAAATGGCTTATGATTACTGACTCAATAAAATGAGTGATTCAAATAAATCACGGAAAAAGCTTTTTATGAACGCCTCCTGGCTGTTTGGTGGAAAGACGGCTTCCGGAATATTTAGCGCTATTCAGACAGTAGTTATTGCTAGAATTCTTGGTGTGAGCGACTATGGTTTGCTCTCACTTGTTCTGGCATATGTTGCAGTGCTCAATATGTTTTTTGACTTAAAAGGTCTGGGAAACTGCGACTAAATACATAGGGACTTACTGGGAAACGGGGGAACATGATAAAGCCCGATCCATGATCAAGCTCTCTTACATATTAGATATTGGAAGTGGGGTTGTTGCGTTTATTATAGCAATACTGAGCGCTAAGCTCATTAGTACATATATTATTCACTCCCCCTCAAGCTTACGTTTTTATTTGGATTTACTCCATAAGTCTATTTGTCGATACAGCCAATTCAACTTCTGATGCAATTCTAAGAGTTTTTGACAGGTTCAAAAATATTGCCTTTATAAATTCGTTTCAAAAGTTTTTCAGGCTTATTGTGGTGGTAGCGCTCCTTTACTCAGGTTTAGGGATAAAGGGGGTGTTATATGGGTTTATACTCGCGAGTTTTGTCGGTTTTTCTGTAAGAATGTGGCTTGTAATGAAGACACTTAAACACAACGATCTCCAAGGTTGGCTTAGTGCCGATATAAGTTTAATTAGGGATCAATGGAAAGGCATTGCATGGTTTTTAGGTAACACAAGTTTTATTGCTACACTCAAAACGGGCAATGAAAGATACTTGGGGATACTGATACTTGGTTATTTCGCGGGTAAGGACGCCGTAGCTTTTTATAAAATAGCAAGCTCTATTGCTTCAGTCGTAAACCGGATTGTTGATCCAATATACGAAGCTATTTATCCTGAGCTTGTGAAATTAGCCAGTTCTAACGCGATAGAAGATTTTAAAAATATGATTAAGAGTACTACAAAGAGTTTAGTCTTAATCATAATACCCATTGGGGTTATAATCATAATATTTGCAGAACCTATAATAAGCCTTGTTTTTGGCAAAGATTATGTGCCTGCAACAAGTGCACTTAGAATTTTGGCGGCTGCAGTATTGATAATAAGATGTACATTCTGGATAAATCCTGCACTCCTTTCAATGGGCAGACCCGGACTTAGAACGATAATGGGTGTAATATCAACATTCATTTATCTAGTTCTTATGTTTCTCCTTGTTCCCGGGTATTCATACATGGGGGCCGCTTTCGCTTTTCTCGGATATTCCATTGTAAGGTCAAGCCTTGCTTTTAAGTTTTTCCATGACGCGCTCAAAAAAATAGAATAATAAGCTCTAAACAATGCTCATCCACTCCTTAAGAGTTTTAATAGTTCACTAGCTCACTAGATTCTAAATGGCTCTCTGGTATATTCGTTTTGTATCTTAGCCTCTCATGAGATATATTTTCCCCTTGGATAGTCTAAAAATTGCTTTCTAGAAAAGAGGGATTAGTGCTTATATCAAAATCTAAAAAATTCCTTTTTATTCATATTCAAAAGACAGCGGGCAGGAGCTTTGAGGCAGTTTTAAAAAAGAATCTCCCTGACCTTGAGAGTTTTATGGGCACTCACGACCATGCTTTATGGGCGAAAGAACAATTAGGTGAGCAGTACTCGGATTACTATAAAGTTGCTTTTGTAAGAAACCCCTGGGACAGACTGGTTTCTTGGTACACAATGATTCAGGAAAAAGGTAGGAAGACTTGGTACAAAAGGATATTTGGTATGAGGAAGTATAATCATCTGACACAATATGTGCTTTCTAATTCTAATTCTTTTGAAGAGTTTCTTTATAATTGTGTGGATACAATAGACGATATTGACGGTAAAAAGAGTATTCTTTATAACCAGCTGGATTATATATCTGAGGGAGACGGCTCTTTAATTGTGGATTTTGTTGGTAAATTTGAGAATCTAAATAGTGACTCATATACAGTATTTCAAAATCTTGGATTAGATAACGTAAGCCTGCCTCATATAAATAGTTCTAAACATAGAAATTACCGTACATATTATACTGAGGAAACAAAAGAGGAGGTTTCTAAAAGATTTGCAAGGGATATAGAATTCTTTGGCTATGAGTTCTAATCAGCGGGTGATAATACCCTATAATTTTTTAGAACCTTCAATTCGCAAATAAACATGAACCCATTATCAGCATTTAAAGTCGCATACCGTGCTATCGAATCTAATAAAATTCGTTCAATTCTAACAACGTTGGGAATTATTATAGGGGTTGCGGCTGTAATAAGCTTGGTTGCAGTTACCCAGGGCGCTGAGAAAATGATAGAGGACCAGCTGGCAAGTCTTGGCGGAAGCTCTTTTATTGTAAAGACCGGGAAGAGAGGGGTGGGACCGGGGTCTCAGGAAAAGGCTTATATTCTGACCCCTAAAGATGCTGAGGCCATTAAAGAGTTAGATATCGTAACTCATGTGTCTCCACTTATTGATTTAGGACAACAGATTATATGGGGAAACCAAGATTGGTATACTCTGATATTAGGAGTGGCGCCGGATTTTGTTTATATAAATGACTGGTTCCCTGATCGTGGCAGTTTTTTTAACAATCAGGATGTAGCGGAAACAGCGAGAGTCTGTGTTCTTGGCAAAACAGTTGCATCAAATCTCTTTGGATCCGAAAATCCAGTAGGTCAGACCGTTAGAATCAATAAAAGTATATTCAGCGTAATAGGGGTAATGAGTTTACTTGGGCAAACCTCAGGAGGAAGGGATCAGGACGATGTTGTATTAATTCCTTTCACAACATTTCCAGAAGAGAATAAAGGCTATTGATAATGTAGAAAGTATTTCCGTTTCCGTAAGATCCTCAGAAGAAATTCCCATAGCTGAAACACAAATTATAAATCTTTTAAGAGAGCGTCATCGCTTTGGTGCTGATGAGGAAGATAATTTCTATATAAGGAGCCAACTGAGCATCATAAACCGAATTTTCGCAATTTCCAGGATTATGACAATCCTCCTGGCTAGTGTAGCGTCGATTTCGTTAATAGTCGGAGGTATCGGCATTATGAATGTAATGTTGGTTTCTGTAAGCGAAAGAACAAGAGAGATTGGAATAAGGATGGCAGTTGGAGCTAGGGAAAAAGATATAATGGTACAGTTTTTAATAGAATCGGTCATGCTTTCACTTGCTGGTGGTGCAATTGGGGTTCTAGTGGGGATCATCGGATCACAAATAGCTTCTTATTTTACCAATTGGCCTGTAGTGATTTCTTTTAGTGCCGCATTATTGGCATTTAGTGTCGCTGCGATTATAGGAATATTTTTTGGAATATACCCTGCACGTAAAGCGTCTAAGTTAGATCCTATTGAAGCCCTAAGATATGAATAATTATCTCAAAAACTTTCTCTTAATATTTTTCACGGTAATTATTGCACTGTTGGTAGTTGAAGGTCTCTCAAGACTCTTTTTTGACCCTATTGATTTTCTAAAGCCTAAAACTGTATCTGACCAAGTGTTGAGATATAAGATAGAGCCTAATTCCGGAGCCCATGATTCCTGGGGATTTAGAAATAAATCTGTGCCTGAAACAGCGGATATAGTTGCGGTTGGGGATTCACATACATATGGAATAAGCGCGACGGCAAGTAACTCCTGGCCCTCGATACTTCAGAACCTGAGCGGCAAGCAGATTTACAACATCTCACTTGGAGGTTATGGCCCTGCGGAATATCTGTATCTGATGAAGGATAAGGCTCTTAAGTTAAATCCTGCAATTATAATTGTTGGTTTGTATCTCGGTAATGATCTTAAAAATGCATTTACATCTGTATATAATATCCCATTCTGGAAAAATCTGAGAGACCCTGAATTCCAATTTAATCACGATGATAATCAATCAGTTAAGGATACATCTAAATATAGCATGGGGAATTGGTTAGCTGGTCACAGCATGATATATAGAATAATAAGCTCCTCATTTATCGGTGATTATTTAAGACAGAGGAGAAGAATTAATAAGGGTGAAGAGATAATAATGTTCAGTAATAAAGAGAGTGGAATACGTACGGGATTTACTCCAGCCGAAAGGCTAAAAGGTCTTGACCTTGATAACCCCGAAGTTGCAGAAGGTCTTCGTCTAAGCCTGGGATTTATTAATCAAATGAAGGAGATAGCTTGGGATAATAATGTCAGGTTAGTGGTATTAATAATACCGACAAAGGAAAGCGTGTATGCCCAATTTATAGAGGGTAACGATAAATTTCTAAATTCAACAGGAATTGACCTGCTAATCAGGAATGAACGCCGAGCTAATGATATAATCAAGATGTACTTGAAAGAGCACGGTATTGACTACATCGACTTATTAGATTCCCTAAGAAATGCCTCTGGAAAGGCACAAATATATCCTGGGAATTTCGGCGGTCATGCAAATAAGAATGGTTACAGAATATTTGCCGAGACAATTTATCAACATCTATCCGCCAATTCCTACTATGAAAACCCATGATGCCTAACTAGTAAGATCAATAGTTTGTTTGCATATCAAACATAAATTCTAGAATTTCATATTCTATGAACCAAGTAAAAGAATATGCTGTTACAATTTTATTCAATTAGCTAGTTATAGTAAACGAAAAATCAAAGAGGTTCCTGAACAAGAAACTTACAACTTCTCTACCTGAATATTACGTATCGATTAAATGGATTGATATGTTACAGACAAGAAATTATAGATTCAACTTTATATAGGTTTATTGTAACGAAGTCTGTCTCACAAAGACTGCTAATTACAGAATCTGCGCTGTTCTTGCCTTAATTACGTTCTTAATTTTAAATAGCAAATACCTTTTATGTTTCCTGTACCTCCCCATAATTCTAACCTTATCACCTTTTGAAAAAGGCAGATGCTCATCCTCATAGTAGACTCTAACTTCGTTATTATCACTATCAATAAGTTTAAAAAGCGTGAAAGGCTCTCCTTTACTTGATGTAGTGTATTTATATTCTTTGACTTCACCCTCAAGTATCACTTTCTTCTCATCGTACTTTTTGGGGTTAGTAACAACCTCCTCTATGGTTACGTCTATATACTCTGCCGTATTAATTGTTGGAATTGGCTCCGGACTCTGAGAAAATGCCTCAAATCCTAGGAATAAACTTAAAAATAAAACAAGAGTTATAATCAATTTATTTATTATAATAAGCTTCCGTTACAAGATTCTGAATCATAAATTCATTGAAAAATAATAAGACCAATTATTGAAGACTTGTTTAAATTATAAGAATAATATATCAATTCTCAAGATTAAATTTATATATTAGTCATTGTTTTGTAACTTTTAGTCGACGAAGGGATGGAGAAATTGAATTAGAGTGATTGATTTTTTTCATCAGCATCTGTTTCAGCAGGACACTTAGCGTAACAAAAAGTCTGCTTGCCTATAAACAATAAAATACAGATACATTTATACTTTGGAGCAAAATTCATTTATTGATAAAAATTTATGACAGGGATAATAATGCACGGCTATGAGTTTTAATGCAGACGGGCTGGGATACTAATAAGTTGTGTGGAATAGTAGGTTCCCACAATTATAGTGGAAGAACTAATAATGCGATCTTAACTACTATGAGAGATACTCTATCTCATAGAGGTCCAGACGATGCCGGTAATTATTTCGATAGAATAAACTGCGTAGGACTCGGACATAGAAGACCATCCGTGATAGACCTGTCCCCTCACTGTCATCAACCAATGTCTAATTACGACCAATCAATTTGGATTACTTACAATGGAGAAATTTACAACTACAAGGAATTAAGAGAGGAACTTGTTAAATTGGGTTACTCTTTTAGGAGTAACTCTGATACAGAAGTTCTCTTATATGCCTACCAAGAGTGGGGCATTAAATGTATTGAAAAATTCATAGGAATGTTCGCTATAGCAATCTGGGATAGTAATAAACATGAACTATTTTATGTAGAGATAGGGCCGGGCAAAACCGTTATATTACTATTATGAAAACGGTCTATTTTTACTCGCTTCAGAACTTAAAGCTCTTATGGCCCACCCAAAATTCCCAAAAGAGCTTAACCATGATGTAATGGTCTTATATCTAAGGTATGGATACTGTCAAGCTGCGTTGGTAATGTGCAAGGACTTATGGCGGTTTCCCCTAGAATGGGGAAATGGCGATATATATGGCACAAACAATTAAAGAAGAGAGGTTGAGATGGTTATTACCAATAGTAAGAGGGGAGATGCGGTTAGTAGATGTGGCTAAGGTATGTCCACACAGCAAAAGGAGTCTGGAAAGATGGGTAGCGGTATACAAAAGATGTGGAGAGAAAGCTTTGGAACCCAAAGCGATTATACCTAAGACTAGTCCAGAAGAGACACCGATCTGAATTAAGGAAAGAGTAATTACAAAAAGAAAGAAGACCAAGCTCTGCGCTCTGAAATTACACTGGAGGTTGGCAAAAGAAGGTTTAGTGGTTCCTGTGCGAACAATTGGTAAGATTATTAAACAAGAGGGTTTAACCAGAAAGATACTTGTCAATGCTTGAAAAGATGGAGTATAAGATAATCTCTAATGTTGGGCTTGGTCAGGATTCTGTTTTTCTAAGAGAGATTGCTTTATAAGGTCATTATATATTGATTCCGCAAATAACTTATTCGCTTGGGCATTAGGATGAAAATCCACTCTGTATATTGTGAATTTATCAAAGTTTGTGTCTTTAAAAGCCGGGAGAGTGTTAGCAAAGTATAAATTATTTTCTTCTACCAAGATCTTAATCTTATTGCCAAGGTCTAAATGTAGATAGTCATGGTCGAGGACCACAATACAGATTGGAATATTGTAGTTTTTACTTATTACACTTAGCTCACGCAATGCGTCATTGAACAAGTTTAATTGATTTATCTGACTTTCGATAAACTCTGAAGCTCTTTTATCTTTTGATTTAAATAGTTTATTTTTTGATATTAGTTTATATACATAGCTTATAAAAAAAGAATTTATAGTATATTTGGGGACAAATTTTCTATACCTTTTATCAGTAAATTGCGAACCGTCCAATACAAATAGAACCAGATCAGGATCGTAATCGAGAACCTTGAACTTAAGAGTACCGAGCTTGTTCCTCATCCTATATGCGCCTACCCCGAAGTTGATAAATTCATACTGTAAGTCTCCCGATTCTTTATTTAGTCTATCTTCAAGAAGTGAATGGTAGGTGTCTTCGATCTCTACTCCGGCACCTAATGTAAATGATCCTCCTATGACTGCAACTCTGAACGTATTGGTAGGCTTCTGGATAGAATATTCTTTATCTCTGAGTCCCTTGGAATTTGTTTTGACGTGAACTAGTTTGAAATGTGAATCGATATTGGGTTTCAATTCATAAACAATCGAATCCTCACTTGCTGCTCTCATGACTCCTGAGTGTCCCAGTGATTTGATACTCTTCATTTTTTGATAACTGAAAGAGTTGAAAACGAAAATTTAAAACCTTATGGTTTGCTACAAGAATAGAGAAAATATAATAATCAATACAATTATGACAATTATGTCACCTATTTTTCTAGAGAAAAAACCTCTGTTTTGAGAACGTTCTTTCATTTGTTATTACCATTTTCTTAACTAATCTACCTTGAATGCTTTTTTCTCAGAGGCAGCTTATTGCAATTTTTACCTTCAGCTTAATTGTTTTCCGTAAAGATGCAATCAAATACGGCTTCAGCATAAGCTTTGTATCCTATTTCAAGTGGATGACCATTATCTGATGGCGTGTATACATTCTTTGATTTGTATAGTTTCTGCTTTACATAAGGATTAGCATCAATAAATTTGATTCCATGATCTTTGAAAAAATATGCGAACTTATTAAGAAGTTCAATCTCGTTATCGATTAATTCATCATAATTGGTTGGAAGCTTGTAGTCTTTTTCATTCAGAAAATCGTAATACACCCTCTCTTTTGATGGTATAAACACTACACTGAATTCTATACCGCTTGAATCAGCTTTACTCTTTATATCTTCTATGATGCGCTTCGTAACTTCAAACCCCAGTGAGATGCGTTCTTGTTCCAAATCCATCCAATTTTTATGAGAAGAAATCCTCTTATGCTTTATAATCGTAGAATTCATATCTTCTTTGACATCTATAACATTACCTAAATTTAATCCCTCCTTTATTTTCTTGTAGGCAGAGTCTACCAGCATCGATAAATGCAGCTTTGAAACAAATTGATTAATACTCCATCTCTTACCAGTAGATTGCACACATATCCCAACATCAAAGCCAAGTTCTTTTACTCTTTTTTGCCAATAGTCCGATTTATTAATGAACTTACATGCTTCGTTCAAATCATTCGCCAGATATAATCCCAGAAGGATATATTTTGGCTTTAATTTGACGGCCTCATTGATTAGATAATAATATTGGAGGCTTCCGTAGCCACTTACACCAAAATTGTATATAGTCATATTAGCCATCTCACCAAGTTGTTGAGGCCATGATTGTTCTGAACTCACATTATAGCCATATGTATGGGAGTCGCCCAAAGCTACTATATCTGCTTGTTCAACCAATTCAGGGTTTCTGAATCCATTTTCATCTATATCAATCAAGGATTGATTCATTCTGTATTCAAGTTTGTCATCATAAATTTTATTTGCATAGGGTAAAATAACCAGGCTTGGCACAATAAACCTCAGAATAAGTTCCACAACTATTAAGGGAATGAGCAAAGAAAATGTGAAAAAAGCAATTTTCTTAAATTTCGTGGATCAAGTCTCTTTTTTCTATAACTATTCATTATCCCTTGTCATCCTCATATTATCCAATATTAAGATATTTTATGTACATACTGGACATATTACAATTTTCTGGGATGCCAATTTTTTCATTCAAATATAGTTTTAGATTGTAGAGTTGGAATTTGAACTTATACCCTTGATATACGAACTATCTTTTAATAAATGGATTGGAATGACATCATTAAGATATTTTAGGTAAGGCAAAGGACATGTAATTCTGTAAATTTGCGATGACGACTATAATTTATTTTCTTCAAAAGGGCATCCTATTTCTTGAATTACTGAATCTATATATTTTATGTCTTCTTCGTTTAAATATTGTTCATAACCTCCTATTTTCCCTTTTCGCATTTTATAACTCTCATCGTCACTCTTATTTACCACTTTCATTGCTTTTCGGTTAAAAAAGCCATCCCTTTCTAATTTCTTTAGGTTTTCGAATTTTGCAAACTCAACAGCTTTTATAATAGTATTTACATCAATATTATCTAGTCCTAAAAATTTCAATGTCTTAATGAGATTTGTCTCTGAGTCATACATCATATCTTCATATCTCAAGATCATAAACTCTAAAGGAATATTTCGACTTTCATACCAACTATTGTAAAAATTGACCAATCTCTTTACTCCATATTTTTCAGTGCGAATGAAATCTGAAATGCTACCATTAAAATCATTATCTCTTTTTGTTACATGGAAATAATAAGAAACCAAAACGTCTTTGATACTTCTAACAAGAAAAATTACTTTCTTGTTTGCATAAATTCTTTTGTCTTTGGATAAAGAATAGTGTTTGTATGATTCTGTGTAAGAAGTGTGGTCGTGGATTAAATGCGTGCGCAACATTCCTGCTTTGGAAGTCAGTTTATATATGTCAAGCATCTTTTCATCAGGAAAACCAAAATTTTCACATAAGGCCTTGCCAATTAATAGCCTGAGCCACGTTCTTCCGCATTTAGGATGGGATACTATATATACATCAGTGTTATAATGAATATACTTCGCGACCATTATGCCACCATACTCTTTTGCAATATTATATAGTTTCGACATATTAGAAAGTGGGGATAGTTGATGGAATAATTATTACAATAATTATCCTAAGCCAAAATGCAATGATGAAACAGAAACAAGTACTAAGCAATTATAGACATTGACTAGATTATGTCAATAATAATAGGTAATGTCTAAACACATTTGGCACTTTTTACTAGTCTTAAGGGATGACAGTAATTATGCCGAAAAACATACAAGAAGAGCGTCTTAGATGGGTGCTCCCCATAATCCGTAAGGAAATAAAGCTCTGTGAAGCAAAAAAGGTATGTCCACACAGCAAAAGGAGTCTGGAAAGATGGGTAGCGGTATACAAAAGATGTGGAGAGAAAGCTTTGGAACCAAAGGCTACCATACCAAAGACAAGCCCGAATGAAACACCGATTTGGATGAAAGAGAGAGTCATTGCGAAACGAAAGAAAACAAGACTTTGCGCCCAAAAGTTGCACTGGAGGTTGGCAAAAGACGGTTTAGTGGTTCTGGTACGAACGATTGGCAAGATTATTAAACAAGAGAGTTTAACCAGAAAATATAGAATCAAGAAGATTAAGTACAAGTACGTTAGAGCTCTAAGACAGCCGGGAGAGTTAGTTGAGATCGATGTGAAGTATGTACCCGGAAAGATAGCGGGTAGGCGATATTTTCAATACACCGCCATAGATGTAGCGAGCAGATGGAGGCACTTGGAAATTTACGATGAACAAACCAATCATCATGCCGTTGCCTTCCTTGGGATTATCATGGATAAATTTGAACACCCTATTCAAGCAATCAAGACAGACAATCATGCTACGTTCACAAACAGATACAACGGCAGCTACAAAAGAGAAGATCTTTCGCCACGACAGATGCACGCTCTTGATCAGTTCTGTGCTGCACACAACATCGTACACTATCTCATTGATCCGGGTAAACCGGCCCAGAATGGTACTGTTGAAAGAAGTCACCGTGAAGATCAAGAGAAGTTCTATGAACAAAACGGATTCAAAAATCTCGATGATTTGAAAAGAAAGCTCAAAGTATGGAATACTTACTACAACAATCTAGAGCATTGCGGATTAGGCGGCAAGACGCCGAATGAATTTCTTGAAGCTTACAAGTTAATTAAACCGCCAAATGTCCTTGCCTAAAACAGACACTCAGGGAACGGAAGTCGCGCGGAGGTGCAGAAGTGGTAGACATGGGTGCAGAAGATAGGTAC
>PVMK01115330.1_pt1 | contig 13581 bp, 16 predicted proteins | sample 1853481 | NCBI WGS metagenome assembly PVMK01 (sample SAMN08533507, study PRJNA380276) | Marine sediment metagenome, whole genome shotgun sequencing project. | reverse complement strand
CGTTACCTTCATGGCCACGGGGCACTTCCCCGACGAGGACTGGTAGAGCCACGGTTCCGGGCGCATAGGAGTCATGTCGATTCTACAATTCCTGCAGCGTGAACTAAGGAATTAGATGGTGCCCCACCGATGACGACAGCCGAACTTCCCGACTCGTCGCCAATCGTCGAACCGCCCAAGCGCACGATGCCGTCTTGGCTTCGCGCCGTTCTTGTTGTCGCCCTGCTGTATGGGTTCCTCGTCGGCGTCCAGCTGCTCGAATCCGGTGTCAAGGGGTTGGGGAGCGACACTGCAGGCGGGCTCTTTGAGGGAATCACGAATCCGCTGGCCGCGCTCTTCGTTGGGATCCTCGCAACCGTCCTGGTGCAATCGTCATCGGTGACGACCTCGACCATCGTCGGACTCGTTGCTATTCCCGCGGTGGTCGGTCAGCCGCCCATTCTCCCTCTCGAGACCGCGATACCAATGATCATGGGTGCCAACATCGGGACGTCGGTTACGAACACCATCGTGTCCCTAGGCCACGCACGCAGGAACGACGAATTCCGCCTGGCGTTCTCTGCCGCGACGATGCACGACTTCTTCAATCTGATCGCCGTTGCGATCCTGCTCCCCCTTGAGCTGACAACCCACTTCCTCCAACGGGCTGCAACGCAGATGGCCGAACTCCTCCCGGGCGGATCGGACGCGACGTTCGACTCGCCCATCAAGGGTGCGGTCAAGTGGGGTTCCACGCGAATCCAGCACCTCGTGGAGCAGTTCATCAGCTCAGAGACAGCCCTCGGCGTGACCTTAATTCTCGTCGGGATCGCGATCATCTTCTTCGCGCTTGCGTACATCACCAAGAACATGAGGGTGTTGATCGCAGCTCGTATCGAGCGGTCCGTCAACGCCGCTCTCGCCAAGAGCGGTCTGGTGGGCATGGGCGTCGGCGTTGTTGTCACCGTTGCTGTTCAGTCATCAAGCATTACGACATCGATCCTCGTCCCGATCGTCGCGTCTGGCATGCTGCTGGTCCGCAATGCCTATCCGATCACTCTTGGCGCGAATATCGGAACCACGGTCACCGCACTCATCGCTGCCCTCGCAACCGGGTCGATCGACGGAATGACGATCGCTCTCGTGCATCTGCTGTTCAACATCGTGGCAATCCTGATCATCTACCCGTGGGGCAAGATCAGGTACGTCCCCGTCATGCTCGCCGAAAAGCTCGCGGACATCGCCGTCACAAGGAAGTGGATCGCGGTCGCGTACACAGGAACCGTGTTCATCGCGATACCGATCATTGGTATCTTGGTTCTCAGTTAAGGATTGGAGACAGTCGTGGTAATGGAATTCTTCAGGAGCGGCCCGAGCAACGAGCTCGACGAAGTCGAAACATGGATCGTCGGGATGCTGCGCGACGGAAACGACGTCTTCACCGCCGCAACAGACGCGCTCTTTGGCGGTGGCAAGTCCAAGGCGACAAAGCGGGAAGTCCGCGACACGGACAAGGGCATCAACGAGGCACAACAGGACGTTCGTCGAACCCTCATGGTCCACGCGGCGGTCAACGGCCCAGACCTACCTCTCGTCCTCCAGTACGCCTCAATAGTCAAGGATGCAGAGCGTGTAGGCGATTACTCGAAGAACATCTACGACCTCGTGAAGTACGGTGCCAATTTCGAGGGAGCTCCGGACGAGGACGAGCTTGACAGCTTCCGAGAGAAGGTGAGCAGGCTCATCCTCGATGCTGCCGATGTGTTCGAGGCGAAGGACGCCGGAAGCGCTCAACGGCTTCTCGGCAAGGCGGACGCGTTCCTCGACGAATACAATTCTCACGTGAAAGCCGCGTACAAGTCGACAGGCGAAACGTCAGATGCGGTCGCACGAGCTCTGTACTTTCGCTTCCTCAAGCGCACAACCGCTCATGTGATGAACGTGCTCACAGCCTTGGTGGCACCCCTCGACCGCCTCGACTACTACGACGAGGCAAAAGAGGATCGCTGACGTTCCATCGGCGGCTACTGTCGGTTACATGGACTTCTCACACAGCGAGCGCTCGCAGCGTTATCAGGAACAATTACTCGCCTTCATGGATGAACACGTGTATCCGGCGGAAGCCGCCATCCATGAACGGGACCCCTCCGGTACAGAGGACCCGATAGAGGCTCCACCGGAGATGGCTGATCTCAAACGTATCGCGAGGGAACAAGGCCTCTGGAACCTCTTCCTGCCTGACGAGGAGTACGGGGCTGGGCTGTCCAATACCGAGTACGCGCCGCTCGCGGAGATCATGGGGCATGTCATCGAGATCGCACCCGAAGCAACCAACTGCTCCGCGCCTGATACGGGAAACATGGAAGTACTCCACATATTCGGTACGCCAGAGCAGAAGGAACGCTGGCTGATACCCCTCCTCGAGGGCGAGATCCGCTCCAACTTCGGCATGACCGAACCTGCGGTTGCATCTTCTGACCCACGCAATCTCGAGGCATCCGTCGTCCGAGACGGCGATGACTACATCGTCTCGGGAACAAAGTGGTGGTCGACGGGCGCTGTGTCGAAGGACTCGAAGGTATCGATCTTCATGGGGGTCACCGATCCGGACGCACCACCGAAGAGTCGCTACTCAATGATCCTCGTCCCAATGGACGCAGATGGCGTCGAGATCGTCCGTGACCTCCCAGTCTTCGGGTACCACCACAGGGGTGGGCATGCAGAGGTCGCCTACAACGACGTTCGGGTGCCCGCAACGAACATGATCGCGGGTCCGGGCCAAGGATACATGATCGCCCAGGCCCGCCTCGGACCGGGTCGCGTCCATCACACGATGCGTGCCATCGGCCAGGCCGAACGTGCGCTATCAATGATGATCGACCGTGCGAAGTCGCGAACCGCGTTCGGCTCGACGATTGCAGACAAAGGTGTCGTCCAGGACTGGATTGCTGAGTCGCGGCTGCGAATCGATCAGGCTCGGCTGCTCGTCCTTCGTGCAGCATGGCTCATCGACACGCAGGGCAACCGAGCAGCCCGTCAAGAGGTTTCGGCGATCAAGGTCGCCGCGCCGCGCACCGCCCTATGGGTCATTGACAAGGCAATTCAGGTCCACGGCGGCATGGGTGTCAGCAACGACACGCCTCTGGCAGCGATGTGGGCAAACATGCGAACGCTTCAGCTGGCCGACGGGCCTGACGAGGTTCACAAGATGGTTCTGGCTCGCAGGGAACTCAGAGCAAGGAGCTAAGAAGCGCAACCGACCGATCCCCCCTCGATCCTCGCATACGCTCGTCTCGTGTCCCCCCTGAAGGGAGGACGAAGAACCACCGACGTCCCTCTCGCGCAACCCGACACCTTTAGGGGGGACAGCAGAGCAAAGCGATGCAGGGGGGAGTGCGAGCCCGCGAGCGTTGCGGGGCACCTTCTTGCCGTAGCGCTCTCACAGGCGCGCCGGCCCCCTCGAACCTCGCGTACGCTTGTCTCGTTTCCCCCGTGAAGGGAGCACGAAGAGTCCGACTCTCCTACCCGAAAATCCTCCGCCACCATTTGGCCCATGCGCCGCCCGCATCAGGTGTCGGCAGCTCAGCGAGGACGTCGCCGAGGTGGTCAGGAGGGAGATCTCCAACGAGCACGAATTGGTTTGAGCCATCGGTCCAGTGGAGTCGGACAGCGTGGGCCGTCGGGACCATGTCGTACACACCTGATTCCGACACAAAGGCCATGGGCTCTTCAAATCCTGAGACAAAGGTGTGCCCCGGCAGGACGAACAACGAGAACCTGAACAGTCCGTCTGAGTAATAGCCCTGCTCGGACGAACCAGGGGCGCCGAAAGCACCGATGAGTTGGTATCCGGCTGCCTCGTCGAGCAGCACCTCAGACTCCTCTGGCATCACGACTTCCATTGGCACGTCGTTGCCGTCCATCGGTGCCTCGTACATTCTGTAGGCCCTGAAGTCTGACAGCGTCGTGCGACGGTACAGTCCACCGCTTCCGTTGAACAACTCCTGGATCAGCAGCGCACCCGAGCGGTCGTCAATCACGAGTGTTGCCCGCAACACGTCGCCTTCCATCACCTCAACAATGCGGCACGGACGGGACATATGCGTCGCCTTGCTGATCTCATTGATGGCGTAACGCGAGGTCGTGATCCCCTCCTGATGGCTCAAGAACACAACTCCACCCGGCTCGTCGCCCATCGTTGCAGCCTTGCCGTTGCCAACCATCGACCAGTTCGATTCGCGGCGAACCATCTCCATGCCGTCTGCGTGCTCAACAAATTCTCTGCTGACCTGGGTCTCGCGGCCCCACACGGAAACCACGAGCCGCGAAGCCGTATAGGTGGAGTCGCGCGCCGTATCAAGCACGTCCTCGAGCTCCGCTGCCAATGCGCTCCCCACAGAGAGCGTGACGAGCAGCAGAGCGGACGCTGCAACGACGATGAGACGGCGTGAAAGGATCATGGTGAATTCACGATCTGAACTGCGGTGCCGGTCGAGGGCGACGATGCGATAGCTGTGTGGCGGGACTGGAGGTCCGAAATGCTGACCGCGGAAGGCTCAGGTTCGCTCGAGAGCGGGCCAATCGTGAACGCAAGCGTCACCGCCGCCACGCCGGAAACGACAGCAACAGCGGCCCTGAACCCTCGGTTCTTTTCGGTCTTCTGTGCTCGTGCCAGGTCGAGGAAGGCTGGCGCTTCAAGTCCAGGGAGCGCCCGCACGGCCGTCCGGCTCTTGTCGAGCTCTGCAAGCTCACGACGACAATCCGCGCACGTGTCGAGATGCGTTGCCACCGCTGGCATTTCCAAGGTGGCGAGTTCACCGTCGAGGTATGCAGAGATCTGTTCACCGAGGCGTTTGCCGGGCATCAGATGGAGTGGCATGTCAAGCATCGGGAGCAGCCGCATCGTCCGGCGGATCTCCTGCAGGCGCCTGAACTCGGCAATCGCAGCCTCATCAGACTCAAGCGCAAATACAACTTCATCCAGCTCGGACGGAGTGAGACCCCCGTCGAGATAGCACGACAGCAACATCGAGAGATGCTCGTCGACAGGCGTCACAGCGGCCATGTCAGCAATCCTCTCAACATCGATCGACCCCGATGGATCCTTGATCTCACCGTTCCGACCGGCACGTCTGCGGCCTCTGCTATCTCCTCATACGTAAGGCCGACAACATCGCACAGGACCACAGCCTCTCTGAAGTCGTATGGGAGCTTCAGGAGCGCGGCCTGTACGTCATCTGAGAGACGAACGGATGCAAGCACCTCATCGGGTGATGGCGATGCGCCGAAGCCGAAGTGGTCGCCCTCTGGAAGTGGAGTGGTCGGGCGTCTCTGTTTCTTGCGAACGCCATCGAGGAACGTATTTCGCGTGATCCGCCAAAGCCAACCCTCGAAGGATCCAGGCGTGTATGAAGAGAGGCCCTTTCGGACCTTCAGCAGCACCTCTTGCACAAGATCAGCAGCATCATCCGGGTTGCCAGTAAGCCGGTAGGCGAACGTGTAGATCTTGCGCCCGTAGCGGTGCGCAACGTCTTCCCATGTCAGGGTTGGATAATCGGTCATAGTCCCCATCTCGTCCGGTATAACGACATAGACGCGATGTGAGTTCCGAAGATATGCCTAATGGTCAGAGCGCTAGGCCGAGGAGTCCTCGGCGTCCGCCTCATCCTCGTCGACGCCATCTTCCACGCCCTTCTTGAATTCCTTGGCGGAAGCGCCGAGGGAGCGTGCGAGTTGGGGGAGTTTCGCTGCCCCGAAGAGGAGCAACACCACTACAAGGATGATGATCAGCTCGGGACCACGGATGTTCTGGAGAAATGCAAGCATCGTTCAGTCCTTTCGTACCCCCGAGTGTACCGGGAGAAACGACTTGGTACCGCTATGACAGTCCGAAGGAGTCGACAAACGCCTGTAGACGCTCCCTCGTGATGTACACACAGCGTTTGTCGCGCTTCTCACGCTCGTACATCGAGTAGGGGCTGTACTTGTCGGTCACAAGGATGGCCTGGTCAGGGTTGACCTGTGCCATTTCAACGGCAAACCTTGCAAGAACGGAGTCCTCGAGCTCAGGATGAGACCCTTCGTCGTGCGTCAGAATCACGAGAAGCGTCGACTTTCCGTCCCTCGTGAGGTTGTACATGTCGGCGGTTCCATTACGCACACCTGTGAGTCCTGAGATTCCTGTTCGGCCGACATGGACGTCGTAGCCGCTAACCCTGAGGAGTCCAAGGACGAGGTCACCAAGTTCCATCGTTGCCGGATCGACGCCAATCGATCGAGATGAGAATCCGTTGGTCCGGAGAGTTCCACTGCCTGGGCAACCGGCTCAAGTGAAATACCAGTGGCGGACTGTGAAGCAACCGAGGCGTCCGCGATAACGCCGTGGACCACGGCGATTGGATCGTGCAGCGGCTCCGAAAGCACGCTGTCCGCACGATCGGGCAGGACTCCGGGATCCGGTAGATCGACCGTGCCCAAGACTTCCGGAGTACCGTCTCGCATTGCAGAGACCTCGATGCGGTGCACGTCATCGAGTGGCAGCCCGCCCATGGACTTGTCTCGAACATATTCGACCGCTGCCGCAGAGAGCAGCTCGATCAGATGCTGCCCTGCTGCGGCATCGCCGAGGGGCACTGCAAAGACCGTGTGTGCGGTATCGCCCCTGACGTGGAATTCGGTCACGATCGGCATTGGACGTTTCGGTACCGAGGCATCCGCTGTGAGCGACCGTTCGACGTTCTCACCCGCCCCCTTCATGGCATTGAAGACGAACACAACGAATCCAACAACGATGACGATGATCACGATCGTGGCGATAACGGTCAAGAGCTACTCCCTTAGGTTCCGGTTCGAATTGTAAGGGGCGCGGTGAGCTCAGCCGGCTTGGCGGTGTTCTGCGCAATCCTGCGCTCTTTGCGGATCTTGCGCCGCTCGCGCTCCGAGAGGGCTGCCCAGATGCCGAACTTCTCGCTCGATACGATCGCGAATTCGAGGCACTCCGCCTGCACGGAACACTCCCGGCATATGCCCTTGGCTGTGCGCGTTGACGCGCCGCGCTCAGGGAAGAACAGATCGGGGTCCGCGCCACGACAATTGGCAAAGTCCTGCCACGCCATGTCGATGCCTTCGGCTTCGAGGGCTTCAATGAGGTTTTCGAACACGCATTCTCCTACACCTGTGTAATTACAATATTGTCATTCAACCGTAGGCGCGCGCGCCTGTCAAGTGCGCCTTCGCGCGAATCGCTTGCAATGTCAAGGACCGATGAAGACCAGCACACATGCCGCTCATCTGTGGCACATGTGTGAGGCTCGCCTCGTCCATTGGCTCCCCCACCGGCCGAGTTACCGTTGGCGACACGAACGACGCGATAATCAACGTGTACGTCCGACCAAGGATGGTTCAGTGACAACCACGAAACGAGCTCCCGTCCACGACCGTCATGGCTGGCGCCAATGGCTCGGAGGGTTCTTCTCCTCCTCGGTCGGCATCAAATGGCTGATGGCGATCACAGGCATCGGACTCCTCCTCTATGTCCTTGCCCACCTCGTCGGCAACCTCAAGATCTTCCTTGGCGTTGACGCTGCAACTGGTGATTATCAGATCGACCTCTACTCCGAGGCCCTGAGGACACTCGGAGGACACATCGTTCCTGAGGGTTCGATCCTCCTTCTCTTCCGAATCGGCCTTACGGCGATGTTCATCATCCACATCTGGGCCGCTGTTGTGCTGACAAGACGGAACCTGTCGGCTCGTGGCAAGGACCGCTACGAGCACAAGAGGCACTACAACGAGGCGGATTACGCGAGCCGGACGATGCGCTGGTCAGGGACCATCGTCCTCCTGTTCCTGCTGTATCACCTCGCTGACCTCACGTTCGGGTGGGCGAACCCCGATTTCGTTCATGGCGCAGTGCACGACAACATGATCGCAAGCCTGTCCCAGCCTGCAGTGGCACTGTTCTACATGCTTGCGAATGTGACGCTCGCTGCGCACATCTACCACGGGGCCTGGAGCCTTTTCCAGACGATCGGGACCGCGAACCCGAAGTACAACGACTTCCGGCGATACTTCGCAGCGGCATTCGCCGCATTGATGCTTATCGGCAACCTCTCGATCCCGCTGGCCATCTGGGCCGGCTGGGTCACCTGATCGGAAGGGGCGATCATGACCGAACCCACGAACCTGCTCGACGCAAAGATCCCTGAGGGGCCGATCCAGGAGCATTGGGACAAGCACCGTTTCGACACGAAGCTCGTCAACCCTGCCAACAAGCGCAAGTACAAAATCATCGTTATCGGGACCGGTCTCGCCGGTGCATCCGCGGCCGCAACGCTCGGCGAACTCGGGTACGAGGTCGAGGTGTTCACGTATCATGACTCGGCGCGCAGGGCACACTCGATCGCTGCCCAGGGCGGCATCAACGCTGCCAAGAACTATCCGAACGACGGCGACTCGATCTACCGCCTCTTCTACGACACGGTGAAGGGTGGCGACTACCGCTCCCGCGAGTCGAATGTGTACCGACTGGCCCAGGTCTCGAATGAGATCATCGACCAGTCCGTTGCCCAAGGAGTGCCATTTGCCCGCGAGTACGGCGGACTCCTTGACAACCGCTCGTTCGGCGGAGCACAGGTGTCAAGAACGTTCTATGCCAGGGGCCAGACAGGACAGCAGCTCCTCCTCGGTGCGTATCAAGCACTCTCCCGCCAGATCGAACTGGGCACTGTCACGTTTCACAATCGATCAGAGATGCTCGATGTCGTCCTCAAGGACGACCGGGCTGTCGGCGTTGTGATCCGCGACATGGTGACCGGGGAGGTAACCCCCCACTCCGCACACGCTGTCCTGCTTGCCACCGGCGGCTACTCGAATGTCTACTTCTTGTCCACGAATGCAATGGCGTGCAACGGCACCGCTGCGTGGAGGGCGCACCGCAAGGGTGCATTCTTTGCAAATCCCAGCTTCACACAGATCCACCCGACGTGCATCCCTGCATCGGATGAGCACCAATCGAAACTGACGCTCATGTCAGAGTCGTTGCGCAACGATGGTCGCATCTGGGTCCCGAAGGAACCGGGTGACACCCGTGCGGCAGGCGACATTCCTGAGGATGAGAGGGACTACTACCTCGAGCGTCAATACCCGGCGTTCGGCAACCTTGTACCTCGCGATGTGGCGTCCAGAGCCGCCATGCGGATGATCGACGACAATCGAGGAATCGGACCGCTCCGCAATGGCGTGTACCTCGACTTCGAGAACGCAATCGAACGGCTCGGAAGAGCGAAGATCGAAGAGCGGTACAGCAACCTGTTCGAGATGTATGAACGCATCACCGACGAGGATCCGTACTCGGTTCCGATGCGGATCTACCCGGCCCCGCATTACACGATGGGTGGCCTGTGGGTTGACTACAACCTGATGACGACAGTTCCTGGCCTCTACGCACTCGGTGAGGCGAACTTCTCGGATCACGGTGCGAACAGGCTCGGTGCTTCGGCGCTCATGCAGGGCGTCGCGGATGGCTACTTCGTCATTCCGTACACGATTGGTGAGTTCCTTGCGGATTACCTGAACACAGAACCTGTCTCGACCCTTGACCCCGCATTCACAGAGGTCATCAACGATGTCAACACACGCACTGAGCGCTTCCTCCTCATCAACGGCAATCGCTCAGTCGATGACTTCCACAGAGAACTCGGCAACGTGATGATCGAGCATGTCGGCCTCGCCAGGGACCGCGACGGACTCACCAAGGCGATCCAAGACATCAAGGCGATCCGTGCGGAATTCTGGAAGGATCTCAAGGTGCTTGGCACATCGGACTCGTTGAACCAGTCCCTTGAGCGAGCTGGGCGCCTGGCTGACTTCCTCGAGATCGCGGAGCTGATGGCGATCGATGCCCTCAACCGTGAGGAGTCGTGTGGTGGCCACTTCCGGCTCGAACACCAGACTGAGGACGGCGAGGCGAGAAGGGACGACGAGAACTACGCCTACGTGGCTGCATGGGAGTGGAAGGGCGAGAATTGGCCCCAAACCCTCCACAAGGAGGCGCTTGAGTTCGAATACGTTGCGCTGAGCCAGAGGAGCTACAAGTAATGGACCTCACACTCAAGGTCTGGCGTCAGGCGGGACCAGAAGCGCTAGGCGAGTTCAAGACGTACGACGCCACGAATGTCAGCGAGGATGCATCGTTCCTCGAGATGCTCGACGAAGTGAACGAACACCTCAACGACATAGGCGAGGATCCGATCGCGTTTGATGATGACTGCCGCGAGGGCATCTGTGGAATGTGCGGTGTCATGATCAACGGCCATCCCCACGGCGAACAGAGCGGCACAGCAACCTGCCAGCTGCATATGCGGAAGTTCAACGATGGTGACTCGATCACGATTGAGCCGTGGCGTGCAACCGCGATGCCGGTCATCAAGGATCTCATCGTTGACAGGGCGCCCCTCGACAGGATCATCGAGGCTGGCGGCTACATCTCCATCAACACGGGTGCCGCGCCAGACGCGAACATCATCGCAGTACCCAAAGAAGCTGCAGAGGCTGCGATGGATGCCGCTTCCTGTATCGGATGTGCCGCGTGCGTGGCTGCGTGTCCGAACAGTGCAGCGAACCTGTTCACGGCAGCCAAGATCAACCATCTCAGCCTCCTCCCCCAGGGCCAGCCGGAGCGGTGGTCAAGGGTGGTTGCGATGGTCGAAACCATGGAGGAGTACTTCGGATCATGCACCAATCACGGTGAGTGCGAATCCGCATGTCCGAAGAATATCTCGATCGACTTCATCGCCATGATGAACCGCGATTATGTGAAGGCCCAGTTCAAGAACTTCGCACGGACTGGCCAGTAGTCCGGGCGTCGCCCGCTCCTTCTCGCCATCTCGTTCGACGTCTGTCTTCGGAATAGCTGCCGACCCGAGATGGTTCTCTGCCCTACCGAATGAGGAGAAAACCGTGACAACGCTTACCCGTGGACGCGTGCGCGTCGAGGATGGACAGAAGAGGATCAGGGCACAGATCGGTGGAGTGACCGTTGCCGACTCCGCCAATGTGAAGATGGTTTGGGAGATTCCTTACTTCCCGACCTACTACTTCCCTCAGGATTCTGTGCGCATGGATCTACTGACCGATTCAGGAGAGACGAAGCGCTCGCCGAGCAGGGGCACCGCGAACCTCAACGACATCACGGTCGCTGACCGAACTCTGGCACACGCTGCCCGAGTGTGGAACGAATCGAAGATCGAAGACGTAGAGGGTTATGTCTCGTTCGAATGGGCGGCGATGGATGCGTGGTTCGAGGAGGACGCAGAAGTCCACGTCCACGCTCGGGATCCACATACCCGCATCGACATTCTTCCGAGCTCGAGAACTATTCGGGTTGAAGCCGACGGAGTCGTCGTTGCTGAATCGAACAGGGGCAGCTTCCTGTTCGAGACGGGGCTCCCTGTGCGCTACTACCTGCCGAAGACCGATGTCCACTTCGAGTACCTGGCTGCGACAGATACATCCACGGGCTGCCCGTACAAGGGGACGGCTCGTTATTGGTCAATCGATGTTGGGAATGGCGAGCACACAGACGTTGTGTGGGGTTATGACACCCCAGTTCAGGAATCCCAAGATATTGCTGGTCTGGTCGCGTTCTACAACGAGAAGCTCGACATCTATATCGATGGTGTCCTCGAGGAGAAGCCGAAGACCATGTTCAGCTGACGTCCCCTTTCTCTGGACCCCAACTGCCGGGTACACTCGCAGGCGAAAGTTGTCCAACGAAAGGACCATCCGTGGCCACGTTTCTTAGCGAAGATCACTTCACCGCCGCCCGTGAGGGACTCAACTCCGATCCGGGATTCAATGGTGCGATCGCAAACGTCGATCTCTCCGTTCAGTTCGATGTATCCGGCGCACCCGAGGGCGAAGTCACCTACTACCTCAAGGTCGCCGATGGTTCGATAGCAACCGAGCTCGGACCGCTCGAAGGCGCCGATGTCACCGTTTCATCCGATTACGAGACATCCCAAGCAATCTCAAAGGGCGAGCTGAATGTGCAGATGGCGTTCATGACCGGCAAGATCAAGGTTGGCGGCAACATGGCGAAGATCATGATGCACCAGAGCGTGCTCAACGAGTACGCACGTGTGCTCTCCGGTTTGGATATCGAGTACTGAGCCGAGGCAGCAAACCAAGGCAATGAGAGAGGGCGCCCGAGTGGGCGCCCTCTCCTTGTTAGATGGTGATTGAGATCAGCCGGGCTTGACAGCATCCTTGAAGGACTTGCCAGCCTTGAACGCTGGAACTCGTGTCGCCGCAACGTTGATCGGCGCACCCGTTTGTGGGTTCCGGGCAACCCGAGCCGCGCGGTCGCGTGCCTCAAACGTACCGAAGCCTGTGATCTGAACCTTGCCGGTGGCAACGACTGCGCCGACGATGACGTCAAGCGTTTCGTTGACCATTCTGTCGGCCGTTGCTTTGGACTCGCCTGTGTTGCGAGCCACAGCCTCGATCAGTTCGCCCTTGTTCATTGAGAAACCTCCTCATGTCCACGACGTTCGTGGATCGAATAACACGGGTGTAACTATACCCAGCGCCGGTTACTCCAGCAACAATAGGACTTTATGGACTGCCGCACGAACGCGAATTGGGTAAAGTAGCTTCCGGACCCGGAGGCAATCCTTTGAAGAAGAACTGGACGAAGATCGCTCTTGCTCTCGGACCTGTGATCATGATGGGGTCGATCACCTGGGAGTACGCACGCAACAGCGCTGACTACACCTACCTCGTTCAGCCATGGTCAATGCGTGGGTACGAGTCGATCCATGGCTGGATCATCTTCGTCGTCGCTGTCCTCCTCCTTATCGGTGGACTGTTCACGTCAATGGAACGCTCAATGCAACCCCGATACTCAGCATTGATCGTCGGATACATCGTGCTCGGCGCAACTGTGTTCGCAGCGTTCTTTGCGAAGGACGCCATCACCGTCACGTTCAGCACGCTGTACATCATCTTTCTGTCCTCCATGCTGGCTGCAGCGATATCGCTGTCGCTGCGCAGCATCAAGGGTGACAGCAACAAGTGGCTCCGCAGGTCGCTGCTGACCTTTGTCCCAATATTCGTCGGGTTGTATCTCCTCCTGACCGCAACCGCGGCGGGGACCAGTGTCACGGTCGAGACATGGCTCCTCGTATTCATCATGATGCTCTCGATCGGAGTCATGTCGCTAGCGATCAAGCCAGTGGACATGGGCGCGAACCGCATGATGATCATCGCCACGCTGTTGGGCGGGGCAGTCGTCTGGTTCTCTGCCGGTGCCATCAGGCAGTCCTTCATCGAGATCCAGCTGGAGACCGATCAAGGTGGCGGCCTGTACGGAATTGCGGCCCAATACAAGGACACGCAAGCCGCCCTCGGCTGGTGGATCGCCGGGTTCGGCACCTTCATCATCTTCATCGGCGCCGTTGGCCTATGGGCCAAGCGGAGGGACATCGTGGCTGCGATCGCTCGAGCAAAGAAGCAGCGTGAAGCCGCAGATGAGTCCTCACGAGAGATCCAGGAAGCCGCAGAAGCCTATGCCCGCGAGCATGAAGGTGCAGCGGCCAACTA
>PVMK01178196.1_pt1 | contig 13583 bp, 17 predicted proteins | sample 1853481 | NCBI WGS metagenome assembly PVMK01 (sample SAMN08533507, study PRJNA380276) | Marine sediment metagenome, whole genome shotgun sequencing project. | reverse complement strand
TACCTCCTAAGAGAAACCCAAAACCCGTTGCCCCACAGTCCCCCTCCTGGCCTGTGGGGCTTTTTTTCTTAAATATCAAAGTCAGAGAAAATCTTGCTTCTCTACCAAGCGGTAATGCAAAATGGCTGTATGATAGCTATAATACTTTAGCTCCTCTTATTTGAGAGCCATAACCAAAGGATATATCAATGTTTAAAGCCAAAGCCTATTCAGCTTCCAGCGCCACCTCACCGCTGACCCTTGACAGCATCCAGCGTCGCGAGCCCAGCGAACGTGACGTGCAGATCGAGATACTGTTCTGCGGCATTTGCCACTCAGATCTTCATACGGTACGTAACGAGTGGAGCAGCGTTATGCCCACGACCTATCCCTGCGTGCCAGGTCACGAGATTGTCGGCCGTGTCATCAAGGTCGGCAGCGATGTCAAGAGCTTCAACCCGGAAGATATAGTCGGGGTCGGTTGCTTGGTTGATTCAGACCAGTCTTGTCCTGCGTGCCAGGCCAATGTCGAACAGTTTTGTCCTGACTCAACTTTCACTTACAACTCAGCGGATAAACACCTCGGCGGTGTGACCTACGGTGGTTACTCAGAGAGTATTGTTGTTGATGAGAAGTTTGTGCTTAAAATTCCCGGCAACCTCAACCTGGCCGGAGTCGCGCCACTATTGTGTGCGGGGATCACGACCTATTCACCTATCCGTCGTTGGGGCGACATCAAAGGGAAGAAAGTCGGCGTGGTCGGTCTTGGTGGCCTCGGACACATGGGGGTCAAGTTCGCCAGAGCGTTTGGAGCCCATGTGGTTGTCTTTACAACCTCACCGGGCAAAAAGGACGATGCTGTGCGTCTCGGTGCCGATGAGGTCATCATCTCTACCGATGCAGAACAAATGAAGAAACACGTCGGTAGCTTTGACTTTATTCTTGACACCGTATCGGCCGATCACGATATCAACGTTTACTTGGGCATGCTGCGCATGGACGGCACCATCACCCTGGTTGGCGCACCTGAGAAGCCGTTGGCCGTCTCTGCTTTCGCCTTGATCTTCGGCCGTAAAAACCTCAACGGTTCACTGATTGGCGGGCTTAAGGAAACCCAGGAGATGCTTGACTTCTGCGGCGAACACGACATCACCTCCGATGTTGAGGTCATTCCCATTCAAAAGGTCAATGAAGCCTATGAGCGTTTGGTCAAATCAGATGTGAAGTACCGCTTCTCCATCGATATGGCTTCGCTAAAATCAGAATAAATAAATGGTCGGGGGTGCGTATAGTATGTGCCCTCGACTATATCTTCAGGGGGTTTTTATAAATCAAGATTTGCAGTAACGGCTCAAACTGCAAGATATGTTTACTGTAAATCCTCTCGCATCTGGTTCTCGGTGGGCGTCAAGATAGTTGCTGCTATAGGTGACCCGAATGGCGTACAAGCTAATAACCGTAATTGCGATACCAAAACTGCGTGTACGGATAAGGCTTATACCCTGAATCATAAGGGTGGCTGTGTGGGTCATCGTCCTGGCCGACGTAGTACGGGTAGGATGGGTCCGAATTGCTGTGAATGCCATAACGGAACGGGATGTCCCACAGGTGGATTTCGGTCATGTCAAAAATCGGATAGTCGAATTCGTGCTCTCCTGATAGCCTGGATTCCAGGCCGAGTACAACTCCCGCCAGAGTGACCAGCGTCCCCGGTTCGTAAATTGCCGGATCGAGTATTTTGGATGTTCTCACCAGGAAAAGGCGACCAGCGTCATCAAGATAAATAGGCTCACCCCAACGGTTCAACTGCCATTCTATAACTTCCAGGACACTGCCTTCTTCACTACTTTCTATTGAAATGACAACTCCTCCAATGAGAAGATGCTGGTCAAGAAATGCTGCGGGGTTCTCACTGACCATAGCGAAAGTTATTTGTGGATCAATTTGATCACGGGCTTCTTTGGTGATCGGGTGAGTACAGGAGACAAGGAGAAGGGCTAACAAGGTTGTGGCCAAATGTAAAGTTTGTGCAAATTTCATCTGATATCCTCTGATTGATAACCGTTTAACAGATTATATCAGAAAGAGGTGCTGAGTTAAATGTATGTAGGGGACTGTCATTTGTTGACCTGGAAAATATGAATTTGCTAGAGTGCCGCAGCAGAAAGATTATCACTCGAAGCAGGAGCCTCTTTTGACCCACATTGAATTTATAAAACTGGAACGTCCGGAACGTGCCCGGGTTCTCTGTGAACTGGCTGAAGAGTTTTATCTTGCTGGGCAACGAGTTCTGGTGATGGTGCAGGACGACAATCAGGGCGTGACTCTTGACCGCTTCATGTGGAGCTGGAAGAAGGGTGCTTTTGTGCCACATGTTTATCAAAATGGTTCCATCGAATGTCACGACGAGTCGGTGGTCATCGTTGCTAACGAAGAGAATCCGAACGGATCCGAGGTCTTGTTGATGGGAGTACCTTGCAGCCTGGAGTTTATCCGGCATTTTCGACATGTGATTGACTTCGCCGAAGCATTCGACGAGACACGTCTGGAAGTATCGCGTGAACGCTTTAAGGAATATCGGGAAAATGGATTTGCACCAGTCATGCGTAAATAACGGTGGTCCGGCTAGCATGGTCAGGCTGGGTCATGTGCCGCAGCTTGATGATGAAATTCAACTGTCGGCAGAGGCTCTTGCGGCGCTTTCTCACTGGCATGCAAGACTCGGTGAGGTGCTGACAGTGGTCGATCCCGAGGCGACGTCTTACCTCGCACGGATAACCTGTCTTGATCCTGAACAGGCCACCTGTGTGCCGTTTCAACGTCTGACGAAAACTGTAGAGAGCCAGCTACGCATCGAAGTTTACCAATCGCTGCCCGACAAAGAGCATTTTGAAGTTGTGCTGCAGACGTTGACGGAACTTGGCGTTGCTCGTATTGTGCCATTGGAATCTCAGCATTCTTCGACTCTTGAAGAACGTGACAGTCTGCAGAAAAGCTTCCATCGCTGGTCGGAAGTGATTAATGGGGCGTCTCGTCAATGCCGACGTGCCATACTGCCAGAACTCCTGTCGGTACACGCTTTCACAGAAGCACTTGCTTGTGCCAGTACTGCAGAATTGAAGCTAATGCTTTATGAGAGTGACGTGTCCTGGTCTTTCACAGAGGGGATTGGTTCATTTAAGCCGCAAAGTATTGCTCTGTTGATTGGTCCGGAAGGTGGTTTCTCTCAAGACGAAGTTGAACAGGCCCAGACGGTAGGCTTTCTTCCTGTCAGTCTCGGACCACGTATTTTGCGTACCGAAACGGCGGCTATTGTTGCTACGGCATTGGCGCAGGGTTACCTTGGTGATTTGGGATGAAGAAGCTATAAGTTGTTAGCTGTAAGAAAAATCTATTAAGCTCAAAGAACCTTTACTTAGCGATTGATTCAAGAACTAATTTTTTTTTACAGCTTACAGCTTAGGGTTTAAATATGAATCTCAATAATCTCAGTGTTGTCCTTGTCGAATCCCGTGGCGAACGGAATATCGGTTCTGTAGCCCGTGCCATGGCTAATTTCGGTGTAACCGATCTGCGCCTTGTGGCTCCTAAAGTTGATCACCTTGATGACGAAGCCCGCAAGATGGCGGTCAAGGCGAGCGTTCTGCTGGAGCAGGCGACTCTTTATCCTGATCTGAAGTCGGCTCTTAACGATTGCCATTACGCTTATGCGACCACTCGTCGTTTTGGTAAATACCGGGTTGATTTCCATCATCCTGATAGCGCAGCAGAAGAGTTGCTGCCTCTGCTTGACGGCGGACGTGTTGCCATGGTCTTTGGTCGCGAAGATAAAGGCTTGAAAACAGAGGAGTTGGATCTTTGCCAACGCCTGATCACGATCCCGACCGGTGGCAGTATCGCCTCTATGAATCTGGCCCAGTCTGTGGTCATCTGTCTCTATGAAGTGGCTAAACAGCATGGTGAGGCAAGTGGTAAGGGGCAGGGGAACAGAAAGCTGGCGACCGTTGAGCAGCTGGAAGTTCTCTTTGATCATATGCGTGACACTTTACTCAAGATCAAATACCTGAACCCGCAGAATCCTGAACATATCATGCGCTCCTATCGGCAGATGTTTGGACGCGCAGCTTTGGATGAGCGCGAAGTCCGCATCCTGCGTGGTCTTATGAGTGAGATAGATCTTGTTGAAGAAGAGCGGCTTGAACTGCTTGGTAAATCTAATGACAACGATTAAAGAAGAGCACATGTTAATTAAAGAGGAATTTCTGGCTAACGGCCTGCAGATCAAGTTTAGCGATGAGAGTAATCGCTATTTCGGCGATTATCACAGGGTCTGTGTGGTGGCCACAATCATTTGCAATTTGCACGATTTGCCGCAGGCAACCGCTGATGATGAAGCCTTTCGTAGTCAGACTATCGAGACCCTTGGTGAGCAGCTGTCCATTGTAAAACGTTTCGAACGGATGGGGGTCGCATCAGCGGATGTTGATGAGGTCCGTAATGCTTTGGTTGACGACTTTCTGCAGCATACTTCTGCTTATATTTCACGTCCTGGCTATCTGAAATCCCTCGTCAATGCTGAATTGAAAAAGGGCACTACGCATCGTTATTATGGTTGAAATCATCAAAGACCTCGACATCTCCTCTCTTGTTCATGGCGGGCGTGGGCTTGGTCGTCACGACGGCAAGGCTGTTTTTGTGCCTATGACGATGCCCGGCGATCGCGTCTCCTGTCGGGTGATCAAATCTAAACGAAGATATGTTGAGGCTGAGCTGCATGAGGTTCTTGTGCCTTCACCACTGCGACGTGAGCCTCCATGTCCATTTTTTGGTTCTTGTGGCGGTTGCCAGTGGCAACATATTCCCTATGCAGAACAGACTCGTTGGAAAGAGAAAACTTTTTCTGACCTGATGACCCGCAACCAAGTCGTTGCCAATAACCGTATCAAACCGATCATTCCTGCCCCGGATGAATGGAACTACCGAAACCGGGTTCAACTTAAGTGCCATTTTACTGCTGGGGAGCTTGTTGTCGGTTTTTACCAGCACGGTTCACACATTGTGGTCGATGTCGATAAATGCCTGCTGATTGCGCCACCGATACAGAAGACTCTGGACCTTTTACGCAACGAGCTGCCGGAGATGCCTTGTCAGGATTGTCTTTCACAGGTTGATCTGGCTTGTGGTGATGACGACGAAGTCAGAATCATTTTGCATACTCTTCCCAAAGGTCGTCGGCAGCTAAGGACATGGTTACAGGAATTTTCTGGTCGTCATCAAGTTAACGCCTGCATACAGTCTGGCGGCAAGGGCTCCCTCGAGGTTGTCAACGGTGAGAGTGATTTGACTATCAAGGTTGATCAACCAGAAATTGCTCTTCGTTATGGTCCCGGTGGTTTTGTGCAAGTCAATTCAGCCCAAAATCGCAATATGATTTCAGCTATGCTGGAGCTGCTCGCATTGGACGGCACGGAAAACGTACTTGATCTTTTTTGCGGTATGGGCAACTTCAGCTTGCCTGTTGCCCGCAGGGCAGGTCGGATCGTCGGTGTTGAGGATTATGCCCCATCCATTGCCAGCGCCCGTATCAATGCCGCAGCCAATAAAATCAATAATGTTGAATTCTATGCTGCCGATGCAGCCACTATCATGGCCCGTTATCAGTCTGCTACTGATCTGGATCTGGTCATTCTTGATCCACCGCGTTCCGGAAATTACCAGACAAGCAGTGAATTACTGAAGGTGCTGCCAGAACGGATACTTTATGTCTCTTGCGACCCAGCGACTCTGGCTCGCGATTTGACACCTCTGGTCAATGATGGCTATGAAGTTCTTTCCAGCCAGCCTTTTGATCTCTTCCCGCAAACCTGGCATATTGAAAGCATGACTTTGTTGGGCAGGGTGTAGGACTCCAAGGCTGGAGGTCTGGAGGCTGCAAAGCTAGCCTCTGGAGCTTTATAGCTTTACAACCTTGCTCATGATTTTCCTTGCATTGGCCTGCGAACTTTGATACTAAATCTGTAATTAACTTTTCATATGAAAAGTGAGCCTGACGGCTCGCTTTTTTTTGTTTTGGAATACAACCAATGCAACAAGAAAACCTGACAAAAATTGAGACGCTGGTGATGCCGATCCTTGATGACCTTGGCTTTGAAATGGTCGATCTGCAAATGCAGCAAGATGGCCGCCAATTGGTTTTGCGTATTTTTATCGATAAGCCTGGTGGCATCACTCTCGATAATTGTGTTGCAGTGAGCCGGGAAGTCAGCGCGATTCTTGAAATAGAAGATCCGATCAAATCAGCTTATCGCCTTGAAGTTTCATCACCAGGGCTCGATCGGCCTTTGAAAAAACCGGCTGATTTTGAACGTTTTTCCGGGCAAAAAATCAAGCTGAAAACGCTGCATCTGATTGATCCTGATCAGCGTGGTCATACCCGTAAAACTTTTTTCGGTACTTTGCTCGGTTTTGAGAATGATCACGTTCGCCTTGAGCAAGACGATAAAAAGGGTGGGCTGGCATTAATCCCGCTGGCTGAAATTGAAAAAGCAAACCTGGAAGAAGAGTTTTAATTTAACGATTTACCAAATACAGACTTCAACAGCAGCCATTACCGCAGAGGCGGAGGGCATGCAGGGGGAAGGTATGAATATCAACCTTAATCACATTATCGACCAAGTGGTCAAAGACAAGGGCATTGAGCGTGATGTATTGGTCGAAGCTTTGGAAGCTGCGGTATTATCTGCGGCAAACAAAAAGTATCGTAATACACGCGACCTCGAAGCTCACTTCAACCATGAGATCGGTGAAGTTGAGGTTTTCGAGTTTGTCACTGTCGTTGATGAGGTGGAGAACTCCTACCAGGAAATAGACATTAATGAAGCGAAGGAAATCGATCCTGAGGTCGAGAATGGTGACTCCCTGGGAATGAAGATGGATGCGAGCAGTTTCAGTCGTATTGCTGCTCAGACTGCCAAACAAGTGATCATTCAAAAAGTTCGTGAAGCTGAACGTGAGGGTATCTACAACGAATTCAAGGATCGTCTTGGTGAATTGGTCAACGGTATCGTCCGTCGCTATGAGCGTGGCGATCTAATCATCGACCTTGGCCGTACCGAAGCACTGCTTCCACACCGTGAGCAGGTCCCCCGCGAAAACTATCGTCAGGGTGACCGGGTACGTGCATACATCTCTGATGTGCGCATGGCCACCAAAGGACCGCAGATCATTCTTTCAAGGACGCATCCTAGTTTACTGATTGAACTGTTCCGCATGGAAGTCCCTGAAGTTTCTGAAGGCATTGTAGAAATTATGGCCGTCGCCCGTGAGCCAGGTAGCCGAGCCAAAATCGCTGTGTCCTCCAATGATCCTGATGTCGATCCAATTGGTGCTTGTGTTGGTATGCGTGGCGCTCGTGTGCAGAATGTGGTCTCAGAATTGCGTGGTGAGAAGATAGATATTATCAATTGGACGCCTGATATCGCTCGTTTTGCTTGCGCTGCACTTTCACCAGCCGAAGTCACCAGAGTCTATGTCGATAATGATGAGGAATCTTTGGAGATGATCGTTCCTGATGATCAACTGTCTCTGGCGATTGGTAAAAAAGGACAAAATGTCCGTCTGGCTGCTAAATTGACCGGATGGAAGATCGATATTATGAGTGAGACGCGTGCTGCAGAAGCTGATCTCGAAGAGTTACTTAGCGGTGGCGGTGGCGATGAGGAGTCTGAAGAGACTGCTGTCGCTGAACTTTACAGTGCTATGACTGCCAAAGATGCGATTGCTGCAATTAAGTCATCTGAATCGACTGAAGAGATAACAAGTATGGCCGAAGGTGAAGAACGTGTGACTGTATTACGTGCCTTAGAAGCCAGAGCGGCTGAATTAACCGACGCGGAGAGTGCGGAGTAGAGGTGACAAAGGTTCATAGCCAACCTCAACGCACCTGCCTGGGTTGTCGTCAGGTCAAGAACCAGGACCAGTTGGTTCGATTTGTCCGCTCACCGGATGGTGGGATTCTGACCGACCTCAAGGGGCGGTTACCGGGCCGCGGAGCTTATCTCTGCAACAGTCGCAGTTGCATCGAAACAGCTGTAAGCAGGAAGCAGTTTGATAGAACATTTCGGCAACCTTGCCAGCCGATTACGGTTGACCAACTTGCTGATGGTATAGCACGGGAGTTGCTTGCGCATATGGCCAGCCTGCTTGGTATGGCGCGCAAATCAGCACAATTCGTTTCTGGCGGTAATGCCGTACAAGACGCCCTGACGCGAAGGAAGCCTCTGGCTGTTGTTGTCCTGGCCAGAGACATCTCACCACAGATTGGTGAAAAGGTCAGGCGTAAGGCGGAAGTGCAAAAAGTAATTACGACGAAATTGTTCGACAAAATAGAGCTTGGTCGCATTCTCGGGCGTGCGCAAAGAAGTGTTGTTGGTTTGCCCGATGGAAAGTTGGCGGAGGCATTTTTAAGTGATTTGCTCCGATATCAGGATATCTCAGGGGAAAGTTGATGGCTAAAATTCGTGTTTATGAATTAGCGACCAAATTGGGCTTGGACAACAAGGTAATCGTTGACAAACTCAATCAGGCCGGTATTGAGGTCAAGAACCATATGAGTGCACTTGAAGAAGAGGTCGCCCTCAAGTTTGAGACTGGCCTGACCAGTCAGACTGACGAGAATGTTGAAGTCAAAGTCAGTGAGGAGCGTATCAGCTCAGGGCTGATCCGCCGTCGCCGTAAGACAGTTGTTAAAAAGCCGGAGCCTGAAGAAGTTGCTCCTGAGGCAACAGAACCTGCCGCTGTCGAAGAGGCTCCTGAGGTTGCAGAAACAGCCGAAAAGATAAGTGCTACTTCTGCTGAAGAGCCTGCTGTAGGTATGCGCCGGTTGATGAGGCCCCTGCCGGGAAAGTTAAAGAACCTCAGGCAGAGGTTGAAGTTGTAGCATCCGAAGCTCCTGCCGAAAAGAGCTACTCCTGCGAAGAAGAAAGTAAAGAAGGAAACGAGCAACACCGCCAAGATACTTGGTCGGGTTGAATTGCCGACTCCTGCTGTGCGGCCTCGTCGCCAGGCGCTACTCCTGAGAGAGGCAAAAGGCCAGCGCCCGGGGCCCGCACCCGTCCGGATCGGCCCAAGTCGTCCTTCTGCGCCCCGTGGCCCTGCTCCAACACCCATGATGGCACCGGATGTTCTTGCAGAAAAGGAGGGTCGTTCCAACAAGAAGAAAAAGAAGGGTGGGCGCGATACTGCTGGTCGTCCTGAGTCTGGTGGCCCGCGGCGCAAGAGCAAGAGAGAGGTTTATGAGCCGGATCGCAATGAGCGCTTCCGTAAAGGCCGTAAAGCCAATCGTCCTGCCAAGAAGACCGAGATTACCCAGTCGAAGGCGATCAAACGGAAAATCAAAATTACTGACGTTATTACGATTGGCGAATTGGCCAAGCGGATGGGAGTCAAGGCTAACGACCTGATTAAAGAGTTGATGGGTCAGGGACAGATGGTTACTATCAACCATCCCCTTGATTACGAGTCAGCAGCGATTCTGGCCTCAGAATTCGGTTATGAAGTTGAAAACGTTGCTTTCGACGAGGATACCCTCCTTGCTCATTCAGGCCTCGATATCGAAACAGAAGACGACGAAAACCAGGTACCACGCCCACCGGTAGTTACTATCATGGGGCACGTTGACCATGGTAAGACCCGTTTGCTTGACGTGATGAGCGAAGCGAATGTCACTAAAGGTGCGGCTGGTGGTATCACTCAGCATATCGGTGCCTATGATGTCGATATTGACGGCAACAAAATGACTTTCCTCGATACTCCTGGTCATGAAGCCTTTACGGCGATGCGAGCCCGTGGTGCTGATGTGACTGATATCGTGGTATTGGTTGTTGCAGCTGACGATGGTGCCATGCCGCAAACCCGTGAGGCGATCAACCACTCCAAAGCTGCCGGTGTGCCGATCATTGTCGCTGTTAATAAAATTGACAAGCCCGGGGCTAACCCGGAGAAGGTCATGCAGGAACTTTCCGAGTTGGACCTTCTGCCGGAAGAGTGGGGTGGAGAGACTATCTACGTCAATGTCTCTGCCAAGGAAAAGACCAATATCGATAAGCTGCTGGAGATGATCCTGCTGCAAGCTGAAATTCTTGAGCTTAAAGCTGACCCGACTAAGCGTGCCCAGGGAACCGTCGTTGAGGCTCGCCTCGATAAAGGTCGTGGTCCTGTTGCTACGGTTCTGGTCCAAAAAGGTACACTGAAAGTTGGTGATCCAATCGTTGCCGGCCTCCATTATGGTCGAGTCAGATCGATGGCCAATGATCGTGGTCAAGTGATTACCGAAGCTGGTCCGTCTTTCCCTGTTGAAGTCACTGGTTTGACTGGTGTGCCCGAAGCCGGTGAATCCTTCCATGCAGTCGAAGATGAGAAAATTGCTAAGGACGTCGCTCAGCATCGTCATCATAAGATCCGTGAAGCAGAGTTGGCCAGAAGCAGTAAAGTCTCTCTGGAGGAACTCTACGCACGCATTCAGGAAGGTGATGTCAAGGAGCTCAAGGTCATTGTTAAGGCCGATGTTCAGGGTTCTGCCGAAGCCGTTTCAGGAACCTTGACGAAGCTTTCGACTGCTGCCTGTCGTCTGATTGTGATTCACTCCGGTGTTGGCGGGGTAACTGAAACAGACATCAGTTTGGCTTCCGCTTCTGATGCCCTTGTCCTCGGCTTTAACGTCCGGCCAGCTCCCAAGGCCACTCGCCTTGCTGAACTTGAGAATGTCGATATCCGCCTTTACAGTGTTATCTACGATGCGGTTAATGACATTAAGGATGCTATGGAAGGTTTGCTCGCGCCGACTCTTAAGGAAGAGGATCTTGGCCGCGCCGAAGTCCGCGAGGCGTTCAATGTCACCAAAGTTGGTACCATCGCCGGTTGTTATGTTGTCTCCGGCAAGATTCTGCGTAATGCTCATGCTCGTCTGTTACGCGACGATGTGGTTGTCTGGACCGGCAAGCTTACTTCTTTGCGACGCTTCAAGGATGATGTTAAAGAAGTCAGCAACAATTACGAATGTGGTATCGGTCTGGAGAATTATAACAATATCAAACCCGGTGATATTATCGAGGCTTACGAAATCAAGGAGTTCAAGACAAAACTTTAACCTGAATCAGTGAGATCCTCGTCCAAGATGAGATTGTCTGGCAATGGGAGCCTCTGGGCATTGGGAAACCTCTGGACAAAGGGAAACCGATATGGTGATCGGTGTGCTACAGTTGGATCTGCGCCTGCATGGAACGCAGAATCTCAAGCAGAAGCGTAGCGTTATCCAGAAGCTCCTGACGCGTTGCCGCAATCGCTTCCCGGCCAGTTGCTCCGAAGTTGGTCATCAAGACCTCTGGCAAAGATCGCTGCTTGGCTTTGCTGTTGTCAGCTCGTCTGAACAGGTGATTGCGCCAATTCTTACCCGTATTGAAGAAGAAATCCTGGCGTCTGGTGAGCTTGATCTGATCAACGCTGATCTAGAATTTATCCATTACTGAATAGAGATATTAAAAGTGTCATCACAACGTGCACAAAGGGTGGCAGAGACCATCCATAAAGAAATATCCAGTCTCCTGATCAAAGGACTTAAAGACCCACGTATTGGCTTTGTTACTATTACATCGGTCGATGTCACTTCTGATCTGCGCCAGGCGCGAGTCTATTACACCCTGATGGATACTCGAGCGGGGCTGGGGCGCGATGACGCTCGTCAAGAGACGCAAGAAGGTCTCAATAGCTGCTCCTCCTACATCCGTCAACAACTTGGCCGCCAGTTGCGTCTGCGCTTTATTCCCGAAATTCATTTCGAGTATGATGCCTCTTTCGATTACGGTCAAAACATCGAAAAGCTCCTCAGCGAAGTCAAAACCGATAAACAACAAGATGATTGAACCAATTCTGCAACTAATCGGCCGTAGCCAGACATTTTTGATCGCTTCTCACGAAGGACCTGATGGGGATGCGATCGGTTCAACCCTGGCTTTGACGAATATGTTGCGGGCTATGGGTAAGGATGTGGTTGCCTACAATCATGACCCTGCTCCGTTGGATTATGCTTTTCTGCCCGGTTTCGATACGATTGTTGCCTCGCTGGATGAGTCAGAAACTTTTGATGCAGGTTTTGTCCTCGATGCCGGTGAATTGAGCCGAGCCGGAGCCTGGATTCGCGAACGCTGCCAGACTCTCGTCAATATTGACCACCATCCTTATTCTGAAGACTTCGGCGACATCTATTATGTCGATACTGAGGCCTGTGCTACTGGCGTTCTGATTTATCGCTGGTGGCAGGCCGCGGAACAGAACATTTCGCTTGATATTGCCACCTGTATCTACACGGCCATCCTCTCTGACACCGGTTCTTTTCGCTATTCCAATGCCAACCCTGAAGCTTTTCAAGTTGCGGGGAAATGGTTGGTCTCGGTGTTGATCGTGGTCGATTGCTTCGGGCCTTTACGAAAGTCAGGAGTTTGAGCGTTTGCGCCTGCTGGCTCTCTCTCTGCCCACGCTGCGTGCACTTCTGAACTGCGGTCTCTATGCTTCAATAGCTGTGACCCTGGATATGTATGAGAGCGCTGGTCAAGCGAGGAACATACGGATCGTTTTATCAATTATCCCAGGTCGATTCGTGGTGTCGAGGTGGCAATCTTTTTCCGCCAGCTTGACAGAAGACAGCTCAAGGTCGGATTCCGCTCCAAGGGAATATCGATGTCGGTGCTCTGGCCCGGGCGATGAACGGTGGTGGTCACCATAATGCCGCGGTGCAACGAGTTGAAGGTCCCTGGAGAGTGTCCAGGGATGGGTTTATGACCGTGTTGCCGAGTTGATTGCCGAGCTACGATGAACGGCGTACTGATTATCGACAAACCCCAGGGCAAGACCTCTTTCGACATCGTCCGGCAAGTGCGCCGTATGTGTAAGGTCCGTCGTGTCGGCCATGCTGGCACACTTGACCCGCTTGCAACCGGAGTCTTGCCGGTTGCGGTTGGATGGCAACACGGCTTGTTGAGTACATGATGGCAGGCGATAAGAGTTATCAGGCGACCATGAGCTGGGGTCGTCTACTGATACTCAGGATTCGGAAGGTCAGATCCTTGAAGAAAAAGATTGGCAGCATGTTGACCGAGCCGCTCTTGACGACGCTGTTGCTCAACTTTGTCGGCGAGATTGATCAGCTGCCACCGATGTACTCCGCGCTTAAAAAAGACGGCAAGCGCTCTACCAGCTGGCACGTCAAGGGATCGAGGTTGAGCGAAGCGCCGTCCGGTACGCATAGACAGTTTAGTGGTCGATGAATTTGCTCCACCCTTGGTCACCTTTACTGTCCGCTGCACTAAAGGAACCTACGTAAGGACTCTCTGTCATGATATTGGACACATGTTGAACTGTGGTGCTCACATGACTGCCTTACGCCGATTGTCATGCGGTAATTTTGATACGTCTGTAAGCCATACCCTGGAGGAGCTGCAGGAACTTGTGGAGCAGGGCAAGGCTTTGCCGTTTTTGACTCCTGCGGAAGTTTTGGTTGACTGGCCAGCACTAACTGTTTCTGGAGCTGTTCTGGGTCGTTTGCAAGATGG
>PVMK01163212.1_pt1 | contig 13583 bp, 15 predicted proteins | sample 1853481 | NCBI WGS metagenome assembly PVMK01 (sample SAMN08533507, study PRJNA380276) | Marine sediment metagenome, whole genome shotgun sequencing project. | reverse complement strand
GCCGACGCCTGCGTACACACTTGGATAAAACGCTCCGACGCTAGAAATCGATGCACCGGCCTCCGCGCTCCCAGTCACCATAGCGGGTTGGATCGAGGCCCTTCGGGCCACCGGTTTCCGGAGGACGCATTTGTGTATTACCCACTGAAACAGGCTTCGAGTCACCGCCGTAGTCCGCCGAATGGGTGGATAATTCCTCATCCTGCGGACTCAGATCGGAAACTGTTCTTTTACTCATGCTCGAACCAGGTGCTGGCATGGGCAATAGTGTGCCAGAATGACCGCCGCATTTCACCAGAACCCTATTGAATCATTAGACCCCAATGCCAGACCGTTGACGTGACAGACGCATTCGATATCGAAAATCAAACCATATTACGAATTTCGGGCGCGGACCGTAATAAGTTTCTGCAGGGCCAGTTGACACAGGATGTCGACACGCTAAACCCATTGAAAAGTGCCCTCGCAGGCTGGACGAACGCAAAAGGTCGCTTGCTGTTCGTCAGCCAATTGGTAACCTGGAACGACTCCATCTACCTGCCTGTTGCCAGCGACATCGCCGAGCAAGTCGCAAAGCGACTGAGCATGTTTGTCCTGCGCGCGGACGTGCAGATCAATGCATCGGCTGAATTAAACCTCATGGGCCTGATCACGAGCGCCACTGACTCGATTACGGTTAATGGCGTGGAGGTACCTCCGGATGCGGGGGCTTGTCGGTCAGACGATACGCTGTGTGTTGCCCGGGTTGTAGGAGATCCGACGCGCCTTTGGATCATCGGGACGCCCGAGGCAACCGCAGCCATCAAGGATCAGATGGACAACTCGAAATCCACAGCGGATTGGACGCTCCGAAACATTCGCGCCGGCATCCCGGAAATTCAACGAATAACATCCGAGACATTTATTCCCCAGATGCTAAACCTGGATTTACTCGGAGGAGTCAGTTTTACGAAAGGGTGCTACGTTGGACAGGAAATCGTCGCGCGCACGCAGAACCTCGGACGAATAAAAAGACGTATGTATAGATTCCGGTCAGAGTCCGAACATCGATTCGCATCCGGCGAGTTGCTGTATGGACCCGAAAAGGCGACCGGCAAGATCGTCTCGTGCATTCGCGACGGCCATTCGACAGAACTACTGGCCGTCATCACGATCGAGTCGGTTGACCAACAGTGGTTCGCCGACGAAGGTCACACTCTGCCATTAGAACAGCAGCGCCTCCCTTATTCGATGACGAAACCGGACTGAACAAGCCAGTGCGACTCGCGAAAACCCTATCCGCAGACAGGGACAGAGCGCCGATGGCGTGGATTATTTTTTTGGCCGCCCTGAGCATCTCCGGCTGCACCGACAAGCCGGCTGATCCGGCGCGCCGGGTTCCCGTAATCATCTACCTGGTCGACACCTTGCGTGCGGACCGGCTGGGTGTCTATGGTTACGAAAATCGCGCAACGTCGCCGCGCATAGACGCGTTAGCCGAGGAGAGCCTGGTCTTTACGGCCGCATATGCCCCTGCGCCCTGGACATTGCCTTCTGTCATGTCATTGGTGACGTCAAAATTTCCTTGTGAACACGGCGTAACCACCGGGCTCGAAAAACCCGGCCCGGAGCAGCGGTTCCTCGCGGAAAAACTCAGGGACATCGGCTATCTGACCGGCATTCATCACCGGAATGCCTGGGTCGGTGGCCCGCTCTACCGCGGTTACGATGAGACCGTCTGGTTCAAGGAACCAGACTGGGCCGCGTGGTTTGAGAAAGCAAGGACGTTTTTTGAGCGCGGTGAAAACAAGCCTTTTTATCTCTACCTTCACACCATGGAGCCCCATGACCCGGAACATACGCCACCGCCATTTGCGAGTCGATTCCGCCACGTAGGCATAGATGAGAAAAAAATGCTCAAGGAGACGAGGAAACAACTTCAGGAAGCCTCGCACATGGACATGTATAACGGGCAGCCATTGGGGACGACAAATAATACTGAGCTGCAAGACGCGTTGATGGCAACCCTTGGTGAATACCGGGATTCGTATGAAGTCCTGTATGACACCTCTGTGCTCTGGGCGGATGACAATATTGGTCGCATGATCGATCTACTAAAGGAAAAGAAGCTTTGGGACGAGGCGATATTTATTTTTGTCTCGGATCACGGCGAGGGGTTCGGAGAGCATGGACGCTGGTTCCACAGTAATTCAGTCTACGAGGAGGTGGCGCGTATACCGTTGATCATTCATTTTCCGAATGGTGAACATCGCGGCCTGCGAATAGATACGCCGGTCTCGCTGGTCGATGTGATGCCGACAATTTTTGATTACCTCAGAATGCCCGAGCTCTGCAAAGATTGCCGTGGGACGAGTCTCCTAAGATATCTCAACCAGACGCCGGCAAATCGGGAATCCGAAACTCGGATTCAGGCAATGCGGCTAAACCGGGTTAATTATTATCAGCCGTGGAAAGAAGAATCGGGCGATTCCAATTGGGTCGCCCGCCAAGGCCGTTGGAAAGCAATCTGGAATGCGGAAGTCGAGACACTGGAACTCTACGACCTAGATTCAGACCCTCAAGAGCAAAATAATATAAGCGCAGACAATCCTCAACATGTCGATGCGCTTCGCAGCCAGATCATTCGATTCGAAAAGGAATGCCAAAGCCGGGCCGCGACTGACCTAATACCCTTTGACCGTAATGAGGACCAGAGGGAAAAAATTCGGGCGATGGGATATTTCCAATAGCGGAGAATCGGAGGCGATGCTCGCTCCGATGTTTCAGCCCGTGGCGTCAGCGGACTCTCGCAGGTGCGGAAACAGCAGAACATCCCGTATCGAGGGCATATCGGTCAAAAACATCACCAGGCGATCGATTCCGACACCAAGACCCGTGGTCGGCGGCAACCCGTATTCCAATGCCGTGATGTAGGCTTCATCGAAAAACATGGCTTCCTCATCGCCAGCAGCCTTTTGCGCGGCCTGTGCACGAAAACGTTCAGCCTGATCTTCGGGGTCATTGAGCTCAGAAAATCCGTTCGCAAGCTCCCTTCCCGCAATGAAGAGTTCGAACCGATCCGTCAACCACGGATCATCATCGGACTTTCGCGCCAACGGTGAAACCTCCGCTGGATAGCCCGTGATAAATGTCGGCTCATCAAGCTTTTGCTCGACCGTTTTCTCAAAGACCGCTATCAACAACTTGCCAGACCCATAACTTTTCTCAACCTTGATTTCGAAACGCTGGCAGATGTCCCGCAAGTAATCCTGATCACGCAGTCGTGACGACTCCAGTTCAGGATTAAAATTTGCGACCGCATCAATTACTGACAGGCGTCTGAACGGCTCTGTGAGATCGTAACTGCTCCCCTGATAATTCACGACGCCGCTATCGAATAATGAGGCCGCGAGGCTACGCAGCATGTTCTCCAATAAGTCCATGCCTGCATCGTAGTCTGCATAGGCCATGTACAGTTCGAGCATCGTAAACTCGGGATTATGGCGTGTGGAAACGCCTTCGTTGCGAAAACTGCGATTTAGCTCGTAAACCCGCTCAAAACCACCGACGACGAGTCGCTTCAGATAGAGCTCCGGGGCGATGCGGAGATACAAATCGCGGCCTAGCGCATTGTGATGAGTAATAAACGGCCGGGCTACAGCCCCTCCCGGTATCGCCTGCATCATTGGCGTCTCGACTTCCAGAAAATCCATGGCATCTAAATACGAACGGATGTATTGGACGATGCGTGTACGAGTCTTGAATACGCGTCTGGACTCTTCGTTGACGATCAAATCGACATACCGTTGCCTGTATCGCATTTCCTGGTCGGTCAATCCGTGGAATTTCTCCGGCAACGGTCTCAGACACTTGGTCAGCACGTCGATTTCTATGACCTTGACCGTCAGTTCTCCGGTTTTGGTCAAAAACAGGGTTCCGCGCGCCCAAACGATATCCCCCAGATCCCAGCTCTTAAACGCCTTGTAAGCATCAGTGGTTATGACGTCACGCTGAACAAATATCTGCATTTGACCCGAACGGTCCTGCAGCGTCGCAAAACTCGCCTTACCCATAACACGCTTGGACATCATGCGGCCACCGATACTGACCTCGACCGCTTCGTGCTCCAGCGTTTCACGCGAATGCGTTTCGAATGTGGAATGCAGCTGCTCTGCCAGAGCGGTTCGAAACCGGGTATTGGGAAAGTCGAAGCCGCCATCCCGCATATTCTTAAGTTTTTGTCGCCGTTCCGCGATCAAACGATGTTCTTCAGTACTCATGCCATCAAACACCCTGTTTCAAGCTTACTTCGATGAATTGGTTTAAGTCGCCATTCAGAACGGCATCGGTATTTCCGGTTTCAACTCCGGTTCTTAAATCCTTGATGCGCGACTGATCCAGAACATAGGAGCGTATCTGCCGCCCCCAACCGACATCGGATTTAGACTCCTCAATGGCCTGAGCTTCATCGCGCCTGTTCTGCTCTTCCAACTCATAAATCTTTGCGCGCAATTGCTTCATTGCAGTCGCTTTGTTCTTGTGTTGTGAGCGGTCATTCTGGCACTGAACAACAATACCGGTCGGGTTGTGCGTAATGCGAACCGCGGACTCTGTCCGATTGACGTGCTGCCCACCCGCTCCGCTGGCGCGATAGACATCGATACGAAGGTCTGCCGGATTGATCTCTACCTCAAAGTTGTCGTCGATCTCTGGCGACACGAAAACTGACGCAAAAGACGTATGGCGTCGATTCCCGGAATCGAACGGTGACTTTCTGACGAGACGGTGTACCCCGGTCTCGGTGCGCAACCACCCGTAGGCATAATTACCAACCACACGAATCGAAGCGCTCTTTATGCCGGCAACCTCCCCCGGAGACACCTCAATCAGTTCAGTTTGAAAATTATTCGCCTCACACCATCGCAAATACATTCTCAGCAACATCTCAGCCCAATCCTGGGCTTCCGTCCCACCGGCGCCCGCCTGTATATCGAGAAACGCATTCGACTCATCGGTCTTGCGGTTGAACATCCGAAGGAATTCCAGATGCTGAACATCCGCCTCGACACGATTGATATCCGCCTGAATTTCGTCGACCGCTGCCTGATCATCATCGGCTTCCGCCAGCTCGATGAGTTCAGCCGATTCCAGGAGGGTCGTGTCTACCCGCTCCAGCTGCCCTATGACGGATTCCAGTTGCGCCCGTTCCTTACCCAGAGACTCGGCGCGACTCCGGTCGCCCCAGACATCCGGATCCTCCAATTCTCGATTGACCTCTTTCAGTCGATCCTGCTTATTATCGACGTCAAAGATACCCCCTGAGCGCAGTACTTCTCGCCTGCAAGTCGCTGATACCTGCTTTTAATTGATTGGTTTCCATTGATCTGACCGCACCTGAATTGTTTGCAAAACCGATGCGTATGCTAAGCGGATTGCATGTGTTCCACAACCAACTGTGCCGTTCGACGATTGTGAAACTCATTGATCTCGAGCCGGTAGGCGAATCGAACTGATGAGCCATTCGTAATATCGGGCAGCTCACTCTGATTAAAAGCGATGGCATCGATGGTGCGGTGGTCGCCCGGGTGGCGAACTTGCAACTTCAGGTGCCGGTCTTTTAACACCCGATGACCAACGACCTCCAGTTCATTGTCAAAAACGGGTTCTGAAAACCCCTGCCCCCATGGTCCGCCCGCGCCTAAGGTTTCCGCCAAATCAATTTGCGTCTCATCTGCGCTCAACTCACCGTCTGTCCAGATGACGTCAGGCTCACTCAGGATATCGCTGTAGCGGCTTACCTCATGATCAAATGCCTCGCGAAATAACTCCAGGTCACTGCGCTTCAGTGTCAGACCCGCAGCCATTGCGTGACCGCCAAATTTTTGAACGATACCCGGATGCCTTGCGGCGACTGCATCCAGCACATCGCGAATATGAACACCGGCCACCGATCTTGCCGACCCTTTCAAGAGACCGGCCTCGATTGAATCAGCAAAGGCGATCACCGGCCGGCGCGCATGGTCCTTCATCCGGGTTGCCACCAGTCCGACGACACCCTCATGCCATCGATCGTCGTAGAGACAATAGGCATTGCCCGTCGAAACGCCATTACCCCCCTCGCCCGCCTGCTCAACCCCCTGGTCAATTAATTCTCTCGCCGCTTGAAGATGCACGCCGGCATCGACCTCCATACGGGCCTGCAGCGCCCTGCGCTCCTGATTCAATTCATTCAGTTGTCGCGCCTGGCGCCTCGCCTGGTCATCAGATTCGGCCAGCAGGCAATCGATCCCGAGCGACATATCGGTCAGGCGACCGGCTGCATTGAGGCGCGGCGCGATCGCGAACCCGAGATCGCTACTCTGAGCGTTAGCCAAACGCCTGCCGGACACCGAGAACAGCGCCCGAAGCCCGGGCCGTGTGCGGCCCGCTCGCAGACGGCGTATACCCTCCGCAACCAGGATGCGATTGTTGTAGTCTAATGGCACCAGGTCGGCGACCGTTCCCAGCGCAACAAGATCCAGCCCGTCGGTGACGATCGCCCGCCCCCGCGCTTCCGGCAGTAATCCACGATGAGCCAGTACCCGGCTCAAAGCCGCTAACAGGTAAAATACAACGCCGACACCACACAAACTTTTACTGGGAAATGACTCGCTCGGCAGATTGGGGTTCACAATGAATTCCGCGTCAGGAATTCGGGCACCGGGCAAATGATGATCAGTAACCAATACCTCCATACCCAGGTCCTGTGCTCGCCGAACCCCGTCAACACTCGAAACGCCGTTGTCCACGGTAATAATCAAAGCCGGTGAATGCTTGGCAACCTGATCAACGATTTGTGGCGACAATCCGTAACCATATTCAAAACGATTTGGCACCATGTACCGCACATCCGGAAATCCCATGGCTCTAAGGCTGCTGACGCTCAACGCCGTCGCGGTGGCCCCGTCGGCATCGAAATCACCTAAAACCAGGACTCTCTCTCGCCTGACCAGGCTATCCGCCAGACGCTCGGCGGCAGCAGAAGCCGCTTTCAGCTCACTGATTTGAATCAACCCGGACAGGGAGGGCCTGATCTGGCCGGCCGTCACCTGGCGAGCGGCATACACCCGTCGTAACACGGGGTGCAGGTGATCCGGAAGGGTGCCGATCAACGCATCGGACACTTTGCGCCGGCGAATGCTGCGCCTCGCATCAGCAGGCACAATCACGCCCAGTCGGCCCCAATACACGGTAATATTCCAGGTCGCATGGAACTGGAACTCGAAAATAGAATCGGATTGTCCATCAGGTCTTTCTCCGAAGGTGAAATCTGCATTGATAATCGAGTGCTAACCAGCCACGTGATCCTGACGTCTGAAAAAATTATCGCTGAATGGTCGCCACCGCCCATTGAAGAACTGAGCATAGCTGATTTTCAATTGATCCTGGATCAAGAACCAGAGGTTATCGTATTCGGCACCGGGATCAACCAACGTTTTCCCAATGGCGCCATAACGACCGGGATCTTAAGGCAAGGCATCGGCTTCGAAGTGATGGGGACCGCGGCGGCATGCCGCACATTCAACGTCCTGGTATCCGAATACCGCAACGTGGTCGCCGCACTCCTGGTACGCTAGCAGCGCTACCCTTCATCTCCGCGGAAGATATCCGACCGGATCGACGGGTGCCCCATCGCGCCGAATCTCGAAGTGCAACATCGCGCGCCGCCCGGGACCCAATCCCATTTTTGCAATTTGTTGCCCGATATTGACGTGCTCTCCTTCGCTGACCAACAGCGAGCCATTATGGCCGTAGGCGCTCAGGTAATTTTCGTTGTGTTTGACGATCAAGAGCTGCCCGTAACCAGTCAGGCCACTGCCAGAATAGACAACCTGACCGCCCGCGGCGGCGCGCACAGGCTGACCATTGCGCCCACCAATTTGCACACCCGATTTCGTTTTGGAGGATGAACCATACGCGGCGATGACCGCGCCATTGGTTGGCCATTGCCATAGCGCCACCGGCCTGGTCTGTTTCTGCACCGGCGACGACGATGAACGGCCCGATGAGCCCGATCCAGAGGACTTTGCTTGCTGACCGGCCTGGGCCGGGCCGGTGAGCTTTAATTTCTGGCCTGGATAAATCACCGAGCCGTCACCGAGCCTGTTCCATGCAACGAGGTCGCGCTGGTCGAGACGGTAGCCGAATGAGATCGAATACAACGTATCGCCGGACCTCACAACATAGTATTCCGGTGTCCAGTTCAGCGCACTGCCACACCCGGCGGCGGCCAGGCAGGCCGCGACATAGATGAGATGTTGCAGCTTCAAGACGCGGGTCCCCGGCCCCGACAAATTATTTAGAGCGCAGTACGAAAACGGCAACGACGCACAGACCAACGAACAACCATCCCAATATATCGACGTAGCGTCGCAAATTCTGCTCGAAGCGCTGACCGCCCCAATAAATCAAACCCGCAACAAGAAAAAACCGGGCGCCACGGCCGACAAACGATGCGACTACAAACGGCAGGATGATCATCGACATTGCACCCGCGGCGATCGTGAATATTTTATACGGGATCGGCGAAAAACCAGCCGCGAGAATTGCCCAGAATCCATACTCGACAAACCATTCCTGGGCGTGACGGAACTCATCCATGTAACCCAATCGTTCGAGTGCCGGCTGCACCCACTCTATCGCTACCATGCCGATCGCATATCCCGCGATACCGCCGATAACCGACGTAATCGTTGTCAACGATGCGAAATACCAGGCCTTTTCCCTCCGCGCGAGTACCATTGGAGCCAGCATCACGTCCGGCGGTATCGGAAAGAAAGAAGATTCGGCAAAACTGAGCGCACCCAGATACCAGTGCGCCCGCGGATGACGAGCCCAAACCAAAACACGATCGTAAAGCGCGGAAAACAGGCGGGTCACCCAGTGCCCTCCAACAGCGGCACAAAGGAAACGGCACAAAGATTTTCCCGCTCCAGACCGTCCGGGGTGCGTGTAATGCGAATCAACTCCTGCCGACCCGGCGGGCCCACCGGTATGATCAGCCGGCCACCCACCGCCAGCTGATCCAACAGTTGGTCAGGAACTCCCGCCGGCGCAGCCGCCACCAGGATGCCGTCGAAAGGCGCTTGACCTGGCCATCCGCGCATCCCGTCACCATGTCGATAACGTATATTGGTCAAACCGAGTTCACCCAGACGGGTGCGAGCGCTTTGCATCAGGCCCCGGATACGTTCTATCGTATAGATCTGGCCCACGAGGGTAGACAGAACCGCCGTTTGATAGCCGCAACCGGTACCCACTTCGAGCACCTTTCCCAAGGGCCGAATTTCACCGCCATCGTCCAGTAACGCCTGGGTCATCAACGCAACGACGTAGGGCTGAGAAATCGTCTGCCCCTGCCCGATTGGCAGTGCACTGTCCTCGTAGGCGCGGCTCTGTAACGCTTCATCGACAAAAAGGTGGCGCGGAACCGTACGTATCCGATCAAGAATGACGTGATTGGAAATACCGTGTTTCGCCAGCCGGCGGACCAGACGCTCTCGCGTGCGCGCGGAAGTCATACCGATACCCTGGATTTTTCGCTGGTTCTCGTTCATTGCGGCAACCATTTTGCCAAACCATCGAGACCGGCGTGCCTCGTGAGATCGAAATGCAATGGAGTCACTGACACAAAGCCGTGTTCCACCGCGTGGAAATCTGTCCCCGGCCCCGCATCCTGACCAGCCCCTGCCGGACCCACCCAATAAAGCAGACGGCCCTTCGGGTCGCGCGACTCTATCATCGGCTCGGAGCGATGGCGATACCCCAGCCGCGTGGCCTGAAAGCCCTTGAGCTCCGAATACGGCATGTCCGGAACATTAATATTCAGTGTCGTATCCGCAGGCAACGGTGATTTTTCCAGTTCCTGCAACAGCACCTGCACGGCCCGTCCAGCCGTGTCGAAATTACGCGGGTTGTCACCGATCAGCGAAATAGCGATCGCAGGGAAACCAAGAAACCGGCCTTCGGCCGCGGCTGCTACCGTTCCGGAATACAGCACGTCGTCGCCAAGATTCGCGCCATGATTGATGCCCGCGATGACCATATCGGGCTCTTTATCCAATAAACCGGTTAGCGCCAGGTGGACGCAATCCGTCGGCGTGCCGTTCACACTGTATATGCCTTCCCGGGTCCGATCGACACGCAGCGGTACGCTCAAGGTCAGAGAATGACTTGCGCCACTCTGGTTCCGGTCCGGCGCCACGACAACGATATCAGCCAGTCCTGACAGGGCTACGGCAAGCGTGGCGAGGCCATCAGACTGGTAGCCGTCATCGTTACTAAGCAGTATTCTCAACTGAAAATCCGGGATCGGTCAATGGGCGGTAAAAAGGACAAACATAGCAACTCGGACGAGGCGGCGCTATTCCGTGAATCAATCGGTGACGTCAAGCCCGTCTTAAATCGTCGCAAGCGACTTCAATCTCCGGTGCCGAAACCGCACGCACGGTTCACCGAGGCCGAGCATCAGGCAGTCCTGAAGGAATCAATGACTGCCGGCCCGGACCCTGCAGAAATGGAAACCGGCGAAGAACTGGTATTCCGGCGGCCCAATATCAGCCGCAAAGTCATGCGGCAGCTACGCCGTGGAAACTACGCCGTTCAGGAAGAGATCGATTTACACGGATTGACCGCCGATGAGGCGCATGCCGAACTCCACGGCTTCATCAAGGAATGCAGTGCCGCCCGAATGCGGTGCATACGCATCGTCCACGGCAAAGGTCGAGGGTCAGGCCCGAAGGGTCCCCGTTTTAAAGGCCGGCGTAAACCGCTGGTTACCTCAATGGGAAGAGGTCGTGGCATTCTGCTCCGCTCAGCCCACGGACGGGGGCACCGGTGCCGTTTATGTACTATTAAACAAATAAATATTTTTTATAAACAATATGTTATATATCTTTCTTAATATTAGTTATCACTTCTTTTTCAGGCTATCGACGAGCGCCCGCATGGCCCTCTGGGTTTCGGGACTAAACCAATCTTCCGTGACCTGATCAACGTCGCGCGCCTCGGTCAGCGCGCGAATAAGATTCGTCTTACCCGCCAGGCGAGTGCGATTCATTGCGACCGGAGGCAATTCAAGCAACGCGCGCAACCATTCCACGGCACGGCCCGTGACCTGACCCGGCGCAACCAATTCGTCGATCAGCCCGATCCTCCGTGCTTCTTCCATTTCGACAAGTTGGCCGCGGGTTCCGAGCTGACGCGCGATGCGCACACCCACCAATTCCTGAAATACCCTGATTATTGTCGATGGTAGCGGCAACCCGACCTGCACCTCGTTAAAACCGATTTTAAAACCGCCATCAGCCGCGATACGATAGTCGCAATGCGCGGCAAGGACTGCACCACCGGCCGGGCTGTGCCCCGCCAACGCCGCAACCACCGGAACCGGACTCGTTGCCAATGCCTTGCTGAATTCAAATAGAGCCGACCAGAATGAATGAATAGCGGACCGCTCCTGACCGAGTAATTCCGGCACATCGATTCCGGCACAAAACATGCCTTCCTGCCCGGACAGGACCACCCCGCGGGCACCCTCATCGAGTACACGCCGAAACTCACTCAGCAGCATATCGAGTAAATCCTGATTTAACGCATTGGCTGGCGGGCGGGCGACATTCAGCTCGGCAATTTCGCCATGCGAAACGACATTCAACATTCTCTACGGCGACTCCCTGTCGATTAGACGTGAACTGATCTTAGCCCGGATATTCCGGGTAGTTTGGCAGATCCGTTTCGATTTCATACCAGGCTGGGTGCTGACTCATCCAGATGTGTGCACGGGATCGAACGCCTGGATCACCGTCGAGCGCGCCCATTCGAATGCCAATTTTTTCCGGATTCGCCTGCGCCAACGCATAGATCGGGACGCCGCACTTCGAACAAAAGTACCGTGTTTTCCCGGGCGACGATTCATAGCCAGTTAATTCCGCCTGACCCGCCGTGATCTTGAATGCACTTACCGGGACAAAACCGGTTGACCCGTACACGGTGCCATTCAACTTCTGGCAGGTTTGACAGTGACAGTGCCAGATTCCGTCAATTTCACTGGATATTTCGAATTGAACCGTTTGACAATGACAGCTACCCGGTAGTCATCTCCCGTGCCCCTATTGCATTTTGAGAAGTGCCATCATATATCTGTCAACGGATCGGCCAAATCCTCGATGACTATAAAATCGGCGACTGAGCTTCGAATAATACCGGTTGCGGGTGGGCCGCCATGAGCATACCGCAGACTCTGAAAATCAATCAGTTTCGACAGCGATGTCCTGCGGCTCGGCGTCGCCGAACACATAAAAACTCTCCTCGGGGGCAATCAATCCAAGATCCGAGCGAGCCCGCTCCTCGACCGCCGCGAAACCGCGTGTCAGATCTTTGACCTCGGCGTCCAGGCGAGCATTTCGCACCTCTAATTCATGGTTTTCATTTTGCTGTAATGCGACCTGACTGCGCAGCCGGCTCATTTCACGGAATCCGTCCTCCGAGACCCAGAGTCGAACCTGCAACAACACAAACAAACACAGCAACGCTCCAAAAAAGGCGATGACGAAAGCGGGTTTGGCCGGCGATTTCACAGACTCATCGGAAACGCCCGACCCCCCGCGTACGTCGCATCGGCACCGAGCATTTCCTCAATCCGCAATAATTGATTATATTTCGCCATGCGGTCCGAGCGGCACAAAGACCCGGTTTTTATTTGCGTCGCATCCGTGCCAACAGCAATATCAGCAATCGTCGCATCTGACGTTTCTCCGGAACGGTGGGATACCACAGCCGCGTAGTCTGCATTCACCGCCATCTCGATTGCAGCCAGAGTTTCGGTCATCGTTCCAATCTGGTTCGGCTTGATCAAAATCGCATTGCCGATTTTTCGCTCTATGCCTTCGGCCAGAATCTCCGTATTGGTCACGAAAAGATCATCGCCAACCAACTGGATTCGGGATCCCAGCATTCCGGTCAATACCGCCCAGCCATCCCAATCACCCTCATCCATACCATCTTCAATACTGATAATCGGGTAGGCGTCGACCAGCCCGGACAGGTATTCACTGAATTCGCGCGAATCGAAGTGCCTCCCCTCTGATTCCAGGTGATAACGGCCATCGGCAAAAAATTCCGAGCTCGCCACATCCAGCCCAAGGTATATATCCTTCCCTGCCCGCAAACCGACTTCGTCTATCGCTGTCATGATCATATCGAGCGCCGCCGCGTTTGACGGCAGATCCGGTGCGAACCCTCCTTCGTCGCCCACTGCCGTATTCAGGGACTGACCTTTGAGCACTGATTTCAGCGCATGAAATATTTCAGCGCCGTGCCGAAGCGCTTCCGAAAACGAGGGTGCTCCGACCGGCAATATCATGAACTCCTGAATATCGACGCTATTATCGGCATGGACACCCCCATTGATAATATTCATCATCGGGACCGGCATCAGCGTGGCATCGGGTGACAAGGCGCGAAACAACGGCAACCCCCTCTCCGCCGCCGATGCGTGAGCCGCCGCCAGCGAAACCGCGAGGATCGCGTTAGCGCCAAGCCGACTCTTGTTCGGGTGCCGTCCA
>PVMK01127759.1_pt1 | contig 13584 bp, 14 predicted proteins | sample 1853481 | NCBI WGS metagenome assembly PVMK01 (sample SAMN08533507, study PRJNA380276) | Marine sediment metagenome, whole genome shotgun sequencing project. | reverse complement strand
GACAGATGATAAATACTGGAGGATGAAACACCTATTCTGTCCTCTGTCCTCTGTTATCTGTTGACTGATCTCTGACACCCCTTACACCATCAAATTGTTACGGAAGGATACATCGCATCAATGACCGACGTGGAACCCATAAAATGTGATGTTTGCGTGATCGGCACCGGCCTGGCGGGTATGGCGGCGACCCTTTTTGCTGCCGCCAGAGGCTTATCCGTTGTGCAGGCGGGTCATACCGGCGAAATTATTTTTGCCAGCGGTTTGCTGGATCTGCTGGGCGTATATCCGGTCACTGAAAAACAGCTCTGTAACGATCCCTGGGCAGCAATTGATCAACTGGCAGGGGACATTCCCCATCACCCCTATGCGCGGCTAAAAAAAGAGGACATCAAAGCTGCTTTTGATGAAATCCTGACTTTTTTGGAGGAAAACGGTCTTCCCTATCACCGGCGCATGAATCATAACAGCGGCGTACTGACTTCGCTGGGCACGATAAAATCCACATACGCTGTCCCGCATACCATGTGGAAGGGGGTCAAGGCTCTGGAAGAAAAACCGGCCTGTCTGATTACCGATATCCGGGGCCTGAAGGGATTCAGCGCCCGCCAGATTGCAGCCTCCTTTCAAAATGGATGGTCTGATTTACGTTCCGCGCAGATCTCGTTTCCGGATACCGACCATTTAAGCGAGGTGTATGCGGAACATATGGCCAATGCGTTGTTGCTGCCCCACAATCGCGAAAAGTTTGCACAGGTCGTGGCCCCCCATGTAAAAGAATCAAAAATCATAGGGTTGCCGGCAATTTTGGGGCTGTATCGAACGCGTGAGGTGATATCCCACCTGGAGGAGTTGATCGGCGTACCGCTTTTTGAAATTCCCACCATCCCCCCCTCGGTTCCCGGACTGCGCCTCAAGGAGGCGTTTGAAAGGGGGCTTCGCCCTAAAAGCGTTCAATACTTTTCTTTAAAACGGGCTTTACAGGTCCGACAACCGGCCGATGGGCATTTTGAAACCCATATCGGCAGCAACGATGTCGAGCACATCGTTCACTCCAGGGGGATCATTCTGGCAAGCGGTCGGTTTATCGGAGGCGGGCTGCATGCCGACAGAACGCGTATTCGCGAAACGATCTTTGATTTGCCGGTTTACCAGCCCGACCGCCGGACTGAGTGGCATCGGCGAAATGTTTTAGATCCGCGGGGACATTTAATCAATCAGGCCGGCCTGGAAATTGATGACGCATTTCGCCCGCTAAATAGTTCCCATCAACCTGCTTTCGAGACGCTTTTTGCGGCCGGGTCCATTCTGGCCCACAATGACTGGAAACGCCTAAAATGCGGTGCCGGCCTTGCCGTCGCCACCGCATTCGGGGCGGTAAAAGCCTTTATCCGCCTCTGTCGGTGATTTTCATTTTGGAGCTCAAAAATCCATTAAAGCAAAACAATGAAAAGGGGGGCAGTTTTACATCATCCAGCATTTGTTTCAGTATCGCCTAACCTTTGCCTTAGATACGTGTATAGATCGATCACCTTGAGATCTGAGTCCGTGCCGCTCTGGGCACACGCAAAATGAATCTGGCACTTGGGGCAGGCGGTGATCAGGGTTTGGGCTCCGGTTAGCACGGCTTCCTGCAGGCGCTCCACTTGAATGGCTTTTGAATAGCTTGAGCACTCCATCCAGGCGCTGGTTCCGCAACAAAGCGCATTTTCGCGGTTGCGTTCCATTTCCACCAGTTGGGTATTCGGAAGAGATTCTAGCAGCTGGCGGGGCGGTTCGTATATTCCTGCCAATCGACCCAACCGGCACGGGTCATGATAGGTGATCGGGCCGGCAGCAGACGGCTGAAAGGTTAAGCCTGCATCCGGCAGTTCGCGCGCCAGAAATTCCGTCATATGCAGGACATCAAAAGGAAGCTTGCCAAAATATTTTGGATAATATTTTTTAAAGGTGACATAACCCTCCGGGCAGCTGAAAAGCACGGTTTTGGCACCGGAGGACTTGATCACTTCAAGATTCCATCCGGCCAGCTTGCGGAAGGTGCTTTGGTCTCCACACCACAACGCATCGTGTCCACAACAGCGTTCATGATTGCTGATGACGGGTTCGATACCCATTTTGTTTAGCAACGTGAGCACGCTGCGCGCGTTCTCAAGGGGAGACAGATTCATATATCTGAAGGTCACGTCAAAGAACGGCAGACACCCCACAAAATAAAAATATTCCCCGGTATCACCAAAAGCTCCCGCTTCATGTGCCCACTGTGTGCGTTGCTGTTTTAAATCGCTGGTTTGCAGACCGGCGACGGCCTGAAGGATGCCGTGGTGACTTTCTTGAGGAAAATTGCCGGCTTTGCGGGCTTCCTGTCGGTGGGCACTGATGAATTCAGGGAAATCAATCTCTGCCGGACAGCGTTCGTTGCAAGCCGCACAGCTCAAGCAGGCCCAGATTTCGCGACTCTTCACCAGGCCACCGTCCGGATCCAGCACGGCCTGTTTGATAATCTGCCGTGGTGAAAATTTAGACAGGTGACGGCTGATGGGGCAGCTTCCGGTACAAAGGCCGCATTCCATACAGTAGTCGATTTGTTTTTGAGTAAGATGCTTTGGCTTATCCATATCTTTAAATGATTGAATATTGAATATTGAAAATTGAATATTTGTGGATGTCGCTCCGCTCCGTCATTTTTATGATAGGTTTTTTATAATTGATCCGCCGGAGGCGGACCTTAAATATTCAATATTCAATAATCATTCGTCAATTCCAACGATATTCAATTTTCAATATTCAATTCTGGCTTAAGCGTTTTGAGTAATTGAACAAAATTGTGAATTTCTTCGGCAAACGCTGCCCCTTCCGATGCTGAAATCCATTTTAGCCGCAGGCGGCGCTCATCAATCCCCAGCAACCTGAGGATTTCCCAGGTTTCTTCAATTACCTTCTGGCATTTCACATTACCTTCCAGGTAATGACAGTCGCCGATGTGTCAGCCGGATACCAGTAACCCGTCTGCTCCTTTAAGGAAAGCCCTTAGCAGGAATCCGTGGTTGACTCTGCCGGTACACATCACCCGGATCAGGCGCACATTGCTCGGATACTGGATGCGGGAAACCCCTGCCAGATCAGCTCCGGCGTAAGCGCACCAGTTGCAAACAAAGGCTAAGATATTGGGCTGTTCGGTTGCAGACATGGGCATTCCCTGATGGATTGAATATTGACGATTGAATATTGAATATTTAAGGAATTCTGTCCATTTTATCTTTTGTGCTTGCAGTCTTTCTGGAGGAAGCGAAAATTGCAGTTAACTCTCCTGCTTCCTGCAGCAATGGTTCAATTATATTCTTTTTCAAAAGCGTTTCATCGATGATAAATTCCAACCAGAATGCAGCCTCAGCGGATTCCTCCAAAACGATACTTATCTTCGCTATAAAGCTGGCCTTTGATTGTGAAAGGCAAGTTGCTCGATAGTTAGCCGCAACGGACGTCGAACACCTGATAAGCTGTCCCCGGATATGCTTTCCTAAGGTGGTTTCCGGCAAGGCCGTCGCCAGCTTAACGCAGCGATGTGCAAACCCTTTGGTCCTTCCTATCAACTCCTCACTTTTCATTTTTTCAACGGTAAAAAAATTATTCAATTTTCAATATTCATTCTTCAATCATAGAATTGATTTGCACATCTTTGAAATGAGACAGGGACGCCGCTCCGGTTGGGCAGGCTACATTACAGACGCCGCAGCCGGTACATAGCGCCTCTGTCACGATAGCCTGCTTACGGCCTTGGGCGACTTGCGTGACATTGATGGCCTCAAAACAACAGGCCTTTTCGCATTCACCGCACGCCCGGCAAAGTTCGGCATCCACGCGATTGATCATGCCTTCAGCGACAATTTCTTTACTGGAAAGCACGGTGACTGCCCGGGAAACCGCACCACGAGCCTGGGCAATGCTTTCATTGGCAAATTTAGGGCCCTGTGCCAGACCGCACAGATAAAAGCCGGGTGTCGCAAAATCAAGCGGCCTGAGTTTCGGATGGGCTTCCATAAAGAATCCATCTTCATCCAGAGGCAGGCGCATTGCATCGGCCAGCTCTTGGCTTTCTGGCCTGGGACGAATCGCAGCACTTAAAACCACCAGATCGGCTTGCAGTTGAACCGCTGCCTGTAACTGCGCATCAAAAACGGAAACCATGAGAGTGTCGTCTTGGCGATTGACCCGGGGCTTGTGGTCAAGCTCAAATCGATAAAAACGAACACCTTGCCGGCGGGCTTTTAAATAGGTGGTTTCCTTAAAGCCAAAGGTGCGGATATCCCGATACAGGACCGATATCTGAGCATTCGGGTTAATGGTTTTTAACTTCAAACTGTTCTTGATAGCAGCCGTACAGCACACCCGGCTGCAATAAAGATATTCGGGTTCACGCGAACCGACACATTGAATCATGGCCACCCGCTGCAGCTGCTTTGCTTTGTCAGGCTCTGAATTCAGCAGGTCTTCAAATTCTTTCTGGGTGATGACCCGGGGATGCTGGCCATAAAGATATTCAGCGGGTTTATGCTCCTGTCCCCCCGTTGCCACAACCACAACACCATGCGAGATGGCCTGGGACTGATCTTTGACCGAAATATTAGAAGTATAGTTGCCGCAACTTCCGGTAATGGATACCACCTGTGCTTCTTTGTAAACAGTGATCAAGGGTTGATTTTCAACTTTCTGAATTAGATCTTGAACATACAGTGCCGGATTGGCGCCGTCTTCCGTGTAATAAAGCGTGCGGGCGTTGCCGCCTAATTCTGCGGTTCGTTCTACCAGCGTGGCCTTGAATCCCTGTTCCGCAAAGGATAGAGCGGCGCTAAGACCGGCGAGACCGCCTCCGATGACCAGGGCCGCTTGAACCACCTCGTAAGAAGTTTCGTAAAGCGGTTCCAAAAGACGGGCGCGGGAAACAGACATTCGCACCAGTTCTTTAGCCTTATGCGTTGCCGCCTCCGGCTCCGCCCGATGCACCCAGGCATCCTGTTCGCGAATATTGGCGAGTTCAAAGAGATAGGGATTGAGGCCTGCTTCTCGCAGCGTGTTGCGGAAAAGCGGCTCATGGGTTCGAGGTGTGCAGGATGCCACCACCACCCGATTGAGATTATGGTCGCGAATTGCGTGTTTAATTTCCTGGAGTTGGTCGGTGGAGCAGGCAAACATGCAGTGGGTTGCATATTTTACGTTAGGCAGGGCGCGGGCAAACTCGGCCACCGCCGCACATCAACCACACCGGCAATATTGATACCGCAATGACAGACAAAAACACCAATGCAAGGTTCTTCTCCACTGACGTTGCGTTCCACATGGGAGGACGGGGCCGTCACTAGTGAGCCTCTCGTATCGGCCAACAGGGCTGTCGCCTGAGCTGCTGCGCTGCTGCCCTGTTGGACGGAGTCCGGAATATCTTTGGGCCCCTGAGCGGCACCGCAGACAAAGATGCCGGGCTTTGAAGTTGCGACGACGTCCAACGGGTCGGAGGCGCAGAAACCATGCTCATTTAGTTGTACCCCTATGCGTTCTGCCAATTGCGCAGTAGAGGCGTTCGGACAAAGACCGACGGAAAGAACGACCATATCATATGTTTCTTCCTGGAGGTGATGATCCGGTCCGGCATAAGAAATGCTCAAGGTGTCATCTTCGGGGTTTGGAATCACTCTGGAGATCAGAGACCGCACGTAGCGCACGTCATTTTCTGATTCGGATCTCTCGTAAAACCGATCGAACCCTTTACCGTGGGCCCGAATATCAATGAAAAAAATGCGGGTGTCGATGTCCCGGGCATGTTCTTTGGTGATCATGGCCTGCTTGGTGGCGGACATGCAGCAAACGGCAGAACAATATTCGTTTCCCATATGGCTGTCACGCGATCCCACACACTGGATCCAGGCGATACGGCGAGGAATTTTACCGTCAGAAAGGCGCTGGATGTGGCCCTGGAAAGGACCGGCTGCAGAAAGAATTCGTTCGTATTCCAGACTGGTGAGGACATTGGGCCACCGTCCGTAGCCATATTCTCCTTTCCGGCGAGCATCAAAAGGTTCGAATCCTCCGGCCAAAATCAGCGCCCCGGTGTCCAATGTGACGATTTCATCTTCCTGGTCAAAAATAACCGCCTTATTTTTACAAACCTTTTCGCAGACGCGGCACTTTCCTTCTGTGAAATAGGTGCAGTGTTCTTTATCAATAGTGTAAACAAGAGGAACAGCTTGAGGATAGGGGATATAAATCGCCTTGCGCTGATTTAGATTTAAATTGAATGGATCGGAAACTTTTTGAGGACACTTCTCAGCGCAGATGTTGCAGGCCACGCACCTTTCCGGATCTACGGCGCGGGCTTTCTTTTTAAGGGTTAATTGAAATCGGCCCGGTTCGCCCTCTAAACTGAGAACATCGGTATACGCAAAAATATCAATATTGGGATGATTGGCCAATTCCGCAAGCTTGGGGCCCATCATGCAAGAAGAGCAATCATTGGTGGGAAAGGTTTTGTCCAGCTGGGCCATGACACCACCCACATTGGCCTTTTCTTCTACCAGATGCACTCTAAAGCCGGAATTGGCAATATCCAGAGCGGTCTGGATACCGGCAATGCCACTGCCGATAATTGCGATGGATCCGGTTTTTTCTGTATGTGGCGTTAATCGCTTTTGGGTCATGAGCTATTCCAGAGGTTGAGCTGCTTGAGAAGAGAAAAAGGATCTGTGATATGTCGCGAGAGCCATTTTTCAACTCCGGCGACATCATGCGCCAGTCCAATCAGCTCGGTAAAATAATAGACCGGGAAAGAAAACCGCTTTCCCCAATCCGCCCCGATCTTTTCCTGATGCATATCCAGGTTGGCCTGACACATCTGGCAGGATACGATAATAGCCTGGGCACCGACCCGCTGAGCCATATCATACAGCTTTCCCACCAGGCGAGAAACAATGTCCTGGCGTGAAAGCACCTGACTGGCGCCACAACAGTCGGTTTTGTAAGGCCAGGGGATCGCCGTGGCACCCAGATTCTGGATGATGCGATCCAGAGCCTGGGGATTTTCAAAGTCGGTTGCTTCGGTGATCTCCGGCGGGCGGTTGGCCATACAGCCGTAGTAACTCACAACCTTTAAGCCTTCCAGCGGCTTGCTTATGTTTTTGGCCGTTGTTTTTAGCATGAGGTCGCTGGCCAGAAAATTCGCCAGATCCCATACTTTCGGCAGGGAAGCTTCCAGGTGCATATCGTAGCGGTTAGAGGAATCTTGATTTAGTGTCCAGGCGGCCGTTTTGAGCCGATTGAAACACATGGGGCAGGGAACAAGCATATCCGAATGCGGCAGCCTGGCTGCCAAATTCAGCGTTCGACCGGCCAGTTCGATGCCTGCCCGGTGATCAATGCTGTGGGCGGCGGTTGCTCCGCAACAATTCCAATCGGGAATTTCTTCTAATTGAATGTCCAGGGAAGCGCAAATTCCCAGAATAGATTCCGCATAATCTTTTGCGGTCCCTTCCAAAGAACATCCAGGATAATAGGTTACCTTCATAATGTAATTTGCGCCTCAGAAATTCTACAACATGTTGAACATAAGCTGGATTCCATTATTTCGATTGTGAGCGAGGCGAATTGAGTTTTTTCTGTTTATGACGACCCAGTATTTTGCGGACCTCTTTTTTCCCTCTGATTGTTTTGGGAAGCATCGGAAATCGTCTTTTGCGACTCATCTGCCAGCCCAGCTTCATTTCATCACGCCAGGTGCGCGTCCGCCACAACCGCAGGAACTCGCCGCTTCGAAGGAGATATTCCGGAAGAAAGGTTGTCTCAAATACCCGGCCCCATCTCTTCACATTTTTTAAGAAGGCGTCATGCAAGGTTAGGATCTGAGGTTGGGGACAGGGTATGCCTTTTTTCAGAGCCATTTCTTTGAGACAATCCATGAGTTCGGCGATTTTAACGTCATTCGGACAGCGCGTGGTGCATGTTTCGCATGCGGCACATACCCAGATCGTATGACAACTCAATACGGTTTGCGGTTGCCCGATAATCACCAGGCGAATCACTTCGTCCGGATAAAGATCCATAGCAAAGGTGACCGGACAGCCGTTGGTGCACTTACGACATTGATAACATGCGCCAGCCAGATAGGGTCCGGCAGCTTCGATCTGTTCTAGAAAGTGATAATCAGGAGTTAACGTTTTCTGAAACATGGATTTTGACCCACTTCCCCCAGCGCTTGCCGAATTTACTTTTGGATTACGCTAAATGGCTATTTGAGAGGCTTTTTGAAGCAGCTTTGGGCTGGAAATGAATCCTGTATTAGAATGGAAACGTCTGCCTTTGTCAAGGGGAAAAAGTTTCGCGATGTGGCTATAATCCATTGGATTTTGAAAGGATTAATCCGATCGATAAAAGTAGGCTATAGACCAGTGCGAGTTTGGCGGTTTTTGCAAGGGCTTGATTTAATATGGGGTCGCCTGGATTCTTCCAGATAAGGCGCATTAGAAAGAGGGCCGTCGGCATGGAGATAAGCGGCAAGAGCACCCATGCTGACATCCGACCGCTCAACCATAGAATTATTGGAATGGCGTATGCACCGACAAGCAGCAGCACATACTCTATTCGGGATCCGCGGTTTCCGATAATGACCGCCAGTGTGCGTTTACCGGTCTGACGATCCGATTGGATATCTCTCAGATTGTTCACCACCAGAATGGCGGTGATCAACAATCCTTCGATCGCACCCATTAACCAGACCATCGGTGTTAGATGCAGGGCTTGAACGTAATACGTGCCGCAGACGGCAACCAGCCCAAAGAAAATAAACACAAATAGATCACCGAGTCCGTGGGAAGCCAGGGGAAAAGGGCCGCCGCTATAGGCCAGAGCCGCGCAGATACAGGCCAATCCAATGATGATGACCGGCAAGCCTCCCACTGTTAACAGGTAGATGCCCGGGATCATACTCAGGATTAATGTCAGAATTATTCCGGCCTTTACCTGTTTTGCCGGGATAAGCCCGCTTTGAGTAACCCGCAGCGGCCCCAACCGGTCTTGCGTATCAATGCCCTTGAGATAATCGAAATAATCATTTGCCAGATTGACGCCGATTTGCAGAAGCAGCGCAACGATTAAAGCGCAAATGGCCGGAAGCCACACGAAGTTTTTGTCCGCCACTGCCATTGCCGATCCCAACACGACCGGGGCTATCGCTGCGGGTAGCGTCCGGGGGCGGGTGGCCAGCATCCAGGCCCTCATCTTCGATTTGTCCTGATCATTGTCAAAGGTCATATTCATATTGAAACAGAATATCGAATTTGGAGTTTAATTTGGTTCTTCTGCCCTATAGCGGTTCACCTTGAGTTCCAGACTGTTTATGACAAAATACAGTACCAAACCCAACAGGCTCATTGCCAGAATGCCGGCATACATTTCAGGATACAGCAGGACCTGGTAAGTTTCGACTACGATATAATATCCCAAACCGTAAGTCGTTAAAGACTGTTCGGCAATAAACAATACCGCGATGGCGGTTCCGACGGATACGCGCAGCGCCGTCAGCACTGCCGGCAGGGAGGCCGGAAAATAAACATACCGGAATAGTGCCCGTCGGCCGGCACCCAGCGAACGCACCGACAGGATCAATTCCGGATGCAGATTTGCAGCTTCATCCCTGACCACGACCAGAATCTGGAAAAAGATGATGAGCGCAATCAGAAATATTTTGGATATATCCGTGATGCCCATTAAAACATAGATAACCGGCAGAAACACTATTTTGGGGATCGGATAAACGATGGCAATCAGGGGTGCGAAGATGCGATTGACTTTGGGAAGCTGGCCTAATCCCAATCCGATGGGCACGGCGGTGATAACCGCCACCCCGATAGCGGCCAACACGCGACCGGTACTGGCCAACAGGTGAACCCCCAGGTTGCCGAATAAAGACACACCGAATATCGGCAATACCTCAAGCGGTGATGGCATGATGGGTCGGTGGATGATCCAGGCCAGTACCTGCCAGATTCCAAAAAACATTAACAGGCCGATAAAGGCTGCGTGTATTTTTAACCTGCGCTTCATGTCATCGATCCCAGTAATTTACGTAAATCTTCACATGTGCGTTGAAATTCATCCTGCAGGCGGCAATCGGTGAATCCGGCACATGTATTGTCCAGAATTTGGGCCTCTTGATTACAGCCTTTCTGTAATACCAATATTTTTTTGCCCCATGACGACGGCGACCTCAATATCATGCGTGACGATAACATAGGTTAAATCCGATTCATTGTGTAAAGTGATGATGAAGTTCTGCAAGTCCTCGCGGGTAGGGGCATCTAAGGCCGAAAAGGGTTCATCCATCATAAGCAAATCCGGTTTCATGGCCAGTGTGCGGGCGATAGCCGTACGTTGACGTTGCCCGCGGGATAGCTGCAGCGGGTATTGGTTTTGAAGGCTTTCAATTCCTAATTTTTTCAGCCAGTCGTCGACCCGTTGATCGGCTTGATTTGGACCCAGCTGCTTGTCGGCCGGGGCGTGCCGGCCGTCGGATCCGTAAAATCCCCAGATGGTAAGACCCAGGCGGGCATTTTCTCTTACCGTTTGCCAGGGCAATAAGCCGTGATCCTGTAGCACCAGCCCGCTGCGAGGTCGGGGACGGGAAAGCGGTTTATGGTCAATAATAATGCTGCCGGATTGGGGGCGGCGTAAGCCGGCCAGTAAATACAGGAGGGTTGTTTTGCCGCAGCCTGAAGGACCGATGATTGAAAGCGCTTCACCGCGGTCGACATGCAAACTATACCCTTGAAATATGGGCGGATGTCCGCTGTAGGCAAAAGTTAAATCGTTGATCGCAATCATCGACTGTGTTTTTCCTGGATTTTGCACGAGTCGGAGGCTTTCATATTCTCATTAATTTTCAGGCAAGATTCAGGTGTTTTTTTCTCCCTCAGGGTAGGTATTGAGTGGTGATGGAATCTTTATAAGGAAGCGGTGTCTTCAGCAGTCCTTTTGAAACCATCCAGTCCATTACATCTGCCCATTGTTCGGCACTGGGTACCTCCCGAAGGGGGAAAGGAGGAATACGGTATGTTTGCTGAATGTTTTTAGGCACCCGAATTTTTTGAAGTAAAAGGCTGCGGTATGATTCCGGGTCGGCGTTGATATCCTGAGCAGCTTGATTCCAGGCCCTTATAAACTGACGAACGGCATCGGCTTTGGTTTTTAAAGCCTGAATGTTGAAGCTCAACACGCTGACGCTGTATTGTGGATGGGTTGAATCGTCGATCACCGCACCGGCGCCGGCTTGCAGAGCGCTTTTAGCCAACGGATCCGGCAGGGTGGCGGCTTTTAACTGGCCCTGTAATAATAATTGATACCGCTCGGGAATGACCGGAACGGATTTTTTTACGATTTGAATTGGCGTCAAACCATTGGCAGTCAGTAATCGATCCGTTACATATTCAATGATGGTATTTTTAGAGACGCCGATCGGGATGCCTTTCAGGTCTGCCGGGGAAGATAAGCCGCTGCCGGGTGCCGATAAAACGCGAAATAAGGGATAATGAGGATAGGCTTTACGGGCTGATAAAATAACCTGGACCTGGACCCGTTCCCGATTGAAGTTGGCCGTCGTGCCCATTTCGTTGAGCATGCCGTCAATGGCACCGGACTGCATGAGTTGGTCTCTTTCCAGGCCGCTGCCGACCGGCACCGCTGTGACCGTAACACCATACCGGTCAAAATAGCCCTTTGCCTGGGCTGCATGGAAGGGCAGGGTGTCTAAAATGGGCAGCAGCGCAACCTTTAAAGAATTAGCCGATTGGGCTTCTTGAGCGAGCAGGCCCGTCGGAAAGCCTGCCATTATCATCAGAACCATAAGCAGACCGATGACAACCGATTTTCTGAATTGTATTTTTGGTATCATGTATTCGCCTTTGAATACGGTTAATTAACCTAAATTATTCCTGCGATCGCCATAATATCCGGCACCAGTTCCTCTTTGCCGATGGCCATGATGTGCACGCCGTCACACATCTTTTCTTCATGAATGCGTTTAATCATGCGGCCGGCGATTTCAATGCCTTTGGTTATTGCCTGGCCTTTGGGTGCCGATGCCATTTCCTCGATCAAATCCTGAGGGACAAAAACCCCGGCGATATTTTTATTCATGAAACGGGCCATGGGGGCGGATGTCAGCAGAATGATGCCGGCTAAAATTTTTACATTAAACTGCCGGGCGTAATCCATAAATTCTTTAAACTTATCCAGATCATAAACCGCCTGGGTCTGAATAAACTCGGCCCCGGCCTCGATCTTTTTTTCAAACTTGATCAGTTGCGGTTCAAGCGGGTCGGCCTCGGGCGTGACAATGGCCCCGGCACAGAATGAAACCGCACCGTCCAGTTCGTTGCCGCCAAGATCTTTGCCGCTTTCCAAAATCCGGACGGTTTCCAGGAGCTGGCTGGAATCCAGGTCAAAAACGCTTTTGGCATCCTTGTGATCGCCCAGGATGATCGAGTCGCCGGTTAAACACAATACGTTTTGAATTCCCATATGCGATGCAAACAGAAGATCGGCCTGCAAAGCGAGCCGGTTGCGGTCCCGGCAGGTCATCTGCAAAATGACTTCTCCCCCCCGCTCTTTGACCTTAAGGCAACCGCCCAGAGAAGGATAGCGCATCACCGAACTCTGATGGTCGGTGACATTCATGGCGTCGACTTTATCTTTTAAAAGATCGATATGGTGCAGAAATTTTTCGAGGTTTGTCCCCTTGGGAGGGGCGACCTCGCTGGTGACCACAAATTTACCGGATTCAAGGGCCTGTTTGAATTTCGTTGGCATCTCAAACTTCCTTTCTATTATAGATCAATCACGAAATCACGAAAGTCCGAAAACACGAAAATTAATTTTCTTCTTCTTAAACGATTAACCAATAACTAAATTTAAGTTGCTTGCAACTTAAATTTACCCGGCTTGGGCTCTCCCTGGTGATTGCGGGGTTTTTGATATCTTCGCATGGAATCCAATCGCCCCAGTTCCTGGAGACGATTATAAATCAATGTCCAGACGCAGTCTTTGTTAACGTCGATTTCGCATTTACCGTTATTGGTACCGCCGCAGGGTCCGTTGACCAGGCCTTTGTGGCAGTTGGTTACCGGGCAGATACCACCGGTTTCTCCAATGATGCAGGTGCCGCACTGGGTGCAGATCTCATCAAATAAGCCCACGGCGGTTTCTTTGCCGATAAACAGGGTATCCAGGGCCGGAACCACCATCTTTTTTAACTGCCGGGCGATGGTTTGAACGCCAAAGGCACAGGTCATGATCAGCAGCGCATCGGCCTGGTCGATCTGCTCGCCGAAATCGCTCAGAAATTCGCGGGTCAAATTATCACAGGCAACCGGAACCACCGTTTGACCGGTGACCATTTTGCCTTTTTCTGACAGCTCTTCTTTCATGGCGCGCACTTCAGGCTCACCGCCGGTGCGTGTGAGCGTCACACAGGTCCCGCACCCAATGATGAAAATCCGGTGGAGTCCCTCAAGAAGCCGTTCAATTTCTTTTTTCCGGCTTTTTTTT